>X137_Gaur__coassemble_187_pt1 | contig 14931 bp, 13 predicted proteins | sample X137_Gaur__metabat2_high_PE_006 | metagenome-assembled genome bin X137_Gaur | reverse complement strand
ATATTATACAAATGTTCTTTAATTTCTTTTTTAATATTTAATGTTCTTCAATATTACCAATAGTATTTCCTATAAGCTGTAAATCTTTCAATTTAGGCAATCCTTGCATAGAGGATAGACCAAAATGTTGCATAAATTTATTACTGGTACCGTATAGTAAAGGTCTGCCTACATCTGATGAACGTCCTTTAATTTCAATAAGTTCTTTTTCTAACAACTTATGTATAGCATAATCGCAATTGACACCACGAATATGTTCTACATTAGCCTTGGTAATGGGTTGTTGATAGGCAATAATTGCCAGTGTTTCTAAAGCTGCCTTACTTAATCTTTGCCTACTATTTGTTTTCACTAAGATTTGTACTAATGCCGCTTGTTCAGGTTTAGTATAAAAAAAATAGCCTTGTGCGACCTCACGCAATTCAAATGCGAAGTGACTGTTTTGATATTGTATCGTCAAATATTCTAAAGCTTTAAGAATATCCGACTGTGATATAGTATACTGCCAATAAGCTTGCAATACTTCTTGCATTTGAGCTAATTTCAAAGGTTGCTCACTAGCAAAAATAAGGGCTTCCAACTGTGTTGGCAATTTTTCAATATGCTCCACGCTTAATATTTACATTTACAAACTAATGTGAATAACAGATAGATAGCAAAAAAGTTAGCAAAAAAGGCGTTTTTATTACTAGATTAACCTACTTTACTAGAACTTTTTCTTTGCTTATGGTTGTTATGCCAAAAGCATGCCAAATATTAATATTTTGAGATAGGGGAATAAGATATTATTGTAAAATAAGCATAAAGATATTTATTTTTTGCTAAAAAAAATACTTTCACTATAAAAACCATACTCCCTTTTCCATAATATTAATAGAAAGTGTCTTTTTTTTTTGTTATTCTCTTAGAATATATTTATTTTTGACTAGAAGCATATCTAAAAGCTATACTCTCTATTTTTATAAATACATTAGGCATACTTTAATTCTATTATTAAGCCATGTCTAAGCATTTATATTTTTATAACCTCAAAATGAATAAGATTTCACCCATGAGCGATTTTGCAAAAGTAAAAATGTTTTTATTGGATCTCAATTATGAGATTACTAAAGAAGATGAAGAGTCTACTCTTTTCATCATTAATGCTGAAGAAAAAGGCGTTTCTAATATGGTTATTGATTGTGAAAACAATCTTATTATTATTGAGCAAAGTATTTTTTCTGTAAAAGCAGATAGCTTAGAGATTTATAAAGCTTTATTACAAATTAACCGTACTATGATTCATGGTGCTTATGCACTTACTGAAGATAATGTAGTAGTTTATAGAGATACTTTAGAGCTTGAAAATTTAGACCTCAATGAATTAGAGGCCTCTATTAATGCACTTTCTGTTTCTTTAGCTGAAAATGCTAATAACTTTATTAGTTTTTCTAAAGGAGAAACTGCTGTAGCTTAATACTTTTTCTTTAAAAATCAAAGAATAAAGTCTATCTTTGCAGCCATTCGTTATATCTTTTTTTATAAAAATTTAACCATCCATTTATATATTATGTTCAATTTCTTAAAAAGACTTTTCAAAATTGGTGAAGCAAATGCGCACGCACTTGCGGATAAATTAGAGGATCCTGTTAAAATGACAGAACAAGGTATCCGTGATTTAAAACAACAATTAGATAAATCTATTCAAAGTTTAGCAGAAGTTAAAGCTATTGCTATTCGCACAAATCGCGAAACTGAAGCAGATAAAACAGCTGCAGCTGAATACGAACAAAAAGCGATGGCATTACTTCAAAGAGGTCAAAGCGGTCAAATGCAAATGCCAGAAGCAGAGCGTTTAGCGGCTGAAGCACTTTCTCGTCGTGAGGAAATCTTAAAACGTTACCAATCAAATGCACAAGCAAAACAAAAATATGATGCTATGGTAACAAATTTAGAAGGTAAGATTCGCGATTTAAAAAGTCGTATTGCATCTTGGGAACAAGAGGCTAAGAGTCTTAAAGCTCGCGCTACAGTGGCAGATGCAACAGGTAAAATCAATAAAGAAATTGCTAACATTGACTCATCTGGCACTATAGCTATGTTGGAAAAAATGAAAGCTAAAGTTGATGAAAAAGAATCTTTAGCTGAAGCTTATGCTGACTTAGGTGGCTTAGAAAAGAGCGTAGATGCAGAAATTGATAAAGCTCTTAATGATCCAACAATCAAAGCATCATCTGCATTAGATGAACTTAAACGCAAAATGGGTCTTCCTACTGTTGCTGATAAAATGGAAATTAAGCAAGAAGAAACAATTAAAATTAATTTAGATAAAAATAATAATGAGCAATAAGCTTATTTTATATTGGTCTAGTTTCTAAAAAATACTCAGCTGTAAATTCTTTTAAAAGAGTTTACAGCTTTTTTTAATTTTTTTAGGATTAGTTTTTTTAAAAAGCAAAAAAAAATAGAAATTTGCTCTTCTATTTCTTTCATTACAATATCATTCTTTTAATCTCATGAAAGTTCACCCAAAACGTTTTGCTTTTATTTCTAAAAGATTAGCATGGACTTTTGCATTTTTAGTCATTTTGCTTGTCTTCTTTGGTGCTTGGCGATATAATCAAAACAGCCTTATACAAAGAGTTGATATTGAAATTGTTAACAACCCAGATAGTTTACGTTTTGTACAAAGTGAAGATGTTAAAGATATTATTTTTAAAGAGTTTGGACATTATATAGAAGGACAACCAATAGGCAAAGTCAAACTATTAGACATAGAAAATATTCTAGAAAAAGATGGCTTTATCAAAGAAGCTAATGTATATATTGATGCACAAAATATTCTTCACTTAAAAATTACTCAACGTAGACCTATTGTCAGAGTTATTGATATTAGTGAGCCACATTATTACTTAGATTTGGAAGGTAAAAAAATAGATATCTCTCCTAAATATACAGCACGTGTACTTACTATTACTGGCAATATTGGTTTATTCACGGAAAATTACCAAGAGATAGATAATAACCGCCTCAAAAAAGCGTTTATTTTAGCTTCTTATATTTATAGAGATCCTTTTTGGTCTGCTCAAATTGAACAAATTCATATTGATTTTGCTGGAGAAGCTACTTTAGCCCCTAAAATAGGGGATCATATTATTCCCTTTGGTATACCTGATGAAAATATCTCTCAAAAATTAAAATATTTAAAAGCTTTCTATAAAGAAGCTATGCCTATTGAAGGGTGGAATGAATATAAGAGTATAGCAGTGGGATATAAAAATCAAATTGTTGCAAAAAAAAGATAATGAAAATCAATTAAATTTGAAAAAATATTCGTATTTTAGCCCTCAATGGCTAGAATAGAACCCAAAAAAAATCAGTATTTATTGACTATCAATATTTTAGCTACATTTTGGTATTATTTTCCCTTTTTCCCGACTATAGATAACTTGCTCAATATCAATCTTATATAATACAACACTCAACACTTTATTTATAAAGCTTTTATTTATAAGTCAATCTCGTTTTGTGTTAAGAGAATTAAAGCTTTCAGCTGATTTTATAATATTAACACCTTTTCCATTTTGTGCTAAGGTGCTTTGTTGTCTCTTTTACTCTCTTTAACAGAAAACCCTATGCATCATAAACTAATTCTACTATACTATATATTTTAATATACAATGAACTCAAATTCAGAAATCGTAGTTGCCCTTGATATTGGCACGACTAAAATATGCGCCCTTGCAGCTCGCCAAGACCAAAATGGAAAAATTGAGATTCTTGGCGCTGGTAAAGTAGAATCTGTTGGCGTATTGCGCGGTGTGGTTTCTAATATAGAAAAAACTGTAAAAGGTATCTCTGATGCAATTGCGCAAACTGAAAAGAGCGCCAATATAGAAATTGGTGTAGTAAATGTAGGCATTGCTGGGCAGCATATCAAAAGTATGCAACACAGAGGTTTACTCACTCGCCAAACTAATCATGACGAAATCTCTCAAGAAGATATAGACCAATTAATTAATGATATGCATAAACTTGTTTTACCTCCTGGCGACAAGATTATACATGTCATTCCTCAAGAATATATAGTAGATAACGAACAAGGTATTATTGACCCTATTGGTATGTCTGGTCGCCGTTTGGAGGCTAATTTTCATATTATTACAGGACAAATCACTGCTACAAAAAACATCTACAAATGTGTTGAAAAAGCTAATTTAGAATTAGCCACTCTAATGCTGGAACCTATAGCTTCTGCTGCTGCTGTCTTAAGCCAAGAAGAAATGGAAGCTGGTGTTGCTTTAGTAGATATTGGTGGAGGTACTACTGATTTAGCAATTTTCCACGAAGGCATTATTCGCCACTCTGCTGTTATTCCTTTAGGCGGCAATATCATTACGAAAGATATTAAAGATGGTTGCGCTGTTATGGTTTCTCAAGCAGAAAAATTAAAAGTACGCTTTGGTTGTGCTTTGGATAGTGAAGTAATAGAAAATCGTATTATTACTATTCAGGGGTTAGCTGGTCGCCCTCCTAAAGAAATTTCTGAACGCAATTTAGCACGTATTATACAAGCGCGTATGGAAGAAATCCTTGAGCATATTTTCTGGGAAATTCGTCGCTCAGGTTATGAAAAGAAAATTACTGGGGGGATTGTTCTTACTGGTGGTGGTGCACTCTTACGTAATATTGCCAATTTAGTAGAATTTAAAACTGGTCATGTTGCACGTATAGGTTATCCAACTGAACATTTAGCACATGGATACGAACAAGAAATATCTAGTCCTATTTATTCTACTGCTGTAGGACTTTTATTAAAAGGTTTTGAACAACTTGAAAAAGAGAGATTATATACACCAAGATATAATCCTGCTTCAATACCTACACCGGCTATTAAAGATACACCTATTACAACAACTGATCCAACTGAAGACGAAGACATTATTCAAGAAGAAAAACCTACAGGTTTTTTTGGCAAATTATTCCAAAAAACTAAAGCTTGGTTTGAGGCTAACCCTGAAGACAATATCTAAAAATTAGAGTAAGCTCCATTATTAGTGCTAATTATTAAATTAACTCTTTCCTTTCAAATATAAATTCTCTATATAACGTGCAATTTAATATTCCTGATAACTCAGAATCTATTATCAAGGTAATAGGTGTAGGTGGAGGCGGTAGTAATGCCGTAAACTACATGTTCACACAAGGCATTGTGGGTGTAGACTTTGCCATCTGTAATACGGACAATCAAGCTATTATGCTTAGTCCTATTCCTACTAAAATTCAACTCGGACCAAGTCTTACAGAAGGCCGTGGTGCTGGCTCAAAACCTACTGTAGGTAGAGAAGCTTGTACGGAATCTATAGAAGAAATTAAGCGTCTTTTTGGAGGCGATACTAAAATGTTATTCGTTACGGCGGGTATGGGCGGTGGCACTGGTACTGGTGCAGCACCTGTTATTGCCAAAGTAGCGCGCGAAATGGATATTCTTACTGTTGGTATAGTTACTACTCCTTTCACTTTTGAAGGTCGTCGTCGCTCTAAACAAGCAGAAGAAGGTATTGCTGAATTAAAAAAGAATGTAGATACACTTATCATTGTTTCTAATGATAAATTGCGTAAAATTTATGGCAATTTACCCTTAGCTGATGCTTTTGCTAAAGCTGATGATATTTTAACTATAGCTGCTAAAGGTATAGCAGAGATTATTACAAAACCAGGTTATGTAAACGTTGACTTTGAAGACGTAAATACTGTAATGCGTGATTCTGGGGTTGCTGTAATGGGTACTGCTACTATGGCTGGTGAAGACCGTGCTATTCGTGCTGTTGAAGCTGCTTTACAATCGCCTTTATTAGAAGATAATGATATTCGTGGTGCTCAACATATTCTTTTGAATATTACTTCTGGTACACAGGAAGTTACTATGGATGAAGTTTCTCAAATTACAGAATATGTACAAGATGCAGCTGGTCAAGGTACAGACCTTATTTGGGGTAACTGTTTTGATGAAACATTAGGCGAAAAAATTACAGTTACTGTTATTGCTACAGGTTTTGAAACTTCTCGTCATCGTACAGAAGCACCTAGCCAAAACGCTATGCCTACACAAAACCACAATACTACAGCTTATAATAAACCTCAAACGCAAAGTAATCCAACTTATGCTGCGCCTCAGCAGCAAAAACCACAACCTTTGCAATATACGCCAACGCCTCAACACGATAAACCAATACGCGTTTCTTTAGATGATGATGATTATCCGCAATCTTCTCACTATGGCAACGACTATGACGATAAAAAAAAAGATAAATATATAATTACGCCACTTCATCAGCAGCAAACGCATAAAGTTGAAAAACCTAATATGCATACGCCACATGGTATTAGCAGACCGATGAATGTGCCACCTACACGTCCTATGAATAGTACTAAAGATTATTCTAAACTAGATAATCCTGAAGTATTAAACGAATTGGAAAATAAACCTGCTTATTTACGCAGAGGTATTTCCTTAGATCATATAGAACACAATTCAGAACAACAAAATTCGAATTGGTCTGTAGGTGCTGAAGAACCAGAATTTAGAGATACAAATTCTTTCTTACACGATAATATAGATTAATCAAAATCTATAAGCTATGCTAAACTAAAAGTCCCTTTATACAGCTTTTGTATAAAGGGATTTTTTTTATGCTTGTTAAAGCAGTTTTTTTTGGGAAAGGGAGTATGGTTTTTGTTTATAAAAAAGTGATTAGCACTACCCTATTTACGCCCAGAAAAATGCGATAGGGATAGAAGCGAAACCAGCCGCAAAGCACTTGTAAAAGTGCTTGCGGCTGATGTAGCGCATAGCCCGACCCGAGCCACTTTAGTGGCGAGTGGTATCGCCCTTATATTTTATATTCGCAAGGCTGAATTATGCATTCATTAATGTTTCAATTTCTTCTGCTTCAATAGGAATATTGCGCATCAAATTGAATGGTGCATCATTCGTAATTACTAAATCATCTTCAATACGAATACCTAAATTTTCTGCTGGCAAATAAATACCTGGTTCGCAAGTAAGTACCATACCCGCTTGGAAAGTTGCATATCTATCCGCTAAGTCATGCACATCTATACCTAAGTGATGTGAAGTACCATGAGGGAAGTATTTTTTATATAATGGAGCGGCTGGATTTTGTTTAGCTACATCGTGTTTGTCCAATACACCTAAACCAATCAATTCGCTTTCCATAAACTTACCAATTTCTGCATGATAAGCCGTGAAATTTGTACCTGGGCGCATAATACTTTCTGCAAAACGTTTAACGCGCAACACAGCATCATACACTTGGCGTTGACGTGCTGTAAAGCGACCATTTACAGGGAAAGAACGAGATAAGTCTGCTGCATAATTTGCATAATCTGCTCCAACATCAATTAATACAATATCGCCATCTTTCATAATATCTGCATTATCATTGTAATGCAAAATACAAGCATTGGCACCACTAGCAATAATAGGATTATAAGCATGACCATGCGCACCACGACGCAAATATTCATAAGTAATTAATGCTTCTAATTCGTACTCTCTTTGACCTGGTTTTGTTTGCGCTAATGCTGCACGGAATGCTTGCTCTGTAATATCACAAGCCACTTGCATTACGTCAATCTCATGTTGAGATTTAATCATGCGCAATTCCTTCATAATAGGCTGAGAACGATACACTGTATGGGCAGGATATTTTGGTTTGAACTCTTGAGCATAACGCGTATTAGCACATGAAGCAGCAACGAAAGAAGCACGGTCATTTTCATTACCATTGAGATAAACATTCTCTGCTAAAAGAATCATTTCATTGAGTACAGAATCTACTGCATCAGTCCAATAAACCGTTTGTACACCTGAAATTTGAGTTACTTGTTCTTTAGTATTTTTAAAGCCTTCCCAAACTTGAATATATTCGTTGGTTTGGCGTGTGAAAACTACTGCTTCAAATTCTTTACCTTTAGGGCAATTAGGATATAAAACCAAAATAGTTTCTTCTTGGTCTAAGCCTGTAAGATGGTAAATATCTGGATTTTGACGGAATGCAAAAGTATTGTCGCCGCTACGTGTAGCAACATCATTAGAGTGGAATATAGCAATAGAATTAGGCTTCATTTTTGCCATGAAGTTTTTACGATTTTGCTCGAATAATTCTACTGGTATAGCTTGATATTTTTTCATTCTAAAACTATATTAATATAAGTGAATGTAGATATAACAAAGTTAAGATTATTTTTTGTCTATTGGCAAAGAGAGAATAATAAATTCTTGTGCTAATGGGTCAATAATAGCCTTTTCTATATAATCGAAAAGCTCAAAACCATAAGCTAAGAAATAAGGCAAAAAGTTTTCTGTGCGCTCTTGCAAACCATTATTGGGAAAAAGTTTTTCTTTCAATTTTTGAATTTGTGAAAGATGAGTTTCCTCTCTTTTTTTAGCAGCACGTGTAAGTTTTTCTGCAATTTTGGCAAAAGCATTTTCTGTTTGTGCTCTTTGTGCAGCAATGAAAGTAGCTAAATCTTTATCCGTTTGCGAAATGCGTGCAATTAGCTTATCAAATTCAGCTAAAACATTTTCTTTTTCTGTTTGACAATCTACTGCTGTTGGTTCTTGTTGGCGTAAATATTCTTTTACAATAATATCATAATGTGGAATCAAATCCTTTACTGTAAAATTCAATTTTTGCAAACGCTGTTGCGTCATAGCATCCAATAATAATAAAGATGGACGACGTATAAGCATAGGCAAAGGCAAGTTGAAAAACTCAAATTGTTTTTTTCTTTCCAACCAATAAGCCAATTCTCCACCTCCGCCAACATAAGCCAAATTAGGCAGAATAGTTTCTTGATATAAAGGACGTAAAATTACATTGGGGCTAAAATTTTCTGGATGCTCGTGCAAATGTTGTAATAAAGCTTTTGGCGTAAATTTTAAGTCTGTATTTAAAACTTGATAATGTCCGCTTTCTTCATCAAAAATAATGCGCTGTCTTGCATTCGGTAAGAAATAAAATAAATTTATTTCTCTAGCAAAAGCTTGATTACTATAACCCACTTTTTCTAAATCTTTTACAGCTTCATTTACTAAGCGTTGAGAATCTTGGCGGAATAAATCATTCTCCATAATAGGAATGAATAAACGCTTGAGTTGCACATCGTCTGCATCTACCACTACAACACCACGTGCACCAAATAATAATTGTAATAAATGACGTGTAGCTAAGCCATAATTATCGTGTGTAGTATAGGCTGTGTAAATAGCTTGATAAATTTCCTTTGCCTTATCCCCTTCCCCCAAAATATTTTCTAATTCTTGCAAGAAAATATCTAAGTCTTGTGTAGACATACGTGCTACAGAACCAGCCTTATCATTTTGCTGCCAAGTAAGTTTTTTATTGAAAAGATTGATAGAAGCAATTTCTTCAAAGTCATGATCTTCGCCGCCTAAAACATAGACAGGAACAAAATTATATTGAGGATAACGTTGCTTTAATTCTTGACTTAAACGCACTACAGCCAAAATTTTATAAATATAATATAATGGACCAGTGACTAAAGAAGGTTGATGCGCTGTAGTAACAACAAAAGTATGTTCTTGTGCAAGTAATTGTATTTGGGCTTGTATATTATTAATGTACAATATATCTTTGGGCAAGTTTGCGTATTGAGCATTTAATACTTGTACTAAAGTTTGGCGTGTACTTGTCGAATAAGCTTGTTGTTTTTCATCAATAATTTTTTGAAAACTTTCCCAAGCTACAGTATGTTTGTAAAAATCTTTTAAATTTGCTTCTCCACTAGCATAAGCGCGATCGATAGCCGTAAATTGAGGCATTTCATTTAGTGGTATTTGTTGTATATTTTGCATAACATTAAAAGTAAAATAGAAAAGTACATGCGCCAAGTAGCGATGTGTATAATATGAACACAAAATTAGATTTTTTCTATAAACATAGATGCGACTTGGCAGATTTATTTAATTTTGTGGATACTTTTATAAATCGTATAAAGTTGATATATGTTTAGTATATTTAAAAAAGAAGTAAATTTATTTCTCAGTTCGCTCATTGGCTATATAGCCATTGCTGTATTTTTATTTGGTACAGGTTTATTCGTTTGGGTATTCCCAGAATATTCTGTAATAGATTATGGAGTAGCTACATTAGATTCTTTTTTTAGAATGGGACCTTATGTATTATTATTTTTGATTCCTGCTATTACAATGCGTACTTTTGCCGAAGAACAACAAGCAGGTACTTTTGAGCTTTTAGCTACTCGTCCTATTACAGATTGGGAAATTGTGTTGGGTAAATACTTTGCTTGTGTAGCATTATTATTTGTAGCAATTTTGCCTACATTTATTTATTATCTTTCTATTTACGAATTAGGTTTACCTAAGGGCAATATTGATACAGGGGCTACTTTAGGTTCTTATATTGGTTTATTTTTATTAGGAAGTGTATTTATAGCCATAGGAATTTTTGCATCTGCACTTTTTTCTAATCAAATTGTAGCATTTTTATTTGCATTTTTCTTTTGTGCTTTTGCCTTTGATGCCTTTACTAGTATTGCAAGATTTCCTATATTTATAGGAACATGGGATGCTGTAATAGAAAAATTTGGTATTAACTATCATTATATTTCTATTAGTAGAGGTTTGATAGATTTTAGAGATTTAGTTTATTTTGGTTCTGTAATTGGTATTTTCCTCACAGGTACAAAAACTTTATTAGAACGTCGCCAATGGTAAAGCTATTGGAAAGGGCAAAAAAAGGTAAGGTCTTTTAAGTTTATATTAAGAAATAAAAAAAACTAGAAATAAAAGCTTGAAAAATTCTATGTTTTAAAACCTTACTTTATTTTTGTATCAACTTCTTCAAATTGATTTTATTTCCTTCTTTTTTATAGTTTGTTTACGCGATTTTTGCGCAAACTAACATAAAAAACAAATCTTATATATAATATATTTTATGAGCTTATTAGTACTCGGCACTGTAGCATTTGATACTATAGAAACACCTTATGGCAAAGCTGACAGAATTGTTGGTGGCGCAGGCACTTATGTAGTTTGGGCTGCTTCTCAATTCTATCAAAATATTAAATTAGTTTCTGTTATTGGTGAAGATTATCCTCAATCAGAACTTGATGCTTTGCAAAATCGTGGTGTTAATCTCGATGCTTTAGAAAAAAGAGTAGGTGAAAAATCTTTCTTCTGGGCTGGTCGCTACCACAATAATATGAACTCTCGTGATACATTAATCACTGAGTTAAATGTTTTAGAGAACTACTCTCCAAAACTACCTGCTGGTTTGGCAGATGATGTAGAATACTTAATGTTAGGTAATTTTGCACCAGCTGTACAAATGCAACTTTTAGAGCAATTGCCAAAAAGACCAAAATTAGTAGTAATGGATACTATGAATTTCTGGATGGATATTGCTTTAGAAGACTTGAAAAAAGTTTTGAAAAAAGTAGATGTTCTTACTATCAATGATGAAGAAGCACGTCAACTTTCAGGAGAACATTCTGTAATGAAAGCTGCGCAACTTATCTTAGAAATGGGTCCTTCTACCCTTATTATTAAGAAAGGTGAGCATGGTGCTTTATTATTCAATAAAGATGAGAAATTTTATGTACCAGCATTACCATTAGAAGAAGTATTTGACCCAACTGGAGCAGGTGATTCTTTTGCAGGTGGTTTTATTGGTTATTTAGCAAAGACAGGTGGCACTTCATTTGAAGATATGAAACGTGCTTTAGTTTATGCTTCTGTAACGGCTTCTTATTGTGTAGAGAAATTTGGTCCTACACGTTTGCAAGAATTGCAACCACAAGACATTGAAGCTCGTACAAAACAATTCATTAGCTTAATGAATGTAGATATGACTAAAAATACACTTTAAATTATAAAGTGTCACAAAGTCAATCTTTTAGATAAATCTTATAATTCTCAATTATATTTTTCGCAACCTCTTGCGGGCTTGCACTTTAACCCTAAATTGATAGAGCTGTGTCGAATAATAGAAATAATAAAAAACGCATTATCAAGGACTACGATAGCTTGCCTGAAGATATTTTAATGCGTATCAAAATGCAATACCCACGTGGTTTTGCGCAAAGCTTAGTTTCTTACATTAATAAAGATGGTAAGAAAGTTTCTGCATTACCTTTTGAAACTGAAGACATTTATTACTTGGTAAGAATGACTATTCAAGAAGCTAAACAAATCATCGAAGATGATGATGATTACGATGATGATGGTATCTTACGCGATGACTTCAGCGCGGATGCATCTAGTCCTGAAACGGCTAGCTTTGATGAAGATGAGGCTTATTTCCATAATGAAGCTTCTACTATTGAGTATGCAGATAGTGACTTTGGTGATACATCACTCAAAGATAATATTTTCCAAGGTAGCGAATTTGCTGATACAGATCTCGATAGCATCAACTTTGGCGATGACGATGATGATAGTGACGATGATGACGACGATGATGACGATGACGATGATGAGGACTTCGATGTAGACTCTGATGATGATGACGACGATGACGATGACGATGCGCCAAAATCTAAAAAATCATCTAAAAAAGATGCGCCTAAAAGCACATCTAAAAAAGGTAAAAAATAACTGATTTATAAAGCATAATCCTTCAACTAAGGGTTATGCTTTTTTTTTCACAAAAAATACGCTAACCATATATATAAATTATTCGTATTTATATTTATCCTGTAATTGTAGACCCCTTTTGTTTTATTTAAAAACTTATATAATGGCTGACTTTATCCCCGGAATGCATACCTCTGATAATAATTTTTTCTTCTTTGAAAATAATCTTTCTAAACAAAAAAATACCATATCCCCTTCCTCAAAAGATCCATTTACTAGTACTGGATTTAATGAATTTGATAGTTGGTATGATTTCAAATATGTTCATAATGGAAAGACAAAAGGTGCTTTAGACAAATATATTGGTGATATGTCTCAGCATGAAAAGCATGGTTTAGGGAAGTTTTATTATTCAGATGGTTCTATTTATTTAGGTTATTGGATTTGGGGCATTCGTACTGGATATGGTATTTGTAAGTGGTTGAATGGAGAAAAGTATGAAGGCTTTTGGACCAATGGTCAAATGCATGGTTTAGGTATTTATTATTATGATAATGGAGATATTTATGATGGAGAATGGTTATTAGATAAAAAACAAGGTTTTGGTAAGTATTATTATGCGCATGACAGAAGCTATTATGAAGGAAATTGGACAAATAACAAAAGAAATGGACATGGTATTTATCGTTGGAAATCAGGCGATAAATATGAAGGTTTCTGGATAGATGGAAAAATGTGCGGTATTGGTACTTATTATTATTGTGATGGCGAGCGTTATGAAGGCGCTTGGGCAAATGATAAAAAGAATGGTTTTGGTACTTATTATTATAAAACAGGTAGCCGATATGAAGGCAATTGGATAAATGATGAATTGCATGGATGGGGTACTTTATTTTATCATGATGGTACTATTTATGAAGGTTGGTTTAGAAATTCTATTTATCATGGAGAAGGGAAAATCACAACTAAAAATGGTATTACTCAGCATGGAATTTGGTATCATGGAGAATTAGTTTCTACCCTTACTAAAGCAACAAATGATGAAATTAGCAATAAAATCCCTATGATTACAGGGACTGATTTGCAACAATATGCTATACAAGATATAAGTTATGATTTAGAAGAAGAGGATGAAGCTTAAAAATCCATAATATAATTTCTACAAGGTTAAATACAGGCTTAAAATAGCTTGTATTTAACCTTTTTTTATGCATTAAAAAGGGCGTATATGAATTTTATTTTAAAAATTTAATATTAAAAGCCGCATATTTGCTTTTTAAAAAAATAAGCGTATTTTTACAAGTATAATATATTCTATTCTTTTTATTTTAATTTAAAAATTAAAACAATATGGCAGCTGTTGGCGACTTAGTTATGCTAAAATCTGGTGGTCCAGAAATGCGCGTAGAATACATTCTTGACGGTGATGGTACACGTGAAAAAGCAGCCGCTTTGCGTGGTTATGAAGAAGGTGATATGATTTGTTCTTGGATACGCATCATGCCTGACGAATCTCGCAAATTAGAGAAAGAAACCTTCAAGGCATCTACACTTAAAATGGCAGATGGCACTCCTATAGAAGATTAATCTTCAACCTTTTAATAACTCTTTTGATATATTTCCTGCTTAAGGCAACAATTATAAAATAATTATGGAATACGCAATCGGTGACGTAGTTAGACATATAGAAACGGGCACATTGCTCACTGTCGTAAGACTTATTGGGGACGATGAGAATCCTCAATTCACACAAAGAGATAGAAGCTTTGAGGCTAAAGGATATAGAAAAGGTTCTCCTTGCTGTATCTGGTTCCATGAAAGCGAATTACGCCAAAATGTATTTCATGTACGCGATTTAGAAAAAGTAGATGAATCTGAATACCTCATTATTGTAGGAGGGGACGAAGATGAGGATGAAGAACTTGATTTAGATTTAGATTTAGATCTTGACTTAGATTTGGATTTAGATTTGGATTTAGATTTGGATTTAGATCTTGACCTCGACTTTGATTTAGATTTAGGTGATGACCTTGATTTAGATTTAGGCGATGATTTCTCTTTTGATTTTGATGCTGAAGAAACTGATGGTGATGCAGCATTAGGCCTAAGTGATGAAGATTTCGATCTAGATGCTTTTGATATAGATAGCTATGCTGATGATATTAATCTTGATGAATTTGATTATGGTGGCGATGATTTAGAGTATGATTTCTCAGCTGACGAAGAAGAATTTGATTTCAACTTTGAAGCTACTGAAGGCGACGAAGAAGAATTTGATTTCAACTTTGAAGCTACTGAAGGCGACG
>X137_Gaur__coassemble_183_pt1 | contig 15347 bp, 11 predicted proteins | sample X137_Gaur__metabat2_high_PE_006 | metagenome-assembled genome bin X137_Gaur | reverse complement strand
CTTACTGCGGCAAATTTTTTTATTAATATATCAAAACCGCTATTACTTCAAAAAAAATTATTTTTACATAGTCGCACTGTACTATAACATTATACCACTACAATAACCTTACATATAAACATAAAAAAAGCCTACAACACAATGTTATAGGCTTTTTTTTATGGACTTTATAGATAAAGAACAGGATTAGTATTAACGCTAGTTGCGCTCATGGCTACACTGTCAAAGTGCTCGCCAATAATTTCCATAATCAACTCTATAGTATATTGTTCGCTTTCATAATGTCCTATATCTGCAATCATAATTTTATTTTCTGCATCAAAGAACAAATGATAAGTATAATCGGCTGTTATAAAAATATCTGCTTTTTGTGCCATAGCATCTTTCAATAAAAAAGAACCAGAGCCACCACAAATAGCAACTTTTTTTATGGTTTCAACATGAGGTTTAGTATATTTTATACAGCCAGCCTTCATATTATTTTTCACCATTTGCAAGAAATCCATAGTGGGCATAGCGGTGGGCAACTCGCCAATCATACCAGCGCCTACTGTATTTAGCCTATTTTCTAATTTTACAATATCATAGGCTACTTCTTCATAAGGATGCGCCTTAATTAAAGCATTAATTATGGCATTTTCTTGATGAGCTATATAAATTACTTCTATTTTTTCTTCGGCTTCTTTATGCAAATTGCCTTTTTCTCCTACAAAAGGATTAGCATTTTCTTCAGCCAAAAATGTTCCAAAACCTTCGCTATTAAAAGAACAAGAAGAATAGTTGCCTATATGTCCTGCTCCCGCTGCAAAAAGTGCTTTTCTTACGGCATCTGCCGAATGGCTAGGTACGAAAGTATAGAGTTTACGTAAAACTTCGCCTTTCGGTGCTAAAATCTTAGTATTAATTAGACCTAATTTTTCAGCGAATTTTGTATTAACGCCTTTCATCAATACGCTATCCAAATTCGTATGAATAGCATAAATATTGATATCATGCCTAATGGCTTTCATCACTACGCGTTCTACATAGTTCTTGCCATTTAATCTTTTCAGTCCTTTAAAAATAATAGGGTGGTGTGCTACAATCAAATTAAAACCTTTTAAAATTGCTTCTTCCACCACGCTTTCTATGCAATCCAAAGCTACCAAAATTCCTGTAACTTCATTTTGCATTTGACCTACTATTAAGCCACTATTATCATAACCTTCTTGATAAGCACTAGGTGCTACGGCTTCAAGCACCTGAATAATATCGCTAACTTTCATTCTATTAATATTTTTTATTTTTTTTTGGGAAAGGGAGTATGGTATTTGACAAAAATACAATACTCAAAGCTTTTATCAAAGCTTTGAGTAATACAGAACGTATAATACAAATACCTTCCTCCAATTTTCTTTAAAAAATGTCATGCCAAAAAGTCAATCTTTTCAGCTCTAAAACTGTATTTTTTACAGTTTCAACACTAAAAAGCTGACAATATAACCATATTCCCTATTTATATAAAAATTGGAAAGGATTTTGCTATATACTAAAGTAAAATAAATAAGATTTTATAAAATTATGTCTTATTTATTACATATATTTAAGAAAGCAAATTCAAACCAACGATATATATAATATTATTCACCTATGTTTGATAAATTAACAGAAAAATCGCGCCAAGCGATTCTTAAAGCACAAGAGCATGTTCGCATTCGTCAGCAACAAGATGTACAAATTGCGCATTTACTTCGTGCTATGATTGATACAGACCAAGACAATGCAGGCGTTACATATTTATTAAAAAAATTAAATATTAACCAGTCTGAATTAAATAATAAATTAGCCGTAATTATGGATCAATATCCTAAAGTTTACGGTATTACAAATTACGGTTCACATTTATCTAAAGAGGCTAGCACTGCTGTACAAATTGCACAAACTATAGCCGCTCAATTTGGAGATGAATACGTTGCGGTTGATATGCTTTTATTAGGTATATTAAAAGTAGAATCTGACCCAACAGCCAAATTGTTAAAAACATTAGGTGTTCAAGAAGGACCTTTAGACACTGTAATTAAAGAATTACGAAAAGGGAAAAAGGTTAGTTCTGAAAGTGCCGAAAATGAATTCAATGCTTTAGAGAAATATGCAGTAAATTTAAACGCTGCTGTTCGTAATGGCAAATTAGAACGCATTATTGGTAGAGATGAAGAAATACGTCGTTTATTACATATTCTTTCTCGTCGCAAAAAGAATAATCCAATTATTGTAGGCGAGGCTGGTGTTGGTAAAACCGCTATTGTAGAAGGTTTAGCATGGCGTATTGTCAATAGTGATGTTCCTGATAACTTATTAGATAAAACAGTTTATTCATTAGACCTTGCTGCATTGGTAGCTGGGGCTAAATATAAAGGCGAATTTGAAGAACGTCTCAAAGCTGTTGTCAAAGAAGTGACTGAATCAGATAATGTAATTTTGTTTATTGACGAAATTCATACATTAATTGGGGCTGGTGGCGGCGGTGGTACTATGGATGCTGCCAATATTCTTAAACCTGCTTTAGCTAGAGGAGAATTACGCACTATTGGTGCTACTACTTTAGACGAATATCAAAAATACTTTGAGCAAGATAAAGCTTTAGAGCGTCGTTTCCAAAAAATCACTGTAGATGAGCCTTCTATAGCTGAAACAGTAGCTATTTTACGTGGTGTACGTGATAGTTATGAAACGCATCATCAAGTTCGTATTTTAGATAATGCTTTAGTGGCTGCGGCAGAGCTTTCTAGCCGTTACATTACAGATAGATCTTTACCGGATAAAGCTATTGATTTAATTGATGAAGCTGCTGCAAAATTAAGATTAGAGCTCAATTCTATGCCTGAAAAACTAGATGAATTGGATCGTCGTGTTCGTCAGCTAGAAATAGAAAGAGAAGTTGTAAAAAGAGATAATGATGCTAAAAAACTAGCAGCTATTAATGAGCAAATTGCCAATCACATGGAAAGTCTTACAGAAATGAAGGCGGCATGGCAATCTGAAAAAGAAGTTATTAGTATTATTCAAGCTTGTAAAGCAAAAATCAATGAATTTAGATTTGAAGCAGACCAAGCAAGACGTAATGGCGATTATGCTAAAGTAGCTGAATTAGAATATGGTAAAATAAAAGAGCAAGAAAATCTTTTAGCGCATGCACAAAACCAATTAAATCAATTGGCACCTGAAAAACGCATGACTGATGGAGAAGTAGATGCTAATGATATAGCTGAAGTAGTAGCACGCTGGACAGGCATTCCTGTTGCAAAAATGTTAGAAGGCGAGCGTGAAAAACTATTGAAATTGGAAGAAGAATTAGGTAAGCGTGTGATTGGACAAAAAGCCGCTGTTCATGCTGTTGCTGATGCTGTACGTCGTAGTCGTGCAGGCTTACAAGATGCCAACAAACCTATTGGTTCATTTATATTTATGGGTACAACAGGCGTTGGTAAAACAGAATTAGCTAAAGCCTTAGCTGAAGTCTTATTTAACGATGAAAATGCTATGATTCGTTTCGATATGAGTGAATATATGGAGAAACAAGCTGTAGCACGTTTAATAGGACCGCCTCCAGGTTATGTTGGTTATGAAGAAGGCGGACAATTAACTAATGCAATTCGTCGTAAACCTTATGCTGTTATTTTGCTCGATGAAATTGAAAAAGCACATCCAGATACTTTCAATATTTTATTACAAGTATTAGATGATGGTCGTCTAACAGATAATAAAGGACGTGTAGCTAATTTCAAAAACACGATTATTATTATGACTACCAATATGGGGGCTAATATTATTCGTGAAAACTTTGATGGTTTGGAAGATGCTGATGAAGAACGTAGAGGTACAATTATAGAAACTACACGTTTGGAGGTATTGGAAGAATTACGCAATATTCTTAGACCTGAATTTATTAATCGTATTGATGAACAATTAATGTTTACACCATTAAACAGAAAAGAAATTCATCAAATTTTGTTACTTATGTTCAAAGGTATCCGTAAACGTGTACAAGAACAAGGTTATGATTTAGAATTGGGTACAGAGGCTGCGGCTTGGTTAGCAGATTTAGGTTATGAACCTATATATGGTGCTAGACCAATGAAGCGTGTTTTACAAAGAGAAATTGTAAATGAGCTTTCTAAAGAGCTTTTAGCTGGTAAATTCCAATTAGGCGATATTATCTATATTGATGTAGATAAAGTTAAACAAAGACTAACTTTTAATAAAAAGTAATAAGAAAGTTTTTTACTTATTAAAAAGTTTCTTATTATTGTCCAATTGATGATTTCTCGAAGTCGAGTTTTATACTTGACTTCGAGTTTTTTGATTATAGAGAAATATTATACTAAACCAAGGTATGCTAAAGCCTTGATATTCTGTTTACTATCTCTCTCTAGCTGTTTATCTTTAAACCTTTTATTTTTCCCTTACTAAATTTTACCCTTGGCAACATATTCTATTAAGGATCTAGAGACTTTGTCTGGTGTCAAAGCTCATACGATTAGAATTTGGGAACAGCGGTATGCTCTTTTAAAACCTAAACGTACACTGACCAATATTAGAACTTATGATGATGAAGACTTAAAGCATTTGTTGAATGTAGCTTTTTTGAATAAAAATGGTATTCGCATTTCGACTATAGCAAAAATGACACTTTATGAGATTAATGATAAAGTTCAGAGTATTACTAAGGACAGTCTTGAAAACTCCAACCAACAACAAGCCCTCACTATGGCTATGATGGAACTCAATAGTCAGCAGTTTGAGGCAATTCTACAAAGTAATAATGATAGCTATGGTTTAGAGCATTGCATATTATATTTGATTATTCCTTTTTTGGAAAAATTAAGTTTATTATGGATTACTGGTACTATTAGTCATGTACATGAAGAATTTGTTTATAATATTATTCGCCGTAAAATTTTAGCAATTATAGAACAAATTCAGACTACAGCATCAAAGGATAATGTATTTTTGTATTTGATGCCAGGAGAAACGCAAGATATACTTATTTTGCTAGCGAAATATTTTATGAAAGTGCATAACTTTCAAACTTTATATTTAGGCTCCAATATTAGCATTGCAGATTTGAAAATAGCTTACCAAATTCATAAGGTAAAGTATATTTTTACTATTATTACAGAGCAACATCCTAAAATTCCAATTCAAAGCTATTTAGAGGAAATTAAACATAATTTTCCTGAAGTAATACTCTTAATAACTGGTTATCAAGTTGTTAATATAAAAGAGAAATTGAACTATGATAACTTAATTGTGTTTAATTCTCTTAGTCATCTTATTAAGTATTTAGACGGACAAACTACCACAGAATTGGAGGAAAAACTTTAATAAATATAAAAAAGCTGTGTTTATGTTTTTTTTATTGCAGAAAAGAATTTATATTTGCTGCCCGTAAAGTTATATAATAACAGCAACTAAACTTATCATAACAAAACAACTCAATTATGCTTATCATTGACGTAAAAGATAACGAGCCTATCGATAAAGCTCTCCGCCGCTACAAAAAGAAATTTGAGAAAGCTGGTATCTTAAAAGAAATCCGCCGCCGTAAAAATTTCGTTAAACCTTCTGTATTGCGTCGCGTAGAGATTCAAAAGGCTGAATATCGCACAAAACTTTTACAAGAACTTAACGCATAATATTAGTTAGTTTATTTTAACTAATATTGAGGCGTCTAATCGCATACAACCTTTTTGGATTTATATTTGTAGATTTATGAGGGTTAAAAGGGGAAATCTAAGCCATGTACAATGACGGGTTGGATTTGCCCTTTTTGCATTTTATCATTGCTATATTTTTTCAAATATGTGATGCATAAAAAAAGCATAAGAGACTACTTAAAGTTTCTTATGCTTTTTGTTTTTTACAGACATAAATAAGGAAAAATCTTTTCGGCAGTACGTTTTTTATCATCCAACTCAGGAATAGTAAATATAAAATCTGTACGTTTAAAACCGCCTAATTCTGTTCGCCATTTCAAAATTGCTTTAGCTTGATAATTACTTAAATAAGGATGCGCACTAAGCATTTCTAAACTAGCTTCATTGAGCGATAAACAATTAATTTCGCTGCTATCGCAATGTATAAAAGGTAATATTTTCTGATAAGTAGAATCTGGGAAATTATAAATTTCAGCCAATTGTTCTATGTTTTTAAAACCACCAAGCGCAGTTCTATATTTAATAATTCTATTCGACCAACCACTCCCTATTCCCTTCAATTGCTGCAATTCTTCGGCACTTGCAGTATTGATATTAATATTCAAAATAGTTTTTTCTAATGCCTTTTCTTTATTTTCATTAGCCCAAGGCGGCAGCTTATTTTCTTTGATAATAGTGTCAGGCAAAATTAAATAAGGCAATAATCTTTCATAATCGCTTTCTTTGAGCGTATAGATTTTTTTAAAATCTGATTTAATTCTAAATTTTCCGCCTTTATTTCTAAAATTTATAATACTTTTTACTGTTTTTGCCTCCAAACCCAATTGCATTAAAGTAGTTTCTTCTGCTGTATTAGGATCAAAATCAATATATTGAATATTAGTAATAATGGGCGTAGTTTTTTTATTTTTTTGGGAAAGGGAGTATGGTTTTTCTCTTTTTTCATAAGTCTTTTTAGGCGTATTAGCCCAATTATATTTAGTTTTTTGTATACTATCTTCTAATATAAGCTCTGCCTCGAATGCTAAAATTTGTGCTTGATAGGCTTGCAAATCATAGCTTGGATTGCTATAGAAAAAAGAATATATTTTTGGCGTAAAAAATATAGCTAAAGTAACCATGAAGAGTATATAGCTGGCTATACGCTCGCTTCTAGTATAATAGAAATAAGACTTTAGATTTATCATAAAATGCAGTATTAAATAGAATGGAGATATACTGCATTTTACGTAACTTAAAATAAAAAGTTTAAAGAGTAATTTTTATCGAATTTCCGATAATTTGATAGTATGTGTCCACCAAATACCGCCATGACGATCAAACAATTCTACTAAACATTCTCTATCATTTCCTTTACCTCTCAAATTAAATCTAGCAAAGTTTGTATCCATAATAAAGGTGCCATCTTTTCTAAAAGAATTTCTACTACCTCGTTCATCTATAAAGCTAGTGAGAGGAGAAGTAGTGATTTCATGTATAGTATATTTGCCTGCTCTTTCCAATTGCATTACTTCGGCAAAATGTCTATCACCTGAAAGAAAAATAACACCTGTAATATTATTTTCACTGATAAAATCTAAAAGTTTTTGTCTTTCTTCAGGAAATTTTCCCATATGTACGCCCATTTCATCATCACTAATAAATTGTGCGCCTAAGCCAATAAATTTGAAATTAGCTTTACTTTCTAATAATAATTGCTTTAGCCAATTTAATTGTTTATCTCCAAGCAATGCTCCCTTTTTCATATCTGAAAAAGAACGCGTATCTAAGAAAAAGAAATCTGCATCTGATTTAGAAAAATGTGTACAAACGCCATCTCCATCAATGCCATAATAAGGATTGAGCCAAGTGTGGCGAAACATTTGCGTAGTGAGATGTTTATTTTTGAAGTTAGCATCACTATCATTAGGACCAAAATCATGATCATCCCAAAGTGCATAATTGGGCATAGATTTCATGAATTTTTCAATGTTTTTTCTCCTTCTTAAAATAATGTTTTTAATAGACATTCTATCTAAACTATTCCATTGTCCGAAAAGATAATAAACATTATCGCCTAACCAAATCATAAATTCAGCTGGTGTATTAGCCATTGTTTCAAATATTTTATTTCTTTTACCACGTTCGCCAGTAATAACAGGATATTGAAAAGCGCAAGACCCTGCCAAAAAAGAAATATCTCTTTCGAAAGTATCTTTTATAGCGCTTTCTCTTTTACAAGAAATATGGTAAAAATGTCCTTTTCTATATTCAGCTATACTATCAATTTGGAGGCTATGAACAGTGCCTAACCATTTGCCATGATGTGCTAAAATTGTAGCTTCAATATCAGCTATTGTTATATTAGCTTTAGGCGAATAGGCTAACCAAAAAAGTGCAGTGCTATCTGTATAATGTCCAGCCATAGGTCCAGCCAAAGGAAGTGTATTTTTTTGAGCAAAAAGCGATGTAGATAAACCAGTGGAAATTAAAATAATGAGGCATGTGAAGTAAACATGGAATAGAGAAAAAAACTTCATCATAAAGGCGTATGGATTACTTTATATTTTATAAAAATTAATATTGACGGATGCTTCAGTTGAGTTTTAAATTTAAAAAAAACGTAAATGACTGAAACAATCAATCATTTACGTTTTGCATATTTCCTTTCAATAAAAAGGCGAATATTAATAAGTATAGACCCTATAAGTCTTAAAAAAACGCTAATTAAAAATGACGTTTTTTATTTAAATTTCAAAACTTTTTCCAGCTTCTGGCAAAATTAAAGTTTTGCTTTGTGCATCAAATAATTGTACAGCTGCTTTATGGTCAATTTTGATATAACCAAAAGTGTCAAAATGCGCACCTACTATAGTTTTACATTCAATGAAATCACTTGCTATAGCTGCATCTTCATAACCCATAGTGAAATTATCGCCAATTGGTAAAATGGCAAATTTAAGCATAGGCGCAATGCGTGGAATTAATTGCATATCTAAAGTAAGGGCTGTATCACCTGCAAAATAGAAAGCACCATCTTTTTCATTCCAAACTACAAAACCCATAGGGTTGCCACCATAAGAACCATCAGGTAAACCACTAGAGTGCTGCGCAACAACACATTTTACGGTGCCAAAATCAAAATTCCATTTACCCCCTGTATTCATAGGATGTGTGGTCTCTATGCCTTGTTTATTCAACCATTCATGAATTTCGAAAGCACAAACTACAGTAGCACCAGTACGTTTGGCTATGCTTACTACATCTTCAATATGGTCTGAATGTCCATGCGATAATAAAATATAATCGGCTTTAATATTGTCTGCTTTTACGCCTGCTGCTTGTGCAATAGGATTAGAAGTAATGAATGGATCAAATAAAATATTTTTACCGCCAAATTCTACTAAAAAACAAGCATGACCATAGTAAGTAATTTGCATAATTGGTTCTATTTTAAAGTTTAATAATCTTGATTTCACAAATTTAATTAAATTAATATTATCTTTTACTTCAATCTGGCGTATATTTGTTATTATATTTTATTGATTAAAACCTATAGATACATTTTTTATGATTACGATTATCTCTAGTACAAATCGTCCTGGTAGCAATACAAGAAAATTAGCTGAAGAAGCTAAAGCTATGTTTATAGCAAATGGCGAAAAAGATGTACAATTCTTATCTTTAGAAGAATTGACAGCTGATATGTTTGGCACAGATATGTATAATCCTGAAGCTCAATCTAAAAAGCTTCATGAAATTCAAGATAAATACATTATTCCTGCTAGAAAATTCTATTTCGTAATTCCTGAATACAATGGCGGCTTCCCTGGTATTTTGAAAACATTTATTGATGCTTGTTCTATGCGCAAAGGCGTAGAAAGTTTCAAAGATGGTAAAAAAGCAGCGGTTTTAGGTTTAGCTATGGGGAGAGCAGGCAATTTGCGTGGTTTAGAGCACTTTTTAGGTATTTTGAATTATTTACAAATCACGGTAATGCCTAATATTCAGCCTTTAGCTATGATTCATACGCATTTGGATGAAGCAGGTAAAATCAAAGATGAACATATTAGAACAACAGTAGAAAAGCATGTACAGCAATTCATTGCATTCTAATCTTTTTTTGATGAGGATTTAACCTTCAAAATCATAAACCTTCAAGTATAGTTTGCTATATTTGGAGGTGTTTTTTTTGAAAAAGGGGATATGGCATTTGTTTATAAATAAGCTTCTAATAGAATTTTAAAATAATAGAAGCGCTTTAGCGCACCAAACTCCCTTTTCCAAAAATATAATTATTTAAAATAATCAGAATATTAATTGTATATGCAAACATTAAGAGAACTAGTGGCTATTGATTCTCCAAGCGGTTTTACACATAAGGCGGAAGAATATGTAATGCAACTTTTACAAAGTTATGGTTATACACCACGTCGTACAAAAAAAGGCGCAGTGGCTTGTGCTTTTGGCGAAAATCCTAAATTGGCTATAGCGGCACATTTGGATACTTTAGGGGCTGTAGTATCGCAAATTTTGGGCGATGGTACTTTGCGTATATCTCCTGTAGGTGGTTTGTCTTTAACTGGTTTTGAAGGTGGTTATTGTCGTATTTATACTTTAGAAGATAAAGTTTATACAGGGACTTTGCTTTTAGATAATCCTGCCGAACATGTGAATAAAAAAATCAATGGCACTATGCGTGATTTGGATAATATGCATATACGTTTGGATGAAGAAATTAATTCGGCTAAAGATATAGCTGCTTTGGGGATAAATGTAGGCGATTTTATTTGTTTTGAACCGCATTATCAAGAGTTGGAAAGTGGTTATATTAAATCTCGTTTTATGGATAATAAAGCAGGTTGTTATGTACTTTTCGAATTGGCTAAATACTTTGCAGGTAAAAATATTCCAGTAGAAATTTTCTTCTCTAATTATGAAGAAGTAGGACATGGCGGCACTTGCGGTTATAGCGAAACTATTGAAGATTTATTGGTAATTGATATGGGTATAGTGGGGCGCAATCATACAGGTAAAGAAACCGCTTGTACGATTTGTGCAAAGGATTCTACTGGTCCATACAATTATGCTTTGCGCAAAGAGTTAGTAACAATTTGTCAGGAGAATAATATTCCTTTTGTACAAGATATTTATCCTTATTATGGTTCTGATGGTTCTGCTGCTTTGCGTGCAGGACATGATTTTAGAGTAGCTTTAATTGGTATGGGTGTTTCTGCTTCTCATGGCGTAGAGCGCACGCACAAAAAAGGAATTGAAGCAACTATAGATTTATGTAAAGCATTTATAGAAAAGTCTTACTTAAAATAGTAAATTTCTATTAAATTTATAAGCCATAAAGAACATGAAATATTAATTTGATATAGACTATTTTTATAGTGCTCAAATACTCTAAAAAGCTAAAAAAATACTTTACTTTTGAAGGGCATAAATTATGCATATTTCATGCTTTCTTGTAGGAAGCTTAATTTTTAAGTAAACTTTAGTAAGCTGCAAGGCGCTAAAGTAAATTGAATTGATATTTTAAGATTTCACTATCTATATACCTTTGCTAAATTATGCGTATATTTTCTTTTTGTTTTATTCTAGCATTCTGTAGTACTGCTTTTCATTTATCAGCGCAAAAATTTGCTTTGCGTGCAGATTCTAGTTATGATGTATCTTTTTATCATATTAGATTAGACTTGCCCTTAGATAAGCCTTATTTGAAAGGAGAAGTAGATGTTCATTTTAAAACTAATGAGCAGCAGATAAAATTAGATTTATATAATAGCTATAAAGTGGCTGCTGTAAAAGGGGCAAAAGATTTTGTGTTAGGAAAAGATGGCATTGTTGTGACGCTTAATCCTGAGCAAAAAAATAGTAATGGTAGCTATGAAATTACTGTAGTGTATGAAGGTGAAATACCTGTATTGGAAGTAAATGGCTTTGAAAGAGGTTTATTATACAAACAAGTGGGCGCTAATAAAACACGTATGATTGCTACAGTCATTGAAGATGAATATGCACATTTGTTATTTCCTTGCCATAATGTTTTTGGTGATAGAGCAGATTCTATAAAAATAGATGTTACTATTCCTGATGAACATACAATATTTAAAGATGAAAAGGGTAAAGAACATCAAGTCCCTTTTACTGTTGTATCAAATGGTGTAATGAAAGGAAGTAGCGCAGCGGAGGGTAAACGTACTTATCGCTGGCATCATAATTTTCCAATTCATCCTAAACATGTAAGTATAGCGATTTCGGATTTTGCTAAAACAACAAGACCTTTTTCTGATGATGAAAATGGAGTGCAATTTCCTATACATTTTTATGTGCGCCCAACAGAAATGCAAGATGCACAAGGTATGATGGCACGTGCTCCAGAAATTTTAACTTGTTTGAGCAATACTTTTGGTGCTTATCCTTATCATCAAGAAGGTGTAAGTATTACACATGTTGGGATTCCTGTAGGTAAATATGCCGTGAATGGTCAAAGTGCAATTTTAATGGAAAATTTCTCTACTATTTATATTTATAAATTAGTAAATGCACTTTCTAATATGTGGTTTGGCAACCATATTGTGCCAGAAAAATGGCAAGATGCTTGGATTACTGAAGCTTTTGCTACTTATGGCGAAAGCGTTTGGCATGAATATAAACGTAGTATCCGTGGTTATCAAATGCTTTTAGACCAAAAAGAGTATTTTGATAAAGGTAAATTGTATTTAGATAAAATTAGTGATTACTCAGAAGAACGCCTCAATAAAAAAGGTATTTGGGTTATTCATATGTTGCGTGGTATTTTGGGTGAGCAATATTTTTATGAAACTTTAGTAGGCATTACGCAAAATAAAAGGCTTAAAAAAACAACTATTTCTACTGAAGATTTGCAAAGCATTGCCGAATATTATGCTAGTGAAAATGTAAAACAAAATTTCGATTATTTCTTCAAACAATGGGTTTATGGCGAAAGCTATCCTACTTTTGAAGTTACTTTCGAAAACTTGAAAAAAGGTGGCGTCAATGTAAGTATTGCTCAACAGTTGAATACAACAACACCTAACTTTTTCCAAATGCCAATTCGTTTAGAATTTACTTTTAGTGATGGCTCTACGAAAGTAGAAGAAAAAGTAATGTTGAGCGGTAAAGCTCTAGAAAATTTGCATTTTGCAACGAATTTGCCAGTAACGAATTTGGATTTTGACCAAGGCGCACGCATTTTGAAAAAATTGAATTTCGTTCGTCAAAAATTAGATGCTAAAAATCCTATTTACGATTTTAAAATTACAACTAGCGAAGATAGACGTGAAATCACGCTCAAAGGCGCAGCTATGAAGAAACAAAATGTAAAAGTTGAGTTGATTCAAATGGCAGATATGATTGAGTTTATGGAAGACCAAATTATTAGTAAAATTGAGTTTTCTGCACCAAAAGGCGAATTTGAAAAAAGCTTTAAAATTCCTTTGCCTGCTGATAAACGTGGTAATTATTTGATTCGTGTAACAGGAAAAAGCGATATTTATTCTTATCCTGTGCGTTTATTGCAAATTGTAAATAGATTCGAATAATTTTTTATTTTTTTGGGAAAGGGAGTATGGCATTTGTTTGTTTTTTAGTCCTTTGCTTGAGTAAATAAAATAGTAAAAGGGAATAAACCATTTTTGGTTTATTCCCTTTTTTTATGCTTTGAAAAAAAAGCGCTTTAGCGCACCGAACTCCCTTTTCAAAAAAAGAAAAATATTTATAAGCGCTTTTTGTATTAAGCTTTTGTATTTATGCAAAAATTAGAATTTACTATCGTCAATGCCATCTAAATATGCAGCAATTGGCGCTACAATTTTTTCAATACAACCTGCATCGAAAGGAGATTCTAAATTAGCTTCTTTTACTAAATCTAAGAAAGAGAATTTGCCACCCAAACGACAAAGATGTACATAATCTTTCCAAGCTTCTTCTTTGTTTTCTTTAGCACGAATCCAGAATTGGAAAGCACAAATTTGCGCTAAAACATAATCAATATAATAGAATGGAGAAGAGAAAATATGCCCTTGTTTTTGCCAAAAACCGCCATTTTCTAAAAATTCGTTGCCATCATAATCTCTATGTGGTAAGTATTTTTTCTCTATAGCGCTCCAAGCTGCATTGCGCTCCGTTGTTGTCATATTTGGATTTTCATAGACAATGTGTTGGAACTCATCTACAGCGCAACCATAAGGCAAGAAACGCAATGCGCCAGCCAAATGCTCATAGAAGAATTTTTCTGTATCTTCTTGGAAGAAAAGATTCATCCAAGGCCAAGTGAGAAACTCCATAGACATAGAGTGAATTTCGCAAGCTTCATAAGTAGGCCACAAATAATCATTGATTTTAGTTTGGCGGCTTGTTTCAAAACATTGGAAAGCGTGACCAGCTTCATGCGTTAATACAGTAACATCATGGCTTGTACCATTGAAATTAGAGAAAATAAAAGGCGATTGATAATCACCTCCAATGAAAGTACAATAACCACCAGTTTCTTTGCCATCTTTAGATTCTAAATCCATTAAACCGCCATCAGACATATAATTGAAGAAGAATTCAGTTTCTTTAGAAAGCTCGCTATACATTTGTTTGGCTTGTGCTTCCATCCAAACACCATTGCCTTTAGGCGTAGGGTTGCCAGATTTGAATTTGTAGCCTTCATCATAATATTTAAGACTGTCCAAACCTAAACGAGCTGCTTGGCTTTTGTACAATTTTTGTGTAATAGGCACAATGTGTTTTACAATTTGCTCGCGGAAATTAGCCACCATTTGGGCATCATAATCGCTGCGACGCATGCGGGCATAACCTAAAGGAATGAAATTTTCAAAACCTAATTTTTGTGCGCTTTCAGTACGTGTTTTTACTAATTTATCGTAAATAGCTTCTACTTCAGCAGCACGCTGTGCATAGTAAGCCCATTTTGCTTCAGAAGCTTTTTTGCGCATATTTCTATCTGCACTTACTTCTAAAGGTTCTATAGTAGAAAGATTGTAAGTTTTGCCTTCAAAATCAATTTTAGCTTGTGCTTTGATTTTGCGATATTCTGTATCTAATTTGTTTTCAGCAATAATGCCATCAAGTATAGCCGGTTCAAAAACTTTAGTTGTTAAATCTGCTAAAACGAATAAATGTTTGCCATATTCAGCTTCCAATTCTGCACGGAAAGGAGAAGCTAATAGAGCTTTGTAAAAGTCTGTAGAAACTTCGCTTAATTCTGGATAACGTGTGTTGAAAAATTCAACTTCTTCTTCATAAAATTTGTCTGTGGTGTCTATAGAATGACGCACATAACAAATATTTTGCATAGCACTTGCACTATCATCTAATTGGTAATATTTGGCAAGAATTTCGCTTTGTTCTGTCGCAGAACTAGCATTTTTAAAAGCCTCTAAAAGCGCCTTAAATTCAACTTTAAGTTGGTCTACATCAGGGCGTTGATAGGCGTATTCGCTAAATTTCATATCTCTTTATATAGTTATTGAATTATAATCTTATAGATTGTAAAATGCGCACAAAGATACATTTTATATACTTAAAAAAGGGTGGAAAACTATATTTTATTCGGTTTTTGGCAGAAAATAATAATTTTCATATGGTTTTGAGTATATATAATGAAGATTTTAATACTATAAATCTATATAATAG
>X137_Gaur__coassemble_182_pt1 | contig 15389 bp, 16 predicted proteins | sample X137_Gaur__metabat2_high_PE_006 | metagenome-assembled genome bin X137_Gaur | reverse complement strand
ACCGTATAGTATATGGCTACTTCAACACCGTGGACGGTCAATAATTTCCACGAAAATTTAAAGTCTCCAGATAAACAGTATCAAGTCATGATAAAAACTTGCAAGCAATTTGAAATGGGTTCACCTTGGCAAGTAGATTACTATTTACAAAATACTGCAAATAATCAAGAGATATTAATTTCAGATTTGGCAGCTGCGCCTTTACTCTGGAATCAGACCAGCAATTATTTTGTATTTGCGCAATGGTATAAAAAAGCTACTTCCAATTTTAATCATTATTGGTTTCAACGCTTATGTTTATTCGACATTGCCAATATGGAAAAAATTATTTTTAAAGAACAATTTGAAATTGTACAATTAGAAAGATTTAATACTTATGTGATTAAAGGCGTAGATGTTCCTAAGGATAAGTATTTTAGCTTTAATGTATTTAGTAATGAGGTTTATCTCACTGAAAAATTAAAATTAGCATAAAAAATCAAAAGACTATTTCCATCTTTAAGGGAATAGTCTTTTTTTATATATGAAAAAGCCAATTATACAGATAATTGTATAATTGGCTCAATAATTTGTTCATTCACGAAAATAGACATCTTTACAAAGGCATTTTCGACACTAACTCAGCGGCTCAATGCAATGCAAATATAAAATCTATTTCTGATATTTACAAACTTTAATTAGATTTTGTCTAAATAAAATTAAATTTCTTCATCATAATCTTCTTCGAAGAGTAAATTATTCTCTTCTTCTTCCTCTTCTTCATCAACAATCAAAGGCAAAGAAAATACTGATTTTGAAGGTGCTACATAAGGTGGCAAACCATTAAAAGCATTATTAATAATTTGCTCTAAATAATCTACTGCATCTTCTCCCAAAATCACAAATTCTGTAGGCGAAGCTTTATAAATAGCTTCTACCCCATCTTTCTGACGCCAAACACCAACAACCTCTGCTGCATTACCACCCCAGAATTTATCTTGTTTGAGTGCATCATGTGCTTTTTTAGGATAGTTTTCCAATACTATAGCATAATCTTCAGATTCTAAATCGGAAGGATCATAATCATATTCTGTTTCACCTGCATAAACATAATTGATTTCTGGACTATTAAATAATTGTCTACTATAGCCATAATTTAATTGTACTTCTACGCGCTCAATAAATAATACGCTTTTTACTTTACGACAGGCTGTGTATAAGTATTCGAATGGCGTATAACGTGCTGCATTCAACTGACTTAAAATATTAGCTATTTTTTCAGTATCCACATTTGCCCACTGAGCAATGCGTAATAAGTATTCATCAATAAGAGGTTTAAAAACGCTACTTTGTTTACGTTCTATGAAATTCATAATCAAAAATATTAGAGTAAGATGCACATCAAAAACTAAAGCACTATAACTTATACGAATAATTGAATAAGGAGACTTTAGTGCAATTATTGCCTATTTTATTAGGTATAATAAGCATAGTTATGGTATATGCGGCAAATATATGATATTTTATATAAAAAAATAAAATTATATTCTACCAAACCATAGTCCCTTTATTAAAAAAATCAAAATAAAATTGTTTTACGTTAAAGGCTGTCTTTTGGATAAAATCTTCGCGAAATAATGTATTTTTGTAGCAATATTTTTATTTCCAATAGGTAAAACTGATTTATATACTATAAATCTTAATATTATATGCCACTAAAGTCATTTATTTTTTGCTGCTGCTTTTGTATTTTTACGTTGGCAGATAGCTACAATTGGCTTAAGGCTCAAAGTTTAGGTCCTTATCCGCCTATAAAAGAGGCTAAACTTTTGCAAAGCAAGTGGAAATATACATACACTACGCATTCGCAAACAAATACTATTGTACATAAAGCCGATAAAGATTATGCTTATTATATTTTCTTCAAATATGATGGCAATTTGCATACCTTTCTAAATGGGAAATATAGCATTAGTCCTTGGCAATTAAATGAAGAAGGAACACAACTTTCTTTTGAATTTAGAAAAATTAAACAATGGGATGTTGTTGAGTTTACCAATAAAACATTAATTCTTGAGTATTATATGCATGCTAAAGCTTCTTATCGCTATCATTTTGTAGCTGTAGAAGATAAACATGCGCCTTTCAAATTAGAAGAACATGAATTGCCTGATGTCATAGTTTTAAAACAAATACCAGGCAAAGACCCTAATCAATTTAGAGGCATTACAGATGCCCCAGGCAAACGCTTACTTTCTCAAAGGCAAATTAAAAGGGACGAAAGACGTAAAGCTAAAGCAGCACGAAAAGCGCCTAAAGTTGAATTACCTTTTGTTCAAATTGAATTAGTCGGTGGCGGTTTTTATGGTGGACTCAATAAAGTATTGAGAAATAATATTACCATTAAAAATGACGGACTTATTGTCAAAGAATTACAAACGGAATTGGAAGGGCTTTATGTCAATAAAAAAAAGGTTGCTAGAGCTAGTATAGATAGTTTGGTTGCTTTTATTGAAAGTAGAGAGTTTTTTAATTTTCAACAGACTTATACTTGTCAAAGTGAAGATTGTCAAAATAGAATATCAAAATCTCCACGCCCTATTGCCCTAAGAATTGCCATTACACATGGTTTTAGAAGAAAAGTGGTTATGATTCCTATTTGGGACGGTAAAGGACATCAACATTCTCTCATAGATTATCCGCCCCAGCTCGATGAAATCGTCAAAGCCATAGAAAATCTAGCCTTGTAATTTCGCACTTTTAAAATATATTAGTCTTCATATTAAAAATCAAATTCGCTTATGCACTATCATGCTTTAGGAAAAATCCCACCTAAACGACACACGCAGTTTAGAAAACCAGATGGCGGATTATATTTAGAAGAACTTTTTTCAACAGAAGGTTTTTCCGATGTATATTCATTATTGTATCATTGCAATCCTCCTACTCAAATTAAACAAATTGCAGAACCTTATTCTGTAGCACCTAAATTAATTCACGATAAACAACTTAAACCTCGTTGTTTAATGGGCTTTAAAGTAGAGCCTTGTGATGACTATTTAGAAAGCCGTAAACCGGTTTTGGTGAATGATGATGTAAAAATCAGTTTGGCTGCTCCTACGCAAGGATTCAAAGATTATTTCTTCAAAAATGCCGATGCTGATGAAGTGATTTTTATTCATCAAGGTAAAGGTGTTTTGCATACTATGTATGGTAATTTACCTTTTGGTTATGGCGATTATGTAGTGATTCCTCGTGGCACGACATATCAATTATCATTCGAAGATAGTAACAATCGTTTATTCATTGTAGAATCTACTTCTCCTATTATTACGCCTAAGCGTTATAGAAATCAATTTGGTCAATTACATGAACATTCTCCTTTCTGTGAAAGAGATATTCGTAAGCCAATGGATTTAGAAACACATGATGAAAAAGGCGAATTTTTATTTTATATAAAAAAGCAGGACAATATTTATCCTTATGTCTATATGAGTCATCCATTTGATGTTATAGGTTGGGATGGTTATTGTTATCCTTATGCTTTTTCTATTCACGATTTTGAGCCTATTACAGGTCGTGTTCATCAGCCACCTCCAGTGCATCAAACTTTCGAAGCACGTGGTTTCGTAATCTGCTCTTTTGTGCCTCGTCTATTCGATTATCATCCTTTAGCAATTCCTGCGCCATATTTCCATAGCAATGTAGATAGCGATGAAGTTTTATACTATGTAGATGGCGATTTTATGAGCCGCAAACATGTAGAAAAAGGCATGATAACATTACATCCTGGTGGCATTCCGCATGGTCCGCATCCTGGTGCAATCGAAAAAAGTATTGGTGCAAAAGAAACTTTAGAATTAGCTGTAATGGTGGATACATTCCGTCCTTTGGTTATGACTGAACATTGCATTACTATAGAAGACCCTGATTATTATCAAAGCTGGTTATAGCATATAAAAAAAGCGATTTATCTTATAATTAGATAAGTCGCTTTTTATGTTTTATAGTATAATAATTATATCATAAATAAGAAAAATATTGCAGCCCTTTTATTGTTATTTTTTTGGAAAGGGAGTATGGTGCGCTAAAGCGCTTTTTTTTATTTTTAAATTATAATAATCTAATATTTAATACTTGAAAAAGCTTACAATCGAAAGTTTCCTTTTGCAATACTTCTTTTGTTTCAAATCCCATTGGCGCTTGTGGCTCTACAGGTCTTTGCATATTATCATCTTCTGAAACTATAGCTTTAGTAAAATGACTTCCTTGTATTTCTACTTGCTGATTAATATAATCTTGAACTTGTCCTTTTATTAGTGATAAATCTAATAAAATTTCTTGATTATTTTCTGTTTTAAGTATATAACTATTTCCATTGAAAGTAGCACAATATGATGCTATGCTTTTGCTTGGCGTTAGCTCTAAAAAAACACCTTTTAAATTCTCTACTTTCCTAATTTTTTCATTATCACTTGTTATAGAAAGATTGCTTTGTTGCAAGTGTTTTTCTTGCTCTATATTATCGCTTTTATCTTTTCTAGTAGTTGTTAAATAAATACCCATTACTATAGGAAAAACTAGTAAGAGTATAAGTACAGATTTTTTTTGCATTATGAAAATTTATAGCTATTAGTCAATCTATATAAACATTTAAAAAGAGCGTAATAAAGGAGCTTTAAAATAAAAGAATACCATACTCCCTTTCTCAAAAAAAAATACTATTGATAAGTTATAGCATCTACCAAAAAAACATCACAACTTTGTATATCCTCTAAAGCATTGGAGGTAGCAGTAGCTGATATAGCTGCTGTATTTTTTTCGTATTGGGCAATCTCTAAATTGTTTTTAAAATTACCTGTAATATATACATTTTCATTAAACATAGTTTGCAAAATTTCTTTAGTCACTAAGTTTTCAGGAAATTGAATAATAATTTGTTTTCCCCCTCTTTTTCTCAAAATATAATGATTTTGTTGGTTAGTTATGGGGCAAAAATTCAGTACATTTTGAAGAGAATCTTTAGTCAATAATTTACCTGTAATTGCAATTTGTGGAATCTCTATATTACCTTGATATTCTTCTTCAGTATCTAAAGAAAAATCATCAAATATCATAAAGTAAACCACCATGAGCATAAATATTGTACTTAGAGCAATTATGACATATAAAAGTATTTTAAAAAAGGTTTTCATTTATAAAATATTAATATTAAAGATTATACAAATGTAAAATAAAAAAGTCTTTTAATCCTAACAATTAAAAGACTTTAAGTAATATTTTTGATTATATTATTTTAAATCAATTGACTTAATATCTAAAATAATACAGTTATGGTCTTTGCCAGATTCAGTTACTTTGCTACCACGAACTGCGCCAGTTACTTTGACACGCTTGTTCAGCATAGCAGCATAATTAGGCGTTTTGTATGTTTTTGTATTCAATAAAGTTTCTTTTTCGCCAGCACCTTCAATTACATAAAAATAATCATTAATCGCATAATCTCTCATACAAGGGGCATATTGAGCATGCGTTTTCAGTGATTTTCTTTTCAATGTACCTTCTACTGTACGAGGTGTACCAGCAGCTTTACTAGATTTTTGCGCCATAGCGTCATTTGCACAAAAAATTGCACCTAAAATAAAAAGTGCAGATACCATTGTTTTCATAAGTTTTAGCGTTTATATTGATTTAATTTATTTAAACTCAAAATAGAAAATATTTGACTATTTATGTCCTAAATTAAAAAAACATTACTGGCAAAATTAAAAATCATCTAAAGCCTCTATTTCAAAATTAGCAAAAGTATCTGTTTCTTGATTTTTAACTAAGAATTGGCACCATTTACAATTTGAACGCATACAAACCTTTGAAAAATCTTGTTGAATAATCTTCTGATAAGTTTCTTTAATTAAATTTTTCATAAAGATTTTATCCTTATCTTCGATTTCAATTTTTCTAATTTCAAATTCTTGTTCTTTATTTGGTGTAAGATAATCTATATAGGCTACTTTAGCTGGATAGCCTTGTGCTAAAGGAGATAATTCTAGTAAAATTTTATAGAATACTAGTTGTCTCCAATAATGTCCGCCAAAAGGATTTTTTTCATTAGGCGCATCTAAATAATCGTTTTTGAGTTTACCTGTTTTATAATCAGTAATCGCCCAATACTTTCCGCCTTTATCATCAGTATATAAGACCATTTTATCTATAACACCAATTAAAGGTACGCCTTGCAATTCCAAATGCTTAAATACTTTTTCAGTTTGCACTAAACCAGTTTTTATTTCTTGACTCCAAAGCGTTTGACGCTGTTGATAATAATAAGGTAAATAAGCATGCAGCAAATCATTATAATGTAAGCGATTTACATTACTCATAGGCTGGCGATATAAAGATTCTTTGGCAAAATATAATAAAACATCATCATTAGATAATTTATGTTTTGATATAGATTGTTCAAATAAACGTTGTAAAGCTTCATGTATAGCTGTACCATATAAAGCTTGAGCATTAGTAGTATGTGGCACTTGCAATATATATTCATAATAGAATGCAGCATTACAAGATAAATAAGTATTCAGCGCCGAAACAGACATTTTAAAGTCTTGTAAAATTTGTGCTACATATACTTTATCTATGATTTCTTGCATAGGCATTTGTAAGGCTTGTTGCCTATTGAATAAAGGCTTATTTGTTAATGCATGTTCTGACAAAAGTAAAGCCTGCATTTGTACAATTTTACTAGTAGGCAAATTAATATTGGTTTGCTTAATAAAGACATTATTCGAGATTAATAATTCATCTAAAAATATAGAACGCTGACATTCTTTCCCATCGCCTTTATTTTGAAAATAGGACAAGTATAAACCATACCTAGCCCTAGTCATAGCTACATAAAATAAACGTCTTGATGCTTCTTCTTCATCCGATTTTTGTGCAAAAGTAAGATTATCAGGATAAGCAAAAAAACCTGTACCTCTATGTTCTGTTGGTTGCCAATATTCCTGCACACAATTTATAATAAATACATGCTGAAACTCTAAGCCTTTAGCACTATGCGCTGTAATTAATTGTACCCCTTCTTCTTCATAATTATTTTTCTGCATTCCTAGCTCAATGCGGTTATCTTGCATCTTTTGCCATATTTCAAGTAAATCTGAAAGTGTCATATTTGGCTTTCTATCATACTCCAAATGCACAAAATCAAAGAAAGTATACATTACTTCCAAATACCAAGTTTTTTGCTCCTTTTGCATAGCAAAATGCAATATACCCATATAGTTGTACATGCGCTCTACAAACTCTGGTAAAGTTAATGAATGAGCACTATGTAAAAGCTGCGCCCTAGCCCTAATAAAATGATTTAAACTAGCATAATTATTTAAATTTAAATTTTGTAGTAAATTATCATCTTCCAATAAATTAAGCCAAGTATATTCACCATCTTTAGCACGTCTTTGTTCTAAATAGGTTTTAAATAAAATCTGCAAATCTTTAGGCGAAATACCAATAAATTCCATTTGCAAAATTTCATATAAATAACCATCACCAGAACCAATTACTTGCAATTCTGTATCAAAATATTTTAGCAATTGACGTATACTTTGTATTAAAGGCAATTGTAGTACATCAATACGTCTTTTAGTTTCATAAGGAATATGACTGCGCTCTAATAAACGCACTAAATTTCTTGCTTGATTATGTCTTGCAAATATGATAGCAATTTCATGCAAAGGAATACCTTGTGCACGTAATTTTTTAATTCTTTCTATAATATCAATTTCCTCTTGCAGTTGAGTAGGATAAATATTTAATTCTATATCTAGCCCTAAAGTAGAAGCTTCAAAATTAGCAGCAACTAATGTTTTTGAATTAGCAATAGCAGGCAATTGATTAATTAATCGTGCTTGATTTTTTTGAATTAATGCTGTAGAAGCATCCAATATATCTTGAGAGGAACGATAATTATGTTGCAAAACTACCAGTTCTAAATGCTCTTCATATTTGAAAAGTAAATCCGTTAGATTATTAATTCTTGCCCCTTGAAATTCATAAATTGCTTGATCATCATCACCTACAATAAATAAATTTGGATTATTCCCCCAATAGCTTACTAAATGATCTATAAGAGCCTTTTGTGCGCCATTGGTATCTTGAAATTCATCTACCAAAAAATATAAATATTGCTCTTGATAAGTTCTTAAAATATGTTCTTGTGTAGTAAAAGCATTATTTACCCATAAAATCATATCTTCAAAATCATAGCGTCCTCTTTGTGCTAAAGTATTTTCATATAAAGGGAATAATTTAACTGCTGCACGCAACAATTCCATTTTTTCAATTTGAGTATCTATATCTTTTTGTTTAATCTCACCAGCTTTAGCTGTAGCAGTATTCCTTTTATAATAAAACTCTTCTCTTTGAGGTAAATTAGCTATATATGCTTCTATTTTTTCTTCTATTAGTTCAACACTCCATTGCTCTTTTTTCATTTCTTGAAACAAATTGCGCAAATGTTTTTCATAATAATAGGGCGCATTATATTGTTTTCTTAGAATATGGGAGTATGGCAAACTATATAATATTTCTCTTATCACTTCTACCCTTTCCAAATCAGAAATAGCTTGCATATTTCTATGGCCAAAATAAGCTAGATTTTCCTGAATAACTTTATTACAGAAAGCATGAAAAGTAAAAATATGCACTCTATGTGCTTGTGGACCAATAAATCGTATAAGTCTATTGCGCATAGCTTGTACACCTGCATCTGTAAAAGTAAGACAAAGTATATTATGCGCCTGCGTGTCTGTCTGCTGCAAAATATGCCCAATACGGGCTGTAAGCATATGCGTCTTACCTGTACCAGGACCAGCTATAGCGAATACAGGACCTTCTAAAGTTTTAACCGCTTTCCATTGTTCAGCATTAAGCTGTTGTAGAATTTCTGAAAAAGAGGCTTCCCAAGCATCCTTTTGTGATATTTCGAGCAATGACATTGAATATAGATTGGAGAGAAAATAATATATATTAAAACAAAAGCTTGTAAAGATAATTATCTTTCGAAAAATAACAAAAAAACCGCATTAGAGCTTATTACTCCAATGCGGTTATAAAAATTTAAAAATAAGTATATCTGCTTATCTTAATTGGCTGTTATACTATAAAACCAACCTAAATTTAACCAAGCTTGATGGGCATATTTAGCTTCGAAAGGATGTGTAAATCTATAATCTACACCAATTTCTAATTTATTGGCTTTATTTAAAAGATAACCTATAAAAGGTGTAATTCTAATTTCTTGACTAAAAGTAGGATTTTTATAAATAAAAATATTTTCCAAACCCACTTTAATATACCATTCTCCTACATCCACCGAAGCACCGCTCAATGGCAATTCTATATTATATCTATAACGCAATCTAGACACTATAGGCTCATTTTTTTCAAAACCTACGTCTACTAGAAAACGATGTGTAGTACGATATTTGGCATACTTATTAGAAATAGAATATTGTAATTGTGGTCTTATAAAATATTCTGTTGGTTCTATATCATCCCATTTAGCTTGCATTTGCCAACCTATACCTAAAACGCCTTTAGCAGTAATTCGTTTAGAAATCATAGGAGCAAAAATTATTCGTTCAGACCTCCAAGAATCTTCTATAGCTTGTCCTGTAATTCCTTCAACAAATAAACTTCTATATTCTAATTTTCCTGTTAAGGTCCATTTCTGGGGGGTTGTATAAGTCACTGTAACATGTGAAAGTGAACCAATAGTATAATCATCTTGAGCCACTACTAAATTATACTGTATTAAAAACAACAGTAAGAAAATCTGAATAATTCTCAACTTTTTATGCATCATAAATAAGGCTCTAATAGGTAAGATGATCTATATTATCTTCTATAATTTTAGAAATTTTAAGAATATCGCCTTTGGCAGACAAAATTACTTCGAAAGAATGATGGACATTATTCTCTTTAGCAATAATAATAAGCTCATAATTATGCTGATAATCTTTATATCGAATATCATCATCATTTGGATCATCATCTTCTTCGTCATAGTCATCAAAGCTTAAGACTCTATATTTTAAAAAGGGAATATCGCCTATCCATTGTTCTTGGATTTTTTCTATGCTATACCTACCAAATTTTTCCTTTAGCTGTTTTTGCATAGCAGTTCTTCTTTTCAAGGCTATATCATCCCAGTCCAATTTCACTTCAATATCAATGACAGTGCCTAAAGAATCAAACTCAACACTATAATAATTATCATCATATTTGAGTTTGGCTTCAAAATTCCAAGCATTCAATTCTTCCTCTCTATACCATTTGGCTTTTTTGTGCATACCTTTACCAAATAGTGTATCTAAAGTAGCATACGCTAGTTCAGGCACTATTTTAGCATTAATGCGATACTCCCTTTCCATTTTCAAAGCTTTAGGATAATCTTCTTGAGCCTGTAATTGAAAAGATAAAAAACAAATGAATACAATAAATAAACAAGGATTAAAGAAAGCTAAATGTTTTCCATTCATCATAAAAGAAAAGGATTAACTAATTTAAAAGTACAATTTTATATAAACACAATAATACATCACCTTAGAAAAAGTCTTAATGATGTCTTCTAATAATTTTGGTTGATAGTATATCAAATCCTTGTCTTACCTCAACTACATAGGCTCCAGCCGATAAATTAGAAAAATCTATATCAAATTCTTTAAAATCCTCTGCTAATAATTTTCTAAATACCATGGTACCAAATACATCAAAAATACGCAATTCAATTATTCTATCCTTAGTATTATTATGTTCGCTAGACAGATTTTTTGTGCCTTGAGCTTCCAAATTATACAGAGCTTTTAATTTTATAGTTGAGCTAGTAGTCAGTGGACTTATTTCAAATTTATCATTTTTACAAACTTTATCTGGAGCAAATTGTGCTTGCGCCTGAAAAGCTAAAAAAATTAGCAAAATAAAGCAAGTATATTTCATAATCTAAGGGAATAAAAAGCCAATTCAATATTATAAAGATATTCGGACTCGAAAATAAAAAATTATTGCAAATAATCCTTTAGTTTTGTAAAGAGAACGAATCTAGGCTAGAAATGTTTTAGCCTTTTGAAGATATGAAATAAATACCACTTTAAATAACAAATATTCTTGTACTTAGTTTACCTTTTATGTTTGAAATTACACGTATAGCTCAGCTTTTAGGACATACAGCCGCTATTTATGCCTTAGCTCCTTTTCGTCAACCTAGCCAATTTTTATCTGCTGCTGGCGATGGATGGATTGTTGCTTGGGATTTGGAACATTTACCTGATGGTAAACTTATAGCCAAAGTTGAAGATAATATTTTTGCTTTACATTATATGACAGAAAATGATACGGTTATAGTGGGCACGATGAATGGTTATGTTATTTGGATAAATTTAGCAGATAATAGCATTTTACATAAATCTTTGGCACATAGTAAAGGAGTTTTTGCTATTTATCAGGTTGGACTACAAATTTATACAGCAGGTGCAGATGGAAAACTTATTTGGTGGGATAGTAAAAAATATATAAAAAAGGAAAGTTTACAATTAGCTTATCAAAGTTTAAGAAACATAAAACATGATGACAATATTTTATATATAGGTAGTACAGATGGCAATATTTATACTGTAGATTTAAAAACATTTACTAGTACTATGCCTATAATAAATGCGCATGAAAGCAGTGTTTTTGCACTTTATATAGATAAAGAGGCTTGTCTTTGGACAGGAGGAAAAGATGCACATTTGAAAATTTGGCAATTGGCAGACAAAAAATTATTAAGTAGCCAACCTGCACATTTATTCACCGTTAATAGTATTTGTGAATTAGAACATTTAAATATTATTGCCACTGCTAGCAGAGATAAAACGGTAAAGTTGTGGGATAAATCCACTAAAAAATTGCTCAAAGTAATGGATACAATGCGTCATCAAATGCATATGCGTTCTATCAATGCTTTATGGTATAATGTACATTATCAAGTTTTAGTTACTGCTAGTGATGATAGAAGCTTAATGCTTTGGCAAATAAATAAAAGCTAACCTTTATAGATATAAAGATTAGCTTTTATAGACTATTTATTAGCTAAATAAAGTTTTTCTTACCTTTCTAATCTCAATCTTTTTTGGTATCTTTGTTATCTATCTCTAAAGGTTTTTTAGATAATTGGTGCAAAGAATCATGTGTTTTTTTAGATTGTAAAAAAGAAGGCAAATCTGCATCTGTTTTCTCCCAAGTAATCACCCCCTTTTGAGTGCCCCAATAAGCAAAAATGCTTAGTACAACAACTAAAACAAAACCTACTTTGGGCAAAGTATTTCCCCAAATATTTTCAAAAGCACCAGGACGATAAGTACCAAAAATTTTATCCAGTATTTCTTCTCTTCGTTGTGCTTTAAGCCGTCTTGGAGTAAGTTGAGGTGGCGCTTCTACATTTGTAGATTCATCTTTTTTTTCTTCTTGAGAATTTGTATCCATTGCTTATTTTAAATTAAAAATATTTATAATTTTCGAAGAAAAACCATACTCCCTTTCCAAAAAAAATAGGTGATTATAGTTTCTCTTTGTTTATTTAGTTATTCTTTATATTTCTTAGGTGCAAACCTGAATAAAATCACGCCATAAAAATATAAATTTTATGAAAAATATCCTCTCTTTGCTTACCGTTTCTATTATAAGTTGCGGTATGACTATTGGCGTATATGAATTAGTCTTAAAGTCAGATAATAAACAAAATTATATCAAAGAAGTTATCTATAAGGAAACAAATCCTAATGCTCGTTATGCTAGTTCGCCTTATATTAATAGTTCGCCACAACAAAATTTAGGTTATGAACAACCTTTAAGCTTAAATTTTACAGAAGCAGCTAATTTGAGTCGTCCTGTTGTAGTCAATATTCAGTCTACTAAAAATAGTACTGGCGATATTTTTGGTGGTGGCGGTGCAAGTGGCTCAGGTGTAATTGTAAGCGAAGATGGCTATATTTTAACCAATAATCATGTAATTGATGGTGCAAAAGAAGTCAAAATTACGCTAAATGATAAACATTCTTATATAGCGAAAGTGATTGGAACAGACCCTTCTACCGATTTAGGCGTAGTAAAAATCAAAGAAGAGCTTTTGAAAGGTAAAAAACTCCCTACTTTAAAATGGAGTAATTCTGATGAAGTAAAAATTGGCGAATGGGTATTGGCTGTAGGCAATCCTTTTAATTTAACATCAACAGTAACAGCGGGCATAGTTTCTGCTAAAGGTAGAAATATAGACATTTTGCAAGGTATCTATTCTGTAGAATCTTTTATACAAACAGATGCAGTAGTAAATCCTGGCAATAGTGGCGGTGCTTTAGTAGATGCTAGTACAGGCAATCTTATAGGCATTAATACGGCTATTATTACGCGTTCTGGTCGATATGAAGGTTATTCTTTTGCTGTTCCTGCCAATTTAGCCAAAAAGGTAATGAATGATATTATAGAATTTGGAGCTGTAAAACGTGGATTTTTAGGCGTTACCATTCGAGATATTGATACGAATATGGCGCAAAAATACAAACTTTCCAGTTTAGACGGTGTTTATATAGAAAGTACTACTGCTGGTGGTGCTGCCGACAAAGGCGGTATCAAAAAAGGCGATGTTGTCATAAAAGTAAATAATAGAACGGTTACTTCTTGCCCAGAACTACAAGAACAAGTAGCTTTATTTAGACCTGATGCCGAAATCCCTATAGAATATCTTAGAGATGGTAAGGTCTATGAAACCACTGTAAAACTTAAAGCTCAAAATCCTGCAACAGTAGCTTCGAATACGAAAGATGTCAAAAAATTCCAGAATAAACAACAAGTCTTAGAAGATTTGGGCATAGAGGTAGAAGCGCTTTCTAATGATGAAAAATCTAAATTAAAAGTAGATGCTGGCATTAAAGTAAAGAAAATTATACCTAATAGCATATTGAGCAAAAAGAATATGGAAGTCAATTTCATTATTAAAAGCATCAATAAAAAACCTGTTACTAGTATAGAAAGCTTACGCAATATAATTTTCGAATCTGAAGATGCTATTACTTTAGAAGGATTTTACGAAAATTTCGAAGGTACTTATACTTATGTTTTCTCTAAAGATGAAGCCTAAATACTACTTCCTTTACAACAATCATTATTTCAATCAAAACAAAATACTATAATTAATATGAACTCTCAAGTTGTGCGTGAAATCACAGTGCAAGAACTTAATCAATGGATTAAAAACAATGAAGATTTCCAACTAATCGATGTGCGCGAAGCTGGCGAATTGGCAGAAGCGAACATTGGTGGTAAGCATATACCTGTAGGCGAAATTATCGCTAGAAAAAATGAAATAGACGAAGACAAAAAAACGGCTATACTTTGCCGTAGTGGTCGTCGTAGTGAATTTGCAGTATACCAACTTCAACAATTAGGTTTTGAAAATCTTTTCAATGTAAAAGGTGGCATTATGGCTTATGCGCATGAAATTGACCCTAGCCTTAAAGTTTCTTAATTCCCCCAAAGAAATTGCCATTGTTTACGCTTCAATCGCCTAATACTTAAGTATATAAAAATAACTGCACTATTCACTATTAGAATAATGCAGTTATTTTTTTTGTGTTTATCATCAAATTTAATTACATTAGATGTTATCCTTATTCAGCCTCTTTATTTTATGATTTAAGAAAATTTATTTTAACCTATGAAAATTTATTACGAAGAAACGCAATATCTCCCTAAAACCATTATAGCAATTCTAGTTGGCTTTGGCTTGGCGCTTACAGCCTTTCAATTCGGTGTATGGTTCAATAATGGCTGGCAAAATTTCTTACCCAAAGCAGGCATTTTAGTTTTATTATATCTTATTTTATGGAGTATTTTTATGATTTTTAGACAAAAAACTACTATTACAGAGCAATTCATAAAAATACAATACACGCCTTTTCAAAATAGGATAATTCCTTTAGAGCGCATTGCTAGTATGGATTTAATTAATCATATTGGTATTTTAGGTTATGGCGTGCGCAAAACAGATAATGGTTGGAGCTATAATATTTCTGCCAAACAAGGCGTTTTTCTCAAATCTATTGTCAATAAAAAACTTATTATCGGTAGTCTCAGAAACAAAGAATTATTGGCTGCTATTACTCAAGCATTAGCGCATAGTAATAAGGCAAAAGCCCAAGCATAATTCATATAAAATTCTGCTTTTAAACTTATAAAGTGTTGAATTTCTCTATGAGAATTTTAACACTTTTTTTTATTTTTTTGAGAAAGAGAGTATGGTATTTTTTTTATTTTTTACCCCTTAATTAATAAGTATATGTTAAAATAATGTTTCCCAATTATTGTAAAATAGG
>X137_Gaur__coassemble_181_pt1 | contig 15397 bp, 13 predicted proteins | sample X137_Gaur__metabat2_high_PE_006 | metagenome-assembled genome bin X137_Gaur | reverse complement strand
TATCGCTAAATTTTATACAGTATACAACACTCTTTTATATTTTTTTTAAAAAAAAATAATATTTTTTAGTTTTTATCGCACTTTATTGATAATCAATATGTTATAAGTTAAAATCAAGTTAAGCAATTAACATTTATTTTAGATTTAAACCCAAATTTAAATAACACATAAATATCTATAACCATGCGTAAAGAAGAAAAAAATACAAGCGAATCGAGCTCGCCAATGATGAAAAAATCTTCTAGTTCATCATCTTCTTCAAAATCCTCCAAAAGTACATCCAAAACAGGCAATGCTTCTTCTAGCAAAAAATCCGAAAGCACAGCTAAAAAAACAAGTACTTCAGGTAGTCGTTCGGGGCAATCTACTAGTTCATCTGTAAAAAGGTCTTCTAGCTCTAATAAATCAAGCTCTAATCCATCTTCTTCTAGTCAAAGACAGTCATCTTCTAGTACTTCAGGTGCTAGCGCTTCAAAATCTAGTCAAAAAGACAATATGATGCAAGGATTAGATGCCAATATGATTGATATGATTATAAAACATTTTCAATCTTTAAAAAGAAGTATAAAATCTTCATCATCTTCTTCTAGTTCAAAATCTACTAGCTCTAATAGTAGCGAGAAAAAATCAAGTAGCTCACGTAGTAGCAATAGTACGAGTTCATCTACAGGAGGCTCAAAATCAAAAGCTTCAAGTACTAATAGCTCAAAATCAAAGTCTTCAAGTTCGTCAAGTCCTAAATCTTCTACTAGTCAAAGTAGCAGTAATAAAACCAAATCTTCTAATTCATCTAGTAAATCTAGCCATGAAGGAGAAAAGAAAAGAATAGCAGTTTTGAAAAATCCTTCTAGTAAAAATACGAGAAAAGCAGCATAGTTTTTCTAAAATAAAAAGCCCTACTTTAAGTTAAAGTAAGGCTTTTTTATGTTATAAATAGCTGTTTTATTGCACGATTACAAAAGGAAATATGTTATTAATATGCACCCCATTATTATAATACTATAAATTTTGTGATTATGTATAAAAGTCCTAAAAGAGTAACCAATTTTGTTGGTTTATATGACTCTAAAGATAAACAAAATGATTTACTACATTTCGGTACACAAGTAGGAAAAGCTACTAATATTAAGCACCTTAAAGACATGAAAGAAAGTAGTAAATTTGATATAGCGAAATATTATAAGCCTATTATTGTAATGAAGAGTAAAACTTCAAAAAGTACGGGCAGAGCAGCATAACACTATAAAAGCCTTATCCCAAAATCAAATGGATAAGGCTTTTTCTATATTAGTAAATATCTTTAAATGTATCTATACTACGGCGATCACGCTTAGTAGGTCGACCTGTACCTTTATCACGGAATTCGCCCACTGTATTGGCAATATACCAATCTTTATGTTTGTTGAGCTCTTCGGCTGGTGTAAGATTTTCATAGCAAGGTGCTGCTAGTTCTGCGCCTACTCTTTTTTCTATTAAATCCACGACTTTATAAGTTAAATTAAAGCCATCTTTTTTAATATTTAGAATATCGCCTCTTTGTACATTTTGAGAAGGTTTAGCATTAGAGCCATTAATTTGCACTTTGCCCCCTGTACAAGCATCTGTAGCTAAAGTACGACTTTTGAAAATACGTACTGACCACATCCATTTATCTACTCGAACTTTCTGTAAATTGCTATTTATCATTATTTCGAAACAGTATTTTTAATTTAGAGTTATATTTTTTGGGAAAGGGACTATGGCATTTGTTTATAAAAAGTCACAAACAAGACCTGTCTTATTGGCTATTTTTTTGAAGGAGCAAGATAGATTTCTATTCTTTCATTTTTATAAATACTTTCATATTTTTTTTCTTGTAAAATCACAGTATCCATCCTAGTTGGTACATAATCCTCTCTATCTAAAATGACAGATTTATAAGTTTTTGCCCCAAAAGGTTGATAATTCTTACTTTCTCTATAGGGCATTATTATACGCAAAGGTTGATGCGCTCTAGCATAATAATACTCTAATAAAGGCTTATCATAACGAGAAAATGTATAAATCTCATTTACATTATTTTTTAATAAAATATTAGCTATTTTCTGCCCTTCTCTATCTAAATTCTTAGCCCAATTGATTTCATAATGGCTGTACAAAGCTATATTTTGAACAATAATCAACAATAAAAATATTAGTATAAAAAGGGAGTTTTGCCAACTTCGTTGATTTTTTCTTTGAAAAAGAATAAAGCTATACAAAAAAGCATAAGCTATAATTTGTAAAGACCATACTCTTTGTGGCTGATAAAAAAACATCAACAATGGCAAAATTAATAAAGTTCCTGCAAATAAAGCCAAAAATTTCATGCTTTTATCGCTCACCTTATAAGCTATAAAAAAGCCTAAAAAAGCTAGACATAAACTAACATAAGCCATATATTGAAAATCAGCACCCCAATGCATCCAATCACTCAATTTATGAAATAACCCCCAATGCTCTGCATAAGTATAAGTACTTATTGTACTTTGAGTAGCTGCAAATAAAATATTTGCGCCATTGGTTACTAAAAAAGGTAAATATAAAACTAATAAAACAAGTATTGTCATTAGATTAATCTTGAACCAAGTTTTATAATCTTTAGTAAAACCTAAAATCAATAATTGAGCAGGCAAAGCTATATAGATATAAGTAATCAAAGCATAAATGCCTAAAACTTGCGCCAAAAACAATAAAAAAATATAGTATTTTCTATTTTCATTAGGTTTAATATATACTTTTTCTAAAGCTATATATTGTAATATAGAAAAAGCAAAAGTTAATATATAAGCTCTACCATATAAAGCATAAATCATAAATGGCGACAAACTAATAAGTATAAAACTACTATAAATTGCCTTTTGCCAATCTTGATTTTTGCGCCAATAATCCAACCATAAATAAAGCGTAAGCAAAGCAAAAAACACTAAAGGCAAACGCAATATGTATTTACCCGATAAAGGCAAATAATTGAGTATAGCAGCAAATAAAGTATATAAAATGTGATTATTATGTGGAGAAATTGCCGAAACTATTATTCCTTTATCTATAAAATTAATATAAGTCCAAGCTTCATCGTATTGTACTTCATAAGCATGAATATTATAGAAAGTACGAATTATTAAAAATAAAAATAAAGCCAATACACTATATTGAATAGCATGCGATTGTTGTTTTAAATCTTTAAAAAAGCTTAGAATTTTGTTTTTAATGAAAGTAGCAAAGGATAATAAAAAATCAACAATGCCATATCCCCTTTTCCAAAGAAAAAAAGAAAAAATAAGACTAGTAAAAAATAAAACAAAAATTACATAAGATAATAAATTATATCGAGATAAAGGCATTAAATCTTTTTCCCAATACAAGCGCAAATCTTTTCTATCAATTAGTTCTAATATAAAATCTGTAAATGCTCTATAAGGATATTGCCACAATAATATAGACAATATCAATATGAAAAAAGGAATTAAAATTAGTATGCTTTTGAACAGAAAATTAAAAATATTTTTCACATGCTAGAATATTTGAATAAAGTCAATTAGGCTATAAAAATAAGAAAATGCCATTACCTCGAAAAGAAGTAATAGCACTTTCTATTAAAAAAATATATTAATGAATAAGCGTAGCAAAGCCTTTTTCAACTTGCTCTTCGCCTCTAAAACCTTTAAGTATGACTTGTACTACATAAACACCAGATTGGCACATTTCGCCAGTATTTCCTTTTCTACCATTCCAAGCCTCCATTGGGTTATTGGTTATGAATACCATTTCACCCCAACGATTATAAATTTGCATTTCAAATTCGGCTATATACTGCATTAAACCAGTACCTCTAAATCCATCATTTGTACCATCTCCATTTGGCGTAAAAGCATTTGGTAAGAAATAAGTAAATTTAGGAATAATATCTAAAGTTTTCTGTATAGTATCTGTGCAACCATTAATATGTGTAGCAACTAATTGTACAACGAATTGTCCTGTATCTCTATAATGAAAAGAAGGATTTTGCATATACTTATAATCCGGTAATCGTCCTAAACCAAAATGCCATTCCCACATAGCAGCATCAATAGATTGATCTTGAAAATTTACTTCTGGCGCAAAAATATTCAATTCTCTTGGTGCATAATTAAAATCAGCTATAGGTACAGGTTTGGCTATATGTTGGCTACTATAATTGCCTGTACAACCATTAGGCGCAACAACTTTAAAGGTTCTTGTAAATGTACCTGGTATAGTATAAGTATAATCCTCTGCCAAAGCAGCCGCTGAACTTCTATTGCCATCGCCAAAATTCCATTCATAACGATAATTATTCATAGGATAAGGAAAATCTATAGGCAAAGGAGCTTTTAAGGGAATACACCCTTCTGTATTGGCTAAAGCTATATCGAAAATAGGATAAGGCGCCCATTTTAATTGTAAAGTAGTATCATCTTCACAACCATATTGGTCTGATACACGCAATACTACATTAAAAAGTCCTGTATCTCTAGGATAAATATAATTATGCCTTTCTATAGGATTATTTCCTGTATTACCATCTCCAAAATCCCAGAATATAGTATTAATAGGTGCATCTAAACTAGGTGTACTTAGATTTCTAAATACAACAGGTTCTAATGCACAACTATCATATTCATAAGCAATTTTAGCAGTAGGCGTACCACGAATAATTAATGTATCTCTAAAATCAACTACACAACCAGTTGGAGAAATAATACGCAAAGTTGGGTAATATACCCCTCTTTCTGTATATGTATAGACAGGCTCAAAATCTGAACTTTGTACGCCATTTGCTAATCGCCAATCAAAAACATAACCAGGATAATCATTCAACTCGTTATTAGTAAACGTAAGCGATAATGGTGCACAAGCTTCTTGAGAATGAGAAGGTACATCAAAGACAATAGATGGATAATAAGCCAAATCATAATAAGCTGTATCCTTACAACCATTGGCATCTTCTATGTATAAATAAATATCATAATCATTACGCACTATATATGGCTCTTGATGAATAGAGAAATTATTAACCATATTCCCATTCCCCAAATTTAAATTTTGACTAACTAAAGCTGTTCCAGCTGTATTCGTTTGGCTTGTATTATTCAAATTTATAGGAGTATAAGCACAAGAATCAAAATCTAAAGTAAAGCTTGCCTTAGGCGCCTCATGTACATAAATTACTTTATTATAAGTAGCAATACATCCTATAGGAGATTGTATAAATAAACTACTATTGAAACTTCCTAAGCGATTAAATTGATAACTAGGATTCATATCTTGAGCAGTGCCCCCATCGCCAAAATTCCATCTAAAAGTATAATCTTCATTCACAGGTTGAGACATATTACTAAAATCAATAATATCGCCTTGACAAATATTAGGATTAGCAAAAAAATCGGCAATAATAGGCGCAGGATAATAACGCACTTGCTGCACTATACTAGTAGCACAACCATTAGCATCAGCTACTGTAAAATTAACATTATAAGTACCTGACTCATTATATTCATAATTTACTTGCTCTCCATTTAAGATAGTACCATTATTCATATCCCAAGTCCAAGATACTAAAGGACTATTGCTTACAGCAGGTAAAGAGGTACTAGTAAAACGTATAGGCTCTGGAGTACAAGTATCATAAGCATAGCTAAAACTTACAATAGGTCCTGACAAAGCGTCTGCATTACCTGTAGCAGTACTAATACAGCCCCAAGGACTCTCTATTGTCAGTATAGGCACAAAACTGCCTGAAATAGAATAATTATAAGCACTATTCCTAGATTGTACACTTGGCGTATTATTTCCAAAATCCCAAGTACTTGTATAATTTGGTAAATTATTTAGTAATGGTGTAGTATTGGTAAAATTAATATTTAAAGGGGTACACCCTTCTCTTCTATCTTGAGTAAAAGAGGCATTCAAAGGCGGATAATAGGCTGTAGTTTTACTAATACTTGTGCTACAAACACGATTTACTTTAGAAACAAGCTGAATAGTATATTGCCCAGGTGTTTGATATATTATACTATTTTGATTAATGCTTCTATGCACTCCTCCCCAATTAATAGTATTAGTAACAGGATATGATGCATTCGTATTAGTTGTAGTAATTTGCATTTCTACTAAAGCATCTATAGCACAAGAGTCTATAACTAAATTAAAATTAGCATTGGGACGAGGTGCTATTTGTACATGAATAAAAGCCGTATCTGTACAACCAGCTGAGCCGGGATTTGCGACTAATATCCCTGTATAGTTACCAAAAGTATTAAGATTAACTGAAGGAGCTGTTATTGTTGATGTAAATTGATTACTTAATTCCCATTTATAATTAGTAATTGCATTACGTTCTCTACTTTTATTTACAAAGTTAATATTTCTAGATTCACAACCCCAAAAATAAAAATGATTACTGTCTGCACTTACAGAATCTGCTTCCATTAAAGCTATGACACGAGGTTGACAATAAGCTACATTAAATTGGAAATCACGCATTACCTCACTAATTAAAATACCATTAGCATCATACTCTCGCATACACACACCCACTACGTATTGTCCTAGTGTAGTAGGAAAAGCAGTCATAAAACCTGTATTAGGATCTACTTGCATAGCAGGTGTACTCGCCATTGGAGAACCACTAGTAAAAGGTGCTGAAAAACGTATAGGTGTATAAGGTGGGGTACTTGTAATATATGGCGCTGGATCTAATTCTGTACCACCATGAAAAGGATTACAAAGGCTATAAGTAATAGTATGACCATTGGCATCTGTAGCAGCATGATCAAATTCTAAAGCTTGATTTTGGCAAATAGCAATAGGCGGAAAATTATTATATATAGGGGTACTATTCATAATACGCATAGCATGCCCTGTTAAAACTACTGTATAAGTAGCCCCTTCATCTGCTGGGGCTACCAAGTTGGATATTGTATTATTTCTACAACATCTTTGATAACTTACTTGATAACCATCTGGATTATAAGGCAATCTTACTACAAATGAATATATACCTTCTTCTACTGCTACATTAGGAGGTGCCACTAAGCAAGGATTTGTAATTTGCATAGGCACATTCATAATAGAGATTGGTCTACTCGTAATATTATTATAATAATAAAATTGACCTGTAGGAGCGCCTTTAAATATAGTAAAATAAGCAGGATCATCAAATGGAGGAATACCATTTATTACATCTCTATAAGCATACATTTTAAAACGTACATCATATTCATCCGTACTTGGATAATGTTGTAATACTTCATAATATAAAACACCACCTACTATATGAGTAGCTTGTGCTATATTTCCCTTGCAATAGGCAGTCAGAAATATCAATATATATAATATACGTCTGATAGATTTTTTGAGTATATTCATAACAATAGAGCATTTATTTTTAGTTAATATTTAATATGCTTAATTTGACTCTCCAAATTTAAAACGTAAAATCTCTATCAACTGTAAGTCAAGTAAATATTAAATTTATATTATATTTTAACAAATAAATAACTTTAAAGCAAAAAAAAAGGTCAAAAACGCTATAATTTTAGCATTTTTGACCAATTTAAAACAAATGGTGACTTCATTTGGATTCGAACCAAAGACCGTCTGCTTAGAAGGCAGATGCTCTATCCAGCTGAGCTATGAAGCCATTTGATAGCGCAAATATAAGGGCAGTTTTTAAATTGTCCAAATTTTTTGCGCTTTTTTTTCAAAATTTATTTTACGCGCTTCAATTCTTTCACATTATCTGCTCCCATGCTATGAAGATTAATATATAATTTATCTTCTTTTAGCTCTTGAATACGCATATTGAAAATTACTTTGTTATTTTCATTTATAAGTTCTATTGTATTACCAAATTTATGATAAGTACATTTCACTTCTGCCATGCCATTGAAAAATATGGCAGTTTTATCAGGATTTAATTGAATTTTTAAAGCATCGCCTTCCCATCTTCCATGTAAAGCGCTTTCCTCTACTGTAGAACAAGCCATAAATGTAAAGAATGCCAAAATTAAAAATAAATAACGCATTTTAAAATAATTTAGAGTGAATATTAAATATCGGCAGGGATTTTTATTACTAATAATGGCTTTTTACTGCCATAAGCCAATTCATTTGTTACACTATCATGCAATAGATTGCTCCACCAACTACGACGTTCGCTTTGATTCAATAAACATAAAATATCTACATTTTCCTTCTCAGCAAAATCTTCTAATATTTTACTCACTGAATTCCCTTGCAATGTATGTAAAGTATAAGGCATTTCTACCTTATCCATATGTTCTTTTAAATAATTGCCTACTGTTTCACTTCCTACACTTTCTGCATTGGCAACATGTACTAAACTAATATTTGCATAAAATTTTTTAGCCAATAAAATTGCAGGCTCTAGCAGCGACAATTTTGACAATTCACTGTCATCAATAGCCAAAGCTATATGTCTTATATTCATAACTTCATATTCTGCTGGCACTACTAATACGGGCACTATGCTGCGTTTCAAAAACTCTACAGTAGTAGAACCCAATAGCCAGCGCTTCAAACCAGAAGCCCCTTGAGTTCCCATAATTACTATATCACCTTTTTTCATTGTCACTGCATTCAAAATACCATCTACTGTAGAATCATGCTCTATACTAAAAGATAATAATACACCTTGTCCTAGCAATTTTTTAATACGATGTACCAAATCTTGCATTTTTTCTTCACGTTCATTGTGTATCAAATCATCTACAGTAAGGTAACGTCCTCCTGTTCCTTTTGTATTAATCGTATGTACAATATGAATGGCTGCATTTAAAGCATTAGCCACAACTATAGCATAATGCAAAGCATGTTCAGCATTAGCAGAAAAATCTGTAGGAACAACTATTCTTTTCATAAGTATATATGGATATAAATCTTTATTTTAATCTATCATGTCTCAAAAACCTTTCTATATGCTTCTTGTTTATTTTTAAAGTATATGTATTTTTTTTTGAGAAAGGGAGTATGGTTTTTCTTTTCAAAAAAGCCCTTTACTAATCTTCACTAGCACGCCAAGCTGGTTCTACTATACATAAATAAACCAATTCGTCGCTACCTACGTTTTCAATAAATTGTAAAGCATTAGCAGGTACATGAGCTATAGAATCTTTAGACATTAATTGCACTTCATCATTTACATAAAGTTTCGCTACACCTTGTAAAATATAATAAGTTTCACTACTTTTAATTCTATGCGGTAAAGCTGCCTCTCCTACTGCCAAATGCACATGTGCTATGCTATAATTAGCTTTAACTGCATGCAAATCAGGATGAAATATTTCTCTCAAACGCGTATTATCATCAGCGATTAATTCAGGAGATTCTACTACTTTTTTAAAGAACATAATATATTATTATATCAATTATTAATTAAATTTTGAATTATGTCAAAAATAAGCAAATTTTCGGTCTTATCAATGTTTTCTTGTCTATTTTTAGTAACATTTACAGCCTGCGATAAAGACAAAGAACAAGATAAAGCTAACCTTTCTTTACAATTTGAAGCTAAATTTGAAAACCAGCCCCTTAACCTTACACAATACTATGCTGGTCGTGCACAAGATTCTTTTGCTTTCAATAAATTAAATTTCTTTATAGCAAATATACAATTCACCACTGCCGATAACCAAAGCATCAATATCCCTCAAGAAGATGTTTATTTTATTGATTTTGACAATACAAGCAGTCTTAATATTAGCCTTCAAAATGTTCCTGTCGGTCATTATACAGGTATAAAATTAGGATTAGGTGTACCCGCTAATCTCAATGCTAAAGAACCAGGTAATTTTGGTCCTGAACATATTTTAAGCGATGCTATGCATTATTGGATTCCTTGGACAAGTTACGTATTCTCTCGCGTAGAAGGTATTTATAAGGATATAGATGGAGAATTAGGTTTTCTATATCATGGTGGTATAGATGATATGTATCAGAACATTAGTATTCAACAAGATTTTAATATTACTGAAAACAATAATACTAAAAAGCTAATTATTCAAACTGAAAAGATTTTCTACCCTACTGTAGGCAGAGCTATAAATGTAAAAGAAAACAACATGAGTCATGGCGGCACACCTGGCACTACTGCCTATGAAGTGGGATTAAATATTATAGAGGCTTTAGCCAAATCTATTGAAATGCAATAGTCCCTTTCCCAAAAAAATTTCTCCTTTTTAATCAATAAAAGCGGCTATGAAAGTATATACTTTAAGTTTGAGCCTATTTTGCGCCATATTAATTTTTTCTTGTAAGAAAGATAAAATAGAAGAATTACCTATAGCTGATAGTGAAATTCTTAGCAATATTGAGTATTCACCTACGCCTTATGTTATCAATTATCCGAGAAATCTCTCGACTATGTATATTCCGGAAGAAAATCCATTGACGCAAGCAGGTGTAAAATTAGGACGTTTATTATTTCATGATAAAATCCTTTCTGGGGATAGTTCTATGTCTTGTGCTTCTTGCCATAATATGCAAAAAGCCTTTACAGATGGCAAACCTACAGCTGTAGGTATAGCAGGTATTGCTAGTAATAGAAATTCTATGTCTTTACTTAATATTGGTTATTTTATAAGCCCTTACAATCAAAATAATTTGAATTGGGATGGCGCATTTAAAACATTAGAAGAGCAAGTTTTGGCACCTGTAGAGCATCCTTTAGAATTAAATGCAGATTGGGCGAATATTGTAGAAAAATTTAAAGTACATGCACATTATCCAATTTTATTTAGAAAGGCATTTGGTATTAATACTAAAGATGAAATTACAAAAGAATTGGCAGCTAAAGCTTTAGCGCAATATTTGCGCACTTTGGTTTCTGCTGGTTCTTTATATGATCGTGCCACTACAGGTGAGCCTTTTGTTTATTTGCCAGAAGCAGCGCAAAGAGGCAGAAAAATATTTTTTGGTGATGCAGACCCTTCTTTTATTCTTACAGGTAAAGATGGAGAGTGTGCGCATTGTCATTCTGCTTCTAATGGTAGAGCATTATTTGCTAGTAATACTTTTTTCAACAATGGATTAGATGCCCCTGAAAATATGAGTGATTTAGGTTTGGGTGGTATTATAAATGATGATCGTCGTAATGGTTTATTTAGAGCTGTAACCGTAAGAAATATTGCGCTTACGGCACCTTATATGCATGATGGACGTTTTAATACTTTGGAAGAAGTAATAGAACATTATGTCAGTGGTGTGCATCCTGCGCCTAATTTGGCTAGTGAATTGCGTACAGCTAGAGATTTACCAAATTTAACTAGTGATGAAAAAGAAGATATTATTGCTTTTTTACATACATTAACCGATACTAGTTATTATCATAATGTACATTTTCAAAATCCTTTTGAAGTAGAAGCTAACCCTTGGCAATAAATTAACAGAAAATAAACACAATATTTTTGTATTTTATTGGTAAAATAAAAATACTTATTTATCTTTGTACTCGCAAATGTCCTGCAGCTCGCTAGGTACGAGGTAGGCAGGGCAAGCATTTCATATTTTTATAAACTATACAATTTTTAAAAAATGCCAGTTAAAATTCGTTTGCAACGCAAAGGTTCTAAAAAACGTCCTTTCTATCATGTAGTAGTAGCTGATTCACGCGCTCCACGTGATGGTAAATTCATCGAAAAAATCGGTACTTACAACCCACTTACAGTACCAGCTACTATCAACTTAGACGTTGAGAAAGCTTTCGATTGGATTGAGAAAGGTGCTCAACCATCTGATACTGCTCGCGCAATCCTTAAATACAAAGGTGTTTTCTTCAAAAAACACTTACAACGCGGTGTGAAAAAAGGTGCTTTCACTCAAGAGAAAGCAGACGAACTTTTTGCAGCATGGTCTTCTTCTAAACAAGTTACTATTGAGAAACGTGTTGAAGAAACTAAAGCAGCTCAAGAAGCACTTCGCATGAAAATTTTCGGTACGCCAAAAGTTAAAGCAGCAGCTCCAGTTGCAGAAGAACAAAACGAAGAATCAGCAGAATAATTTTAGGCAAATCGCTTAAAATACTGTATTAGCACTTCGTTGAGCATATAGCAAAATATAAAAACGCTTGTACAAATTGGTGCAAGCGTTTTTTATTTATCTTAGCTAAAAAGGAACTTTTTGCAAACAATTGCATTAATTATATATTTAAATAGGGAAGAAAAAAACCATACTCCCTTTTTAAAAAAAATTACAAAAAGCTAGTATTTTTGTGATACACTTTCTTAGGTTTTATTTTTTGGGAAAGGGTATTTTGTCTTTGTATCTTAATTCATTTATATATTATGAGTCATATTGTAGCCATTGTAGGGCGACCTAATGTCGGTAAATCGACATTTTTTAATAGAATGATTGGTATGCGCCAAGCTATTGTTGATGATTTTAGCGGTGTAACTCGCGATAGACAATACGGCGTTTCTGATTGGAATGGCAAACGTTTCACTGTAGTAGATACTGGTGGTTTCATTGGCGATGGTGAAGATGTTTTCGCTGCTGCTATCCGCAACCAAGTAAAAACTGCTATTGAAGAAGCGGAAGTAGTGCTTTTTATGGTAGATGCCACCACAGGTATCACAGACTTAGATACACAAGTAGCAGAGATGTTACGCCGTTCTAAGAAAAAGAATGTCCTTTTAGTAGTCAATAAAGTAGACAATCACGAAAGAGAAGTTGATGCACAAGAATTCTGGGCTATGGGCTTTGAAGAAATGTTCTGTTTAGCTTCTATTTCTGGTAGTGGTACTGGCGATTTATTGGATAAAGTAGTAGAGTTATTGCCAGAGGAAGCTCCTGAAGATAATACTTTACCAAAAATTACTATTGTTGGTCGTCCTAATGCAGGTAAATCTTCTTTAGTAAACGCACTTTTAGATGAAGAACGTGCTATTGTTACGGATATTGCTGGTACTACTCGCGATAGCGTACATACACATTATAATAAATACGGCATGGAATTCATGTTGGTAGATACAGCTGGTTTGCGTAAAAAGAAGAATGTTAAAGAAGATTTAGAATTCTACTCTACTTTACGTACAATCAAATCTATAGAAGAATCTGATGTTTGTGTATTAATGTTTGATGCTACACAAGGTCTAGAAGCACAAGATTTGAATATTTTCCGTGTAATTATTAAGAACAAAAAAGGTGTTGTTATCTTAGTAAATAAATGGGACTTAGTAGAAAATAAAGAAACCAATACTGCACGTGACTTTGAAGCTAAAATCAAAGAACGTATTGCACCATTTGATGATGTACCTGTAGTATTTACTTCTGTTACTGAAAAGCAGCGTATTTTTAAAGCTATTGAAACAGCTTTAGAGGTGTATGCTAACCGTACACAAAAAATCTCTACTTCTAAGTTGAATGAATTCTTAGAAGAAATTTTAGCCAATTATACGCCACCTGCACACCGTGGTAAATTGATTAAAATTAAGTATGCAGTACAGTTGCCAACTATGCACCCTACTTTCATTTTCTTCTGTAATTATCCTGACCATGTTCAAGAATCTTACAAGAATTATATTGAGAATCGTTTCCGTGAGCGTTTCAACTTTACTGGTACGCCTATTTCTTTCATTTTCAGAGAGAAATAAGCTTTATTTTCTTAATCGCTAAAAATTCTTTTTCCAACTATGTTCGTTATTGGTGAAAATAAACTAGTGAGCTTAGATATAGTGGAAGAACAATTCGCTTGCCAACTGCAAGAGTGCAAAGGCGCATGTTGTTGGGAAGGGGACTATGGTGCTCCGCTTAATAAATTAGAATTAGAAATCCTCGAACAAATTTACCCAAAAATTGAAGGTTATTTAACTGAGGAAGGTAAAAAGGCTATTGCTGAACAAGGTCACTATGTCTACATAGCGGAAGAAGAAGAATACGCCACTACCCTTATCAATAATCGCGCTTGCGCTTATTTGACTACCGATACCAATGGCATTGCCAAATGCGGTATAGAAAAAGCTTATGAAGATGGCGTTGTTGATTTTCAAAAACCTATTTCGTGTCACTTATATCCTATTCGTGTACAAGAATTAAGTAATGATTTTGAAGCTTTAAATTATAGTCGTTGGGATATTTGTTCTGCGGCTTGTAGTGCAGGAAAAAAAGATAAAATTCCTGTTTATAAATTCGTTAAAAATGCACTTATCCGTAAATATGGAGAAGACTTTTATAATGAATTAGATGCAGCCGCTCAATATCATTTTAGCAACAAAGAATAAATGACTTTCATATAACAAAAAGCAGCCCTTCATAGATACATATTATTTATAGGGCTGCTTTTTGCTTTTTTATATTCTATATAAACTAAACATCAAGCAAACTCCATGGAGAATAATAACGAAAAGCCAAAACGCACAGAATTGGCTGATGTTGGTGAATTCGGTCTCATTGAAAGACTTATTCAGCCCAATAAATACAAAGAAATCACGACTGAAAAAGGTATTGGCGACGATGCTGCTGTTATGTTTTATGGTAATAATCAACGTACAGTAGTCTCTACAGATTTATTGGTAGAAGGTATCCATTTTGATTTAGCTTATACACCTTTGCGTCATTTAGGCTATAAAGCTGTCAGTGTAAATGTTTCTGATATTTATGCTATGAATGCTCGTCCTACACAAATTACTATGAGTATCGCTATTTCTAATCGTTTTTCTGTAGAAGCTTTAGAAGAGTTTTATGCTGGTGTATACATTGCTTGCGAACATTATGGTGTAGACTTAGTAGGTGGCGATACTACTTCTTCTCGCAAAGGTTTTATTATCTCTGTTACTGCCCTTGGTGTGGCTGAATCAAAAGATTTAGTATATCGTTCTGGAGCTCGTGTAGGTGATTTAGTATGTACTACAGGCGACTTAGGTGGAGCTTATTTAGGTTTGCAACTTTTAGAAAGAGAAAAACAAATTTTCTTAGAAAATCCTAATGTGCAACCAGATTTAGAAGGCAAAAATTATTTGGTAGGTCGTTTACTCAAGCCTGAAGCTAGAAAAGATATGTATGAATTCTTGCAAAAGGTACAAGTAAAACCTACTGCTATGATTGATATTTCTGATGGTCTATCTAGCGAATTACATCATATTTGCAAAGCGTCTAAAGTAGGTGTTTTAATTGAAGAAGGTTTATTAGGTATAGCAGAAGATACTTTCCAACAAGCTTTAGCCTTCAATATAGACCCTATTACTTGTGCTTTGCATGGCGGCGAAGATTATGAATTATTATTTACTATCGACCCTAAAGATGCGGAAAAAATCAAATATGAATTAGATATTCGTATTATTGGCGAAATAGTACCTGAAAAAGATGGTTTACAATTACAAACTAAAGGTGGCAATTTCTATCC
>X137_Gaur__coassemble_180_pt1 | contig 15434 bp, 12 predicted proteins | sample X137_Gaur__metabat2_high_PE_006 | metagenome-assembled genome bin X137_Gaur | reverse complement strand
GTATATAACAGTCAATACAATTTAAAAGATAAGAATATGAACTAAATATTCTTATTCCTTTTATTAGATTAAGATTAAGTTACTTTTTTATATTTTTTTAAACCCCTTCAACTAATATTTATTATTACTATGGCTCTATTTAAAGCTTACAGAGATGATATTGATGGCAATATCGATTTACTTATCCCTTATTTCAATGCCGATACACGTGGTAAAGAAAAAAGACTAGAAGTTTTTAGAAAACATGGTATAGATCTCAATAAAGAACGTATCTATCCTATGCAAACTCTACTTAATTATTTAAAAGATGTTTCTGAAGATTTAGGTGAAATGAATGTTTTCTCTATTGGTCATGCATCAGCTTATGCATTAGATATTAAGAATTTTAAAAATTTCAAAGATGTAGTAGAGCAATTAAATATTATTTATCATACTATGTATACCATCAAAGGGAAACCACTTTATGACCCTAAAACTAAAACTTTTGAAAGTGGTTTAGGTGCTTATACTGTAACAGTATTTGATGAAAAAAATAAAAGAATGGAAGTAAAATCTAGTACTCCATTCCATAGTAAATTTGATGAAGCTGTACTGATTGGTTTATGCGAAAAATTTAGAACACCAGGAATTACATCAACTCACGTTTCTTTAGATATTACTAAAGAAAGAAGAAATTTTGGTGGAGATTCTTGTACTTATATTATTACTTGGAAATAAACTATTCTTAAAAGGCTATGTTCTTTAATATGATAATTAACCTAGCTTATGATTTAGTTTATAAATATTTAAAACTCTTAGTGTAGATTTTACGCTAAGAGTTTTGTTTTTATATGTATCTTTGCTAAACTCATCTTATACTATTTAGCATATTATATTTTTTTTATACTTAGACATTCAATGGAAAAGACACAATATATAGCCAAAACCTTTGCTGGTTTAGAAGATTTACTCGTAAAAGAATTGGCAGATTTAGGCGCTGAAAAAATAGAAAAACTAACACGTGCTGTTGCTTTTGAAGGAGATATGGAATTACTCTATAGAGCTAATTTATCTTTACGTACAGCATTACGTATTATACAGCCTTTATTAGTGCATACTAAAATTCGTACAGCTAATGATTTATATGAATTTGCACGTTCAGTAAACTGGTTACGTTGGTTCAATGAACAACAAACTTTCGCTGTGCATAGTGTAGTAGAACAAGCTGAAAATTTCAACAATTCTATGTTAGTTTCTTTGAAAGTAAAAGATGCTATTGTAGACCAATTTAGACAATATAAAGGCGATAGACCTAATATTGATAAAGAAAATCCTGATGCACGTATTGAAGTACATTTATTCCGAGAACGTTGTACCCTTTCTATTGATACTTCTGGAGAAGCTTTATACAAAAGAGGTTATAGAGAAGGTGGACATAAAGCCCCTTTAAATGAAATCTTAGCTGCTGCTTTAGTATTGCAATCTGGTTGGGATGGTAAAACAACTTTATTAGACCCTATGTGTGGTTCTGGTACTATTTTGACAGAAGCGGCTATGATTGCACATAAAATTGCACCTAACTTAAAACGAGATGCTTTTGCTTTCAAAAATTTTAAAAATTATGATGCTGCATTATACGATAAAGTTTGGTTAGAAGAAAAAGGTAAAATTCTATCTGATATTGATGCTAAAATTATTGGTTTTGATATTAATAGAAGTGCTATTATTGAAGCACGCGCCAATGTAGCCAATGCTAATGTTGATGAAAGCATTCGTTTATCTGTAGGCGACTTCTTCGAAAAAATGCCTCCTCAAGAACCTGGTATTATTATTTGTAATCCACCTTATGGCGAGCGTATTACGGTATCAGATGAAATTGTAGAATTCTATAAAAGTATGGGCGACCAATTTAAGCATAATTATCAAGGCTGGACAGCTTGGGTTTTGAGCGGTAATATGGAAGCAGCTAAAAATATTGGTTTAAAACCTACTAAGAAAATGCAAGTTTTCAATGGTGCTATTCCTTGCTCTTATGCTAAATACGAAATGTATGCAGGCAGAAAATTCACTAAATCTCAAGAAGCAAGAAAGCAATAGTCCCTTCCCCAAAAAAAATATTCTTTTATAGCAAATAATTTATTGATTATGCGTGCATTAATTTTAGTTGATTTGCAAAACGATTTTTGTAAATATGGCGTACTAGAAGTAAAAGATGGCGACTTAGTGATTCCTATTGCAAATTCGCTTATGGATAAATTTGATTTAGTTGTTGCAACTCAAGATTGGCATCCTGCTAATCACGAAAGTTTTGCTGCAAATCATAACCTTTGGGATAAGCCTGGCGATATTATTAATTTACATGGTTTAGAACAAGTACTTTGGGTAACACATTGTGTACAAAATACCTATGGTGCGGCTTTTGTAAAAGAACTGAATGTAGAAAAAATACATAAGATTTTCCCTAAAGGTATGAATCCACAAATTGATAGTTATAGCGGTTTTTTCGATAATGGTAAACGTCAATCTACAGGATTAGGAGAGTATTTGCAAACGCAAGGCATAAAAGAAGTTTATATTATGGGTTTGGCTACAGACTATTGTGTAAAATTTACCACTTTAGATGCTTTAGATTTAGGTTTTAAAACTTATTTAATTGAAGATGCTTGTCGTGGTGTAAATTTACAACCACAAGATAGTGCAGTTGCCATTGCTACTATGCAAGATAAAGGTGCTATACTAATTCAATCTAAAAATATTTAATATATATTTTTTTAAAAAAAATCCTTCAAATCTTTGCAAATATGCAATTTAAATTTATCTTTGCATTAACACTTTTGTGTTTATTTGTTTGGGTTTTTAGGGCTCTTCTCTCCGACAGGAGAGGAGAGTTTTTTTATTTTATACTAGTTTCATTTTGTATAAGATTTACCTATGTTTTTAATATGGAAAAAATAGAAAACTTTAATCTCAAACATTATAATACCATGGCTGTAAATAATACAGCAAAAACATGGATTAAAATCGATAGCTTGGAAGATTTGCAAGCTATTTGCCCTATAGAAAATGAAGAAGTCTTAATTTTAGGAGAAGGCAGCAATATGCTCTTTACTAAAGATTTTCAGGGCACCATTATTTGCAATAGAATTAAGGGAAGACATATTATTAAAGAAGACGAAAATGATATTTATGTCTATTTTGGCGCAGGCGAAAATTGGCACGAAACTGTACTTTGGACCGTAGAAAATAATTATGGCGGTTTAGAAAATTTATCCCTTATCCCTGGTACTGTAGGTGCGGCACCTGTACAAAATATTGGTGCTTATGGTGTAGAAGTAGGCGATACTATAGCCTATGTAGATGCCTTTCATTTGAAACATAAAACCATTAAAACTTTCAGTGCTGAAGATTGCCAATTTGCTTATAGAGAAAGTATTTTTAAAAATATTTTGAAAAGGGAGTATTGCATTTTTGGTGTTTGTTTTAAATTAAAGAAAAACCCGAAAAATTTCAATCTCTCTTATAAAGATGTAAGTGAGACTTTACAAAAAATGGGCAATGCCGAACTCCCTTCCCTAAAAAATATTAGTGATGCAATTATTCATATTCGCACTACCAAATTATATGCGCCTAGCGAAATGCCTAATACAGGCTCTTTTTTCAAAAATCCTATTTTACCTTTAGCGCAAGTATTGGCTTTGCAGAAAATATATCCAGACATTCCTATTTATAATATTAGCAACAAAACTGATGTGAAAAAAATTTCTGCTGCTTGGCTTATTGACCAATGCGGTTGGAAAGGCAAATATTTAGGCAATGCTGCTGTTTCGCCCAAACATGCTTTAGTACTTACTAATCCTGGTGGCTTAGCTACGGGACAAGAAGTTTGGAATTTAGCATTGACTATACAACAAGATGTTTTAGCGAAATTTGGTGTAAAAATTGAAGCAGAGGTAGAAATTATTTAGTTTTTTTCATATATTGAACTACCTTTCAAAAAACAAGCCATATTTAGAACTTTAATACATAAAAAGGCATTTAAATAGATGCCTTCAATTTTCAACTATCCTTTTATTTACTGTATCCTTTCAAGACAATTTATTATATGAAATATTATATGTCATGGTGCTTTTTCCTTTGTCTAATGGTAAGCAGCAACTCATATGCCCAAAAGGGAATTGAATTTTTCAAAGGTACATTTGAAGAAGCTTTACAAGAAGCCAAAACGCAAAAAAAATCTATATTTTTAGATGCTTATGCCGAATGGTGCGGTCCTTGCAAACAAATGGCAGCTACTGTATTTACCAATGAAGCTGTAGGCGAATATTATAATAAGCATTTTATCAATCTCAAAATTGATATGGAAAAAGGTGAAGGTCCTGCTCTGTCTAAAAAATTTGCAATTACAGCCTACCCTACGCTTATTTATCTTGACTTTGATGGTAAAGTTTTACAAAATGTACGTGGTGCCAAAAACGTAGAACAATTTATGAATTTGGCTAAAACTGTTCTTATTGGTAATGCCCCAAATTTGAATGCTTTGGAAGAAGAATATGAAAAAGGAAATCGTGAAGCTGCATTTTTAAAATCTTATGCTTATGCATTGCTTTTACAAAATAAGCCAAGCACTAAAATTGCCAATGAATATTTGCGTACACAAAGCGATATGACTACAGCTGATAATTTGGCTTTTTTATTTGATTATTGTTTGGAAGCAGATTCTCGTATTTTCAATTTAGTCATTGAAAATGCATTAACCATTAAGAGTGCACAAGGACAAAATAATTATAAAAGACAAATAGAAAAAGCTTGTAATAATACAGTAAAAAAAGCAGTAGAATTTAATGCACCTAATTTACTCAAAGAAGCTAAAAATCAAATGAAAAAAGCTTTGCCTGAGTTTGCAAAAGAATATGAATTATTAGCAGATATACAATATTATCAGAACAAACAAGATACTGATAATTTGATGAAAAGCATTGAAGCTTATTTGAAAAAATATGCTGCCAAAAATGCTGAAAAATATTATCAATATACTGTATTTGCTATTCAAAATATTCAAGATAAAAGTGCATTGCTAAAAGCAGAAAAATGGGCAAAAACAGCTATAGATTTGGATTTGAAAGCAGAATATTTAAAAGCTTATATTTATCTTTTGCAGGTAAATGGTAGCAATGAAAAAGAATTGCAAAAAAGACAATCTCAATTGCAAGAATTGAGCCAACCTAAAGCCAATTAATTTCTTTTTTTCTATGCCACTATTTCACTGAGCAAGTAACATTTACTTTACTCAAAATATGTTGAATATTTTTCATTATTGCTTTTTGCTATGCACCTTGCATTTATTTTCTATTCATGCATTGCAAGCACAAAATCAAATATATTATGCGCCTATTCGTTTTATAGAAACACCAGCTCATTGGGATAGTATTTTTGCCTTAGCACAAAGCGAAAACAAAGCAGTTTTTATAGATGCTTATGCCAATTGGTGTATGCCTTATAAAAGCATGAATAAAAAAGTATTTAATAAAAATTGGCTTGGCGAATATTATAATCAACATTTTATTAATATACGCATAGAAACAGAAACACCTTTAGGCAAAGAAATTAGTAAAAAGTTTGCGATTCATGCCTATCCTACTTTTTTATTTTTCAATAAAGAAGGGCAATTAATACATAGAGCAAGTGGTTTTCTTAATGATACTTTATTTTTAGATTTAGGCAAACAAGCCCTTAATCCACTTTTGCAATCCGAAAACTTAGCTATACGTTTCGAACAAGGCGATAGAGATCCAGATTTTCTATTTAAATACGCTTATATATTGCATAAAAATAATGACTTAGCCTATATGGATATAGTCAATGCTTATTTGGCAACTCAAAATGTATGGAGTGGAGAAAAAACTTTGCAAATTATTTTTGATTTAATTGATGATGTACAGCATGGTGCTTTTGGTTATTATCTCAATCATCAAAAGCTCTTTAGAAAGTATTATACAGAAGATGAAATCGAAACTAAAACGATGCAAGCTGTAATACATGAGCTCAATGAAATGATTTTCGAAAAGGAAGATGAATTTGATATAGAACAAGATGTTCCTTTCGTTTTTTACAAATACTTTGCTAAAGATAAAGCTACCCCACATATTGATTATTATAAATTACTTTTCTTTGCCAACCAAGGCGATTGGAAAGAGTTTTTCAATACAGCTTTTTACTATGAATTGAAATATTTATCGCATCCCAACTTACTCAAAAAACGCCAAGAAGACTATAAATTTAGAGGTCAAAAATATAGAGATTTGGCAGCTATGGTAAGCAAAAATAGTTTAGATAAAAAACATTTGCAAACAGCACGCCGTTGGACTAAACGCTCTGTTTCTTTAGACCCTAGTTATCAAAATTATTATGCTTTAGCTAGTTTTTATTATAATCTCAACGATAAAAAGAAAGCTAAAAAATATTTGAAAAAATCTTTTCATCGTGCTCAAAAAGTTTCTATGGTAGATAGAGAATTCTTAGCCGAATTGGAAGTTTTCAAACGTCAAGTTTGGACTATGCGCAGCAAATAAAAATACAAAACGCATCAGGAGAAATATTACTCTCTTGATGCGTTTTTTTTATGACTAAAAAAAAGAAACAAAATGCCTTATTCCCTTTCCAAAAAATATTGAATTCCTAAATCATAACCTTTAAAACCAAGTCCAAAAATGCCGCCTACACAAACAGCAGACAAATAAGAATGATGTCTGAAGGCTTCTCTAGCATGTACATTGGAAATATGCACTTCCAAAACTGGTGTTTTTATAGCAGCAATACAATCGCGTAAAGCAATAGAAGTATGTGTATAAGCGCCAGCATTAAAAATTATAGCGTCATATTCAAAACCTATATTTTGCAAATAATTGACTAATTCACCTTCTACATTATGCTGAAAATATACTAATTCGGCTTGATTTTCATAGCGTTTTTGCAATTTTTCGAAATAAGGTTCGAAAGCAGCATTGCCATAAATATCAGGTTCTCTTTTACCTAAAAGATTAAGATTTACGCCATTAATAATGGCTATTTTTTTCTTCATTTGGGTATTTTTTTGTTAAAGGGAGTTTTGCCCTAATTCAATAATAGCCTTCGGCAAAAATGCACTTACATCTTCACTAGCTTTGAGCAATTCGCGCACAATAGTAGAGCTAATATGTGCATATTGTGGCGATGCCATTAAGAAAATAGTTTCTAAACCTTTACCTGCAATTTTATTGCCGCAAGCAATACCATATTCATAATCATAATCTGTAGTATTGCGCAAACCTCTAAGTAAAAATTGCGCACCTTTTTCTTGAGCAAAATGCATAGTAAGTCCATTATAAGAAGCCACTTCTATTTTATCTTTTTGCGCTTCAAAAAGTTTTTCTACCATTTGCATACGCAAAGGCAAATCATAAAAATACTTCTTTGCACTATTGATGCCAAAAGCAATAATTACTTTATCGAATAATGGCAAAGCACGTAAAACAATTTCTTCATGTCCCTTAGTAAAAGGATCGAAAGAGCCTGCAAAAACTGCTATTCTCATAGATTTTATTCCTCTCGATTAGATTTTCTTTAATGGCGTAAATTTAGGCTTTTCTTTCAAAAAACCTTCAAATTCTAAGATTAAACGCTGTGGATTATTAACACTATTATTTTCATGCTCAATTTTTAATTTATGTGCTTGTTTGGGCATTTGCAAGCCTACAAAATAATTGGGCGATAAGCTTATTGTATCTATGCTTTCTATACAATCATCTAGTATAAGTATTGGCGTATTTCTACTTTTATAAAAAGTATTATCTTTTAACTTAAAATCACCTTTATTAGCATATTGGCAAGATAAGGCTATATGTATTTTATTCTTTTTAAATTGATTATTGGCAACTTGAATATTGCTTTTACGGACACTTTTATATAAAGTAAATGCAGCTTCAGCTGCTTGCTTAAATTCATTATTTTCTATAACTACACTACCACCGCCTATAAGCCAAATAACTAATCCTGTATGTTGTCCTCTGGCTATACTTTTATTTATTTTATTAAATTTAAAATCTAGTGAGCCATTAACCAACATTAATACAAAATTTTCAATTTTGCATTGCTCAATTTTCATACTACTAGTAGTACAAATATGAAAAGCCTTATAAACTTGATTAATTTTACTTTTTTTAAAATAAATATATCCTGATTTTTCACTTTGTAAAGCAGTTTGGCAAGCTTGAATTTTGCAATTTTCCATTTCTATATGTCTAGCCTCTGCCAAAATTAATTGAGCTGGTATATAATCTTTACCTTCAAATTGGCAATATCTAAAAACATTAATAGTAGTATCTATATTATTCTTTTCTTTTCCTTTTCTAAATACAATTCCATTCCAATTATTATCCTGAAAACCATGCCAAATAATAGGTTTTTTGCTTTTACCAACTGCCCAAATAGAACCTTCTACATATAAAGTAACGCCACTAGAAAATTGAATTTCTGTACCTGCTTGTATATTTAAAATTACATGTGCATGTATAGTAATATCATTAGTAATAATATAAGGGCTTTTTTGCTGCGTCCAATATTGATTTTGCGTAATATCTTGACTTATAAAAGTCTTGGCTACTAATAAATTAATATTAGAAAGGAATAAAATTAATATATATATAGCTAGGCGCATAGAGTTATCTTTCTTTTAATTTTCTAAAATCTTTAAGCTAAGATAGAAAAAAAATAACTAATCTTTCGAAGAAAGGCCATACTCCCTTTTCAAAATAAAAAAAGGTTATAATATAAAACAAATGTCCTATATCATAACCTTTAAAAGTCTATATATATATCAATTAAGATTTCACATCAACCTTTTTTGTTGGTTCCATGATTTCATTGCGCAAAGCAACTTGACGCGCTACATTTTTAGCAATTTCTGTGAAAGTTTCACGTAAAATAGGGCTTTCATCCATGATAGCAGGCTTACCAGCATCTCCACTTTCGCAAATACTTTGTACTATTGGCACTTGACCTAAAAGCATAGTATTTGACATTTTAGCTAATTTTTTACCGCCACCTTGACCAAAAATATAATATTTATTGTTTGGCAATTCGGCAGGGGTAAAATACGCCATATTTTCTACGACACCTAAAATTGGAACATTCACATTTGGCAATAAAAACATATTCATACCCTTAATAGCATCAGCCATAGCAACTTCTTGAGGCGTAGTTACCATTACTACACCTGTAATAGGAAGTGACTGTATTACGGATAAATGCACATCGCCAGTACCTGGAGGCATATCCAAAATTAAAAAGTCCATTGGCTCCCATAAACAATCTTGAAAAAATTGTTTTAATACACCACCTAAACGAGGACCACGCAATACAACGGCTTGGTCTTGTTCGATGATATAACCTATAGACATGGTTTGAATACCGTATTTTTTAATTGGAACAATTTTAGGTTGTCCATTCACTTCCTGAATACGAGGACGAGCACCTGTCAAACCAAACATAGTTGGCAAAGATGGTCCATAAATATCTGCATCAATGAGACCAACGCTGGCGCCCAAATCTCTCAAACCTAAAGCCAAATTGGTAGCAATAGTAGATTTACCTACACCGCCTTTACCCGAAGCCACTGCAATAATATTGCGAGCATGTGGCATAGCGTTTTCCACTTGTGCAGCAGATTCGTGTTGAGATTTAGTTTCCATGTGAATATTCACCTCAACGCCAGGAAATGCACGGTCTAAAGCCGCTTGACATGTAAAATTGAATGTACTTTTATGCTGTGCATGCGCTGGCGTTAGCATCAATGTAAAATTGATATTATTGCCCGAAGTTTGCAAATTTTCGACTAAGCGCGCTTGAATGATGTCATTACCCGAAATAGGGTCTGCGATAGTACGCAAAACATCAATAATCGCCTGTTTGTCTAATTCCATGCTCATTATTATAAAATGCCTTTGAAAAGATGTATAGAATAGAATAATTTTTCAAAAATGCCATACTCCCTTTCCCAAAAAAATGTCCTAAAATTAGAAGTTTTATTTTGAAAAAGGGACTATGGCATTTGATAATTGATATGTGATGAATCGAACGAATTTCTTATAATTGAAAGACTGCTTTTTACATATTACGACGATATTGACCACCTACATTATATAAAGCATTCGTAATTTGTCCTAAGCTACAACATTTAACTACCTCAATAAGTTTATCAAACATATTTTCATTTTTGATAGCCGCTTGTTGCAATTCTGCCAAAGCCTGATTGCCTTTTTCGCCAGCAGCTTTATGTAAAGCTTGTAAAGTAGAAATTTGCGCTTCTTTTTCTTCTATAGTTGCACGAATCACTTCAGCAGGTAAAACAGTAGGAGAACCATCTTTAGAAAGGAAAGTATTTACGCCAATGATTTTGAATTCGCCTGTATGTTTAAGCGTTTCATAGTATAAAGATTCTTCTTGGATTTTACCACGTTGATACATAGTTTCCATAGCGCCTAATACACCACCACGTTCAGCAATACGCTCGAATTCTAAAAGTACAGCTTCTTCTACTAAATCCGTCAATTCTTCTATAATGAAAGAACCTTGTAAAGGATTTTCGTTTTTCGCTAAACCTAATTCATGATTGATAATCAATTGAATAGCCATTGCTCTACGTACAGACTCTTCTGTTGGTGTTGTAATAGCCTCATCATAAGCATTGGTATGCAATGAATTACAGTTATCATAAATCGCATATAAAGCTTGCAATGTAGTACGAATATCATTGAAAGAAATTTCTTGTGCATGCAATGAACGACCAGAAGTTTGAATATGATATTTTAGCTTTTGGCTACGGTCATTAGCACCATATTTTTCTTTCATAGCTTTAGCCCAAATACGGCGGGCTACTCTACCAATTACAGCATATTCTGGGTCAATACCATTAGAGAAGAAGAAAGAGAAATTAGGTGCAAAATCATCAATATTCATACCTCTAGACAAATAGTATTCTACATAAGTAAAACCATTTGCTAAAGTAAATGCTAATTGAGAAATTGGATTAGCACCAGCCTCTGCAATATGATAACCAGAAATAGAAACTGAATAGAAATTACGTACATTATCTTTAATGAAAGATTGCTGTACATCACCCATTAAACGCAAACTAAATTCTGTAGAGAAAATACAAGTATTTTGTGCTTGGTCTTCTTTCAAAATATCTGCTTGTACAGTACCACGCACTGTAGACATAGCTTTAGCTTTGATAGGTGCATATACTTCTGGCGATAAAATTTCATCACCAGTTACGCCCAATAATAAAAGCCCTAAACCATTATTACCTTTTGGCAATTCGCCCATATAACGTGGACGTGGTAAACCTTTATCATCGTATTTTTCTTTCAATTTAGCTTCTACTAAATGCTCTAAGCCATTAGCACGAATATACTTCTCGCATTGTTGGTCAATAGCAGCATTCATGAAGAAAGCTAAAATAATTGCTGCTGGTCCATTAATAGTCATAGACACAGAAGTTTTAGGGTCGCAAAGGTCAAAGCCAGAGTATAATTTCTTAGCATCATCTAAGCAACAAACTGATACACCAGAGTTACCAATTTTACCATAAATATCTGGACGATAATCAGGGTCTTCGCCATATAAAGTTACACTATCGAAAGCAGTAGACAAACGATGTGCAGGCATGTCTAAAGATACATAATGAAAACGGCGATTTGTACGCTCAGGATTACCTTCGCCAGCAAACATACGTGTAGGGTCTTCGCCTGTACGTTTGAAAGGGAAAACACCAGCTGTATAAGGGAATTCGCCAGGGAAGTTCTCTTGTGCAGACCAGCGAATAATATCGCCCCAATTCGTAAAACGAGGAACAGCAATTTTAGGAATTTTTGTATGAGAAAGTGACAATGTAGTTGTTTCTACTTTTATCTCTTTATCGCGAACAGTATAAACGAAATAATCATTTTTATAATTCTGAATTTTCTCATCCCACTGCTCTACTAAACGTTTGTATTCGCCAGATAAATCAGCGTATTTATAGTTGAAACAAGTTTCTAATTGTGCTACTGTATCCGCTAAAGCAGGATTAGTTTTACTTTGTTCTTTAACTAAATCAATACTGCCTTTTAATTGGAAACAAGCTGTAGCTATAGCTTCTTGTTCTTTAGTTTTATTATCATAGCGTTTGATAGCTTCGCTAATCTCTGCTAAGTAACGTGTACGAGCTGGCGGAATAATATAAACCTTTTCGCTCATTTCATCTGTATGCGCCAAGTTAGATTTTAAATCTACGCCTGTACGTTTTACAATAATTTGTAAAATTGCGCTATACAAACGATTCATACCTGGGTCATTGAATTGAGAAGCAATAGTACCAAAAACAGGCAATGAATCTTCTGGCGCATCCCAAAGATTATGGTTGCGCACATATTGTTTTTTCACATCGCGCAATGCATCTAAAGCACCACGTTTATCGAATTTATTTAAAGCAATAACATCAGCAAAATCCAACATATCGATTTTCTCTAATTGCGTAGCAGCACCGTATTCTGGTGTCATTACATACAATGAAGCATCAGAGAAATCTGTAATAGAAGTATCAGATTGACCAATACCAGAAGTCTCTAAAATAATCAAATCGTAATTGGCAGTTTTGAGTATAGAAACAGCATCGCCAATATAGCGAGAAATAGCTAAATTAGATTGGCGTGTTGCTAAAGAACGCATATATACACGTTCATTATTAATAGCATTCATACGAATGCGGTCGCCAAGCAATGCGCCACCAGTTTTACGCTTAGAAGGGTCTACAGAAACTACAGCAATTTTCTTGTCTGCAAAATCCATAACAAAACGGCGTACTAATTCATCTACTAAAGATGATTTACCTGCACCGCCTGTACCTGTAATACCTAATACTGGCACTTTGTGTGCTGCTGCTTGTTCGTAAATATCTGCTAACCAAGTTTTAGAACCTTCAGGGTCATTTTCAGCAGCAGAAATTAAGCGTGCTAAAGCATATTTATCGCCTGTTTTGTAGGCTGCAATTTCTTTATCAATATTCAAACCTGTTGGGAAATCACATTTCTCCAATAAGTCATTAATCATACCTTGCAAACCTAAAGAACGACCATCGTCTGGAGAATACAAACGCGTAATACCATAGTTGTGTAATTCTTCAATTTCGCTAGGTAAAATAGTACCGCCACCGCCGCCGAATACACGAATATGACCTGCACCTCTTTCTTGTAAAAGGTCATAAATATATTTGAAATATTCATTGTGTCCACCTTGATAAGAAGTAATAGCAATGCCTTGCACATCTTCTTGAATTGCTGTTTCTACAATTTCTTTAGCTGAACGATTATGCCCTAAGTGAATAATTTCTGCACCAGAACGTTGCATAATTCTGCGCATAATATTAATAGCTGCATCATGTCCATCGAAAAGCGCAGCAGCTGTTACAATACGTATTTTATTGTTTGGTTGATAGATTGTCTGTTCCACAAATAAAATCTTTAATTATGAAATAATTTTTTTGAAAAGGGAGTATGGTTTTTGTTTAAAAATAGTCTTGTACTATACTTTCACAAAATTGTTTTTACCTTAGAATTTTTGTGTTACAAAACCATTGCACATACGCGGTTCTATCCAAGTTGATTTTGGAGGCATAGTACCATTAATATTAGCTATAGCCAACAAATCTTCTAAAGCTACAGGATACATTACAAAACCTACACCTTTAGGCGATTGGTCTACCAAATATTCTATATTTGAAGTACCTAATACCCCTTCAGAATACAAAATATTTTCGCAAGTACGTACATCTTCCACACCTAAAATCTTTTCAAAAACAAGATGATTTAACATTTCCACATCTAATTGTTCTTTTACAGAAGATTTTTTAGCTTCATAAATCACTTCTGGTAAAAAGTCAATTTTATACCATTTTTTATGCATATACATACCTATTTGATGTGGCTTAGTAGGTGTATAAGCTTTATCTACTTTTTCAATAGTAAAATACTGTCCTAATTGTTTTTTGAATGCTTCTTCACTGCATGGCAATTCTACTACATAACGATTATAATTATGTACTTCAATTTCAGAAATTGGGAAATAAGCCGCCAACATATGATTATATGATTCAGTACCATTATGTTCTGGATTCATAGATTTTTTAGCCATATATTGTCTTTCTGAAGAAGCCGCTCTATGATGCCCATCACAGATATAAGAAGCAGGCACATGATTTTTGAATAAAGTCACTAATTGATGCAATTGTTCTTCATCTGTCACTTGCCAAAATTTATGTTTTTCGCCATCATAACGAATAGTAAAACTAGGCTTTACAGAAATAGTCAAACGATTGATAAAAGCATCAATTTCCATAGCATTAGGATAAGTCAATAAAATAGGCTTAATCATGGCATTGCGCTCATAAAATAAGCTTAACATTTTATCTTCTTTAGCGGCTAAAGTATTTTCGTGTTTTTTAATATTTCCTTCTAAATAATCTTCTATATGCGCACAAGCAATAATACCCGTATGACTACGATGCGCACGGCGGATACGATAGATAAATAAACTCGGTTGCTCACTTTGTTGATAAGCACCTTTTTGTACATATTCTACAAACTTCTTTTTAGCTTGCGCAAAAAACTCATCTGGAGAGCTAATTTTATTTAGCGCAGGTAAGAGCGCAGAGAAAGGCGAAATACTAGCCATAGTAGGGATTATTTAATATATATTGAACTGCTAACGATTAAGTTTTAGAAAGCATAAAACGCTATATCTAACAATTGACCGTTAAATATAGCGCTTTTATATAATAATGAAAACTAATACACCTTTGAAAGTATAGATTTTATAGTATCTACATCTCCCATAGTATAATAATGAATACAAGGAACACCCGCAGCCTTCAATTGTAAAGACTGCATTTGGCACCATTCTATGCCAATTTGTTCTCTTTCTTTTGCGTTTTTAGCTTTTATAAAAGGATGAATTAATTCTTCTGGCAATTCAACATGAAAGTTTCTCGGTAAAGCTGCCAATTGATACATTTTTGTCAATGGTTTCAATCCTGGTATTATAGGTACATGAATTCCTATACTTCTACAATCTTTTACAAAATTGAAATAATGCTCATTATTAAAAAACATTTGCGTAACTATATATTGCGCACCTGCATCTACTTTCTTTTTCAAAAAATGTAAATCGCTTACTTTATTAGGTGCTTCAAAATGTGTTTCAGGATACCCCGCTACACCTATGCAAAAATCTGTAGCTTCTCCACTGCTAATTGTATCATCTAAATAACGACCAGAATTCATCTTTTGCACTTGTTTGACTAAATCTAAAGCATAAGTATGTCCATTAATTTCTGGTATAAATTTATCTTCAAATTTATGTGCATCGCCACGCAAAAGCAATAC
>X137_Gaur__coassemble_177_pt1 | contig 15666 bp, 10 predicted proteins | sample X137_Gaur__metabat2_high_PE_006 | metagenome-assembled genome bin X137_Gaur | reverse complement strand
CAACCTTTATTTAGCCATCTAAGCTTCCGATAATCCTCTCAAAAAAGAAACTCATAGCTTCACTTTCGAACAAGTCATGGATAAAATAAGGGATTGGAATCAACGAAAAAAAGAATTATTCAAACCTGAATTGGTAAAATCTATTTACGAGTATTTAGAACAAAATAAAATACAAGTAATCAATTAACAATAAAAAAAGCACGCCTAGTCTCCTAAGCGTGCTTTTCTTATTTATATAAACTGCGAAGCACCGAACTCCCTTTCTCAAAAAAGAAAAGATTAATGTATATGGTGATTATGACCGCAATTGTATGTTGGTTCGTGTATGTGTAAAACAGGTTGTGTTTTTTGTCCTGCACCTTTAGCTTGTATAGACTTTTGAATTAATCTATTCTTTTGTGCAGCAACATTTTCACGCATTTTTTTATCTTGTTCTAAATCAAAATAACAAATACCATCTACAAAAGTATAAGCAGGAATAGCATATATAGATAAAGGATTATTCGTCCATAAAACTAAGTCCGCATCTTTACCCTCTTTAATAGAACCTGTTTGATTATCTATGCGCAAAAGTTTAGCAGGATTAATAGTTACCATATTCCAAGCTTGTTCTTCGCTCATAGCACCATATTTTACAGATTTAGCAGCTTCTTGATTCAAACGACGACCCATCTCTGCATCATCAGAATTAATAGCTGTAATAATACCCATTTCTGTAAGTATAGAAGCATTATAAGGAATAGCATCTAATACTTCTGGTTTGTATGCCCACCAATCAGAGAAAGTAGAAGCACCAACACCATGTTCTTTCATTTGGTCAGCCACTTTATAACCTTCTAAAATATGCGTAAAAGTATTCAGTTTAAAACCAAAACGAGTAGCCACTTCCATTAACATAATGATTTCGCTCTTTACATAAGAATGGCAAGTAATAAAACGCTTTGATTCTAAAATCTCTACTAAAGCATCTAAATCTAAATCTCTACGTGTTTTATTCGGATTAGCTTTCATAGCTTTTGCATATTCTTTGGCACGTGTAAAATAATCTTCATACACTTGCTCTACGCCCATACGTGTTTGAGGGAAACGAATCACTGTTTGGTCGCCCCAATTGGCTTGTTTTACATTTTCGCCTAAAGCAAATTTAATAAAACCAGGTGCATCTTTTACTTTCATTTCTTCAGGTAAAACGCCCCAACGGAATTTAACCATAGCAGATTGCCCGCCTATAGGATTAGCAGAACCATGTAATAATTGTGCAGCAGTAACACCACCCGCCAATTGTCTATACATATTAATATCATCTGCATTGATTACATCGCCCATGCGTACTTCTGCACTAGAGGCTTGTGTACCTTCATTTACGCCACCTTGCAAACAAATATGTGAATGTTCATCAATAATACCAGCCGTAAGATGTTTACCTGTAGCATCAATAATTCTTGCATTGGCAGGCGTGGCTAAGTTTTTACCAATCTTCTTGATTTTACCGCCTTCTACTATTACATCTGTTTCGCTTAAAATGCCTGCTTTTTCGCTAGTCCAAACAGTAGCATTTTTGAAATGTACTATTTCTTGTTTAGGCAAAGTAGTATTACCAAAAGCCATAAATGGATATACTATAGGCGAAAGATTTGCCGTATCTACTTTTACTATAGCTTCATCATCTGTACTACGAGGACCATCTACTTTTTTAGCTATAAAATTAACCCATTCGCCTTTAGCATTTTGCCCTTTGCCTTCTATAGTATTAGCATCTTTGAAAGCCCCTACTAAGCGATAAGAAATACCCGCTTCATTGGCTTGAAAAGCAAGATTAATATTTTTATTGGTTAATTCTATAGTTGCTTTTTCTGGTCTACTCTCCCCTATACGTACGCCTGCTTCAGGTGCATACATATTGCCGTGAATATGCAAACCATATTTTTCTGTATTCGCTATAGTTAATTCATAACGTCCTCTAAAATCAGGGAAAGATAATTCTTTAATAGGATAAGCTTTACCATTTACCCAGTTATGAATAATAGTAGATTTTTCTGAAAGAATATTAGCAGAGGCAATAAAGAAATTGGCTATTTTTCCTGTTTCTAAAGAACCTAAATCCTTTTCTACTTTCAATAATTGAGCAGGGGTAAGCGTAAGGGCTTGTAATAAATCTTGTTCAGACAAACCGCCTTTTACTGCTAAACGCAAATTAGTCCAAAAAGCATCTGCTGCTATACCCGATTGCGTAATAGTAAAAGGGATTTTGGCTGCTGCTAATTTAGCTAAATTAGTATAAGCTAATTCCCAATGCATTAATTGTGATAATTGCAATTGATAAGCATCATAAGGATTTTTAACATCATAAGCCAAAGGGAAATTTAAAGCAGCAATAATAGGTGCATTAGCTGCCTTAATGGCTTCTAAGCGTTGATATTCATCGCCAGCTCCACGAATAATATATTGTTCTTTAAATTCATCGCCTATATTATCGGCACGCAATACATGATATTTACTTTGTGCTGCATCGAATATAGTAGGCAAAGATTCTATTTCTAACCACTTCTCTAAAGAAATATTATATTCTCTATCTTGAGGATTATTTTTATAATAGATAGCATCATAATAATGCTGACGCAATAAAGCTATAAAACCAATTAGTGAAGCAGGATAATCTTGTGTTGATGTTCCTTTAGAAAAAGACAAATGCTTACTTGCTAAAGGCTTTAAAAGCATATTATGTTCTCTTTCTGTGCCTAAAAGCACCATAGCACCACTACCACGCACTAAACCATCTTCATGATGTGTAAGCACTGCGCCAAAACCATTTTTGCGCATTTCTTCGCTTTTCTTTTCATCTACTTTGAAAAGTTCATGCGCTCTAGTTTCGCTTTTAATAGCTTCATTAGCCGCATAAGCGCCTTTTGTTTTAGTATCCAATTGCGGACGACCAGAACGCTGCGCTGCTTTCACTTCATTCATGCCATAAGTAGCATATAAATCAATGAAAGAAGGATAAATAAATTTACCCTGCAAATCTATAATAGCAGCATCTTTAGGAATAGTAATATTGGCACCTACCGCTACCACTCTCCCTTTCTTAATAATTAAAGTACCTTTTTCTATTTTTTGACTAGCACTCATATAAATGGTACCATTCGTAAAAGCATAATGCCCTTCTCTATGGTCATAAACTCCATTCTCCTGAAAAGTGCTATTATTTTGCGCAAAAGCAACATGGCTTACACACAAACTAATAGAACAAATAGCTAAAATAAATTTAGCAGCTTTGATAAAACTTAGCATAAATCTTATTTAATAAATTTAGCAAAGAACTTAATATATATTTTAATAATTTTTGAGCCTACAAACTATAAAAAAGGGCGCTATAGGTCAAACCTTAGCACCCTTTATATTCTATATTGTGATTTTGCTACTATTAATTGAGCATATTTTTTAATGCCTCTGCATTGAGAATAGTAATTTTACTGCCTTTCATTTCTATAAGATTTTCATCTCTAAAATCTGAAAGCGTACGAATTACTGTTTCTTTTGCTGTACCTACCATACTAGCTAAATCCTCGCGTAAAATAGCCATAGTGAATTTCTTATCTTCTTGCTCTTGATAACGCTCCTGCAAACGCACTAAAGCATCTGCTACACGTTTACGCACAGAATTATAAGCCAATTCTACTAATTGTTCTTCCTTTTGTGCCAAATTCTCTGCCAAAATCTTTATAAAGATATTGCCTAAATCTGGATGGTCATTTAAGGTACTTAAAAATTGTTGTTGTGGGATTAATGATACTTCACAATCCTCCAACACTATAGCCGTTTCTGTATAAGCGCTTGAATGCACTAAAGGCAAAAATCCTAAATAATCTCCTGCTTTTCCCAAATGTAAAATGAACTCTTTGCCATCATCATTTACTTTAGATAATTTCACTTTACCTGAATGCAAGAAGAATATATAACGTGGATAATCATGCTCTCTATAAATAGTATCACGCTTTGTATATAAACGTTTCTCTGAATCTTCAATCAAACGGTCTAGAAGTGCAAGGCATTGTGCTTGACTTTCTCTTGTTACACTTTGAGCAGCTTTAGGATTGTCTATAGAATCTATGAGCTGTTGTTTTTTCAAACGAGTATCTATAGCATTTAATAAATCTACATCTTCAAAAGGCTTTGTTAGATAATCATCTGCACCTAAATTCATGCCTTTACGAAAATCTGATTTCTCTGCTTTAGCTGTCAAGAAAATGAAAGGGATTTTTGCAGTTTGTGGTTGCTGGCTCAATATATGTATTACACCAAATCCATCTAATTCTGGCATCATTACATCACAAATAATTAGGTCTACAGCATTTTCTTGCACCATGCGTACACCAATTTTGCCATTTTGAGCAGTAAGCACATTATAATTTGAAAGCTCTAATATTTCTGCAATATTCTCTCGAACTTCCATATTGTCTTCTATGACTAAAATTGTTTTCATGCCTATTATATATAAAGCGTAATAAGTTAAGGTTTTTATACAGTTTCGTCTTCTTCAAATAGCTTCTCGTCTACAATAATTGGTTGTAAAGGATTAGAATGCATATCTTTAAATAAAGCTCTTTGTTTCACTACATCAATAGCTACAAAAATTGCTTTGAATAATGAATCTGGAGAAGCGGCATTTTGTCCTACTATATTGTAAGCTGTGCCATGATCTGGAGAAGTGCGTACGAAAGGTAAACCTGCCGTATAATTTACTCCAGCTTCAAAAGATAATAATTTAAAAGGAATTAAACCTTGATCATGATACATAGCCAATACTGCATCAAATTTTTTGTAAGCGCCAGAGCCAAAGAAACCATCTGCTGGATAAGGACCTACTGCCAAGCAACCATTCTTTTTCGCTTGTTCTATAGCAGGCAAAATTACTTTTGCTTCTTCATTCCCTATAGTACCATCATCGCTAGCATGTGGATTTAAGCCTAATACTGCTATAATTGGTTTTTCTATGCCGAAATCTACTTTTAGGGTATCGTGCATAATTTGGATTTTCTTTACTAAAGCATCTCTAGTTAATGAATGTGCTACATCTTGTACTGGAATATGATTAGTAGCTACGCCTATGCGCAAATCATCGCTTACCATCAACATTAAGCTTTCTTCAACTTCAAATTTTGAAGTTAAATATTCTGTATGTCCTGTAAAAGGGAAGTTAGCCAATTGCATAGCTTTTTTATGAATTGGAGCTGTTACTAAAGCATCTAAAAAACCATTTTTAAGATCTTCTGTAGCGGCTTCCAATGCCATATAAGCATAGCGACCGCCTTCTTCTGTTACTGTGCCTAATGCAATTTTCACATTATCTTGCCATACATTCACTACATTGACAATATCTTCTTGCATTTGGTCTGCCGACTTTATTGGGTTAAATTGTATTTCCCCCAAATTCTGTACTATATTCTTATGATAAGCTACTGCTTTTACAGAGCCATAAATAAGAATATTGCACATACTTAAAAGTCTTTTATCTGCTATAGTTTTTAAGATTACTTCTAAGCCAATACCATTAATATCGCCTATAGTAATTCCTATTCTTGGTTTACTCATTATATATTTTTGAAGCTTAATGCTAAATATTTTATTACAATTCAAGCGCCTATGCTTGACGCTTATAGCTTATAAAAATAAGAAAATTTATCATTTCTTTTGTTTTATTCATAAGCATATACTGCGCTTAGCGCAAAAATAAACAAAAGTTCATATATCTGCTTTGATAATCAACTTATTTGTTTATTCTTTTTTATAAAAGCTTAAGGAAGATACTTTTTTTAGGAAAAATAATTCTTTCAATTCGGTTTTTTGGCTTCACGCTTCTTGTCCATTGCTTCCAATCTTGCTTCAATTCTTTCCAACACTATTGCTCTATCTTGCGCCAATGGTGTATAATCTTGCATCAATTCACTTGGCAAATCGTCCCAAGCGGCTATATAATTCGTCACATTAAAACCTCTTTTGATACATTCTTCATAAAGACTAATATAGCGATTTTTAAGATATAACAATTTATTATAAAAGAACTTTACATGTCCTGTACCTAAGGTAAATTGAGTAGGAATATCTTTTACTATAGCTTTACCTGATTTTATAGTATTCGGAATGCGTTTTATTTCTCTATGTTCAGCCAGCAAATGTTTATCTGAAAGCTCTGAAGGGAAAACGCCTACATTTATTCTTGTCATATTGTATTGTTTTTTGGGAAAGGGAGTTTGGTGCGCTTCGCGCTTCTTTATAAAAGTAATGTAAGGGGCTAAAAATAAACAAATACCATATCCCCTTTTAAAAATATATACTAATAAAAAAACAAAACATTCATGAGTATTAATATCTTATATTAAACAGTTTTTTTTTATTTTTACTGTTCAAATAATATAGAATACAAATAGCAATGAAACAATTAAATTATATAGATTTATTTGCTGGTGCAGGGGGGTTATCTGAAGGTTTTATTCGTGCAGGATATAACCCCATTGCCCATGTTGAAATGAATAAGGAAGCTTGTGACACATTAAAAACTAGAGCTGTTTATCATTATTTAAAAGAAAATAAAAATCTAAATCTTTATGCTGATTATCTACAAAATGAGCAAAGAAAGAAAGAGCAATTATGGAGCTTAGCTCCTAAATCATTGATAGATTCTATTATAAATCAAGAAATCTCAGAAAATAGTATTGATGCTATATTTAATACTATTGACAATAGAATGCAAAATGAAAATATACAAAATGTTGATATTATAATAGGTGGTCCACCTTGTCAAGCATATTCTGTAGCAGGACGAGCTAGAAAGAATATGGAAGAAGATCCTAGAAATCATTTATATAAGTATTATGTAAAATTCTTGGAAAAATATCAACCTAAAATGTTTGTATTTGAAAATGTTCCAGGTATTTTATCTGCAAAAAATGGAGAGTTTCTTAATCTTATATTTGAAGCAGTCGAGAATGCTGGATACAACTTAGATATTCCGCCTAAAAAATATTTAAATGCTAAGCACTTTGGTGTTTTACAAGATAGAAAACGAGTTATTATTATAGGTTGGAAGAAAGAATTAGGTTTGTCTTATCCTAATTTTGAAGAAAATGAAAATTCTTTTCAAATATTGAAAGATCTATTTTCAGACTTAAAACCTTTACAAAATGGACAAGGTACATGGAACGCTGTAAAATATAATACTAAAGCTACAGATTATTTAAAATCATCAAAAATAAGAGATGAGTTTAATTTTGTAACTCAGCACCTAGCTAGACCTAATAACCCAACAGATTTAGCCATATATAAAATTGCTGTTACACAATGGAATAAAGGCAATAGATTAAACTATGCTAAACTTCCTACTGAACTCATAAAACATAATAATACTACATCTTTTACTAACCGTTTTCAAGTAGTAAATGGTTTTGGTGTAAGTCATACAGTTGTTGCACATATTGCAAGTGATGGACATTATTATATTCATCCTGATATTAATCAAAATAGATCTATAACAGTAAGAGAAGCAGCTAGAATCCAATCTTTTCCTGATAACTACTTCTTTGAAGGGAGTAGAAGTAGCGCATTTAAACAAATAGGAAATGCTGTCCCCCCTTTAATGGCTGAAAAAATTGCACATAAAATAAAAGAAATGATATGAACGAATTTATCCTAGCTGAAATAGCTAAACCTAATCCAAAATCTACTATTAATTCTTATAGAAGTTTTGGCTATAATCTATCTACTGCAATTGCTGATATAATTGATAATAGTATATCTGCAAAGGCTACTAAAATTTTTATAGACTATAAATGGGATGGACAAAACTCTTTTATTTCTATTTTAGATAATGGCGAAGGTATGGATAAATCGGAATTAGTGCTTGCTATGACGCCTGGTTCTAAAGACCCCGAAGACATTCGAGATGAAAAGGATTTAGGACGTTTTGGTATGGGGCTAAAAACTGCTTCTTTTTCTCAATGTAAACGATTAACTGCTTTATCTAAAAGGGCTAATGCAGAACTTTTCAAGCGTTGTTGGGATATTGATTTTATTAATCAAGAGAATGAATGGCAATTATTAGATTATGTTTCTGATGAATCTTTTCTAAAACAACTAGATAAATTTTCATCAGGAACACTAATCTTATGGGAAAAGCTTGATAGAATTATAGGCAATGCTAAAGCTAACAATGAAACAGTAAAATATGCTTTCTATCAAGAAATGAATAATGTAAGAACTCATCTAAGTTTAGTTTTTCACAAATTTCTTGAGTCTAAAAAGATTATATTATATTTCCAAAATGATATAATTCAGCCATACAATCCTTTTCTTTTAAATCTTAATCCTAAACCAGAAATGGGACCAACAGAAAGATTTAATAATGTAGAGGTAACTTATTTTATTTTACCACACATGTCCGAAATAGGTCATGAAAATTATAACAAAACAGGTGGTGCTTTAGGCTGGTTTCAGAATCAAGGCTTTTATGTATATAGAGGAGATAGATTATTAGTTGCTGGCGATTGGTTAGGCTTAGAAAAGAAAAGAGATTATTCTAAACTCACTAGAATTGCTGTAAATTTTCCTAATAGTCATGACTTTAATTGGCATCTTGATATTAAAAAATCTACTGCAACACCTCCTATAGAAATAAGAAGAGAACTTAATCGAATTGCTAAAATAGCTATTCAAAAATCTGCTAAAATATATAATTGGAGAGGACAAAAAACTCTCTCTCAGAATTTAAATACTGAATACGAACCACTCTGGAAAGAAGAAAAAAATAGAGATGGAATCAAAAAATATAAGATTAATAGAAAACATCCAATTATAGCTTCTACCATAAATAGTGATAATAAATTACTAATAAAAGCGCTCAAATTATTAGAAGATAATGTGCCTATAGAGCTAATTATTAGTAATCAAAATGAAGACCCAGCTTTTCACGAATTAGAAAAAGTCATAGAAAATCCAAGTGATGAATTAATAGCTTTAGCTATTGATTTGTATAAGATATATATAGCCAATGGTGTCCCTAATCATTTGGCTAAACAACAAATTTGCAATGCAGCTCCTTTTAACCTATTTCCTTTAATTAATGACTATTTAACATGACCTCCCCTTTACATTCAGCAAGAGCTATAGCTCATACATTATTAATTAATGAAAAAAATATAACAGATAATACCATAATATCTGTTATTGACCGCATTCACCCAATTATCCAACACTATGGAGAAATTGATAAAGATGAACTATTCAATATCTTAAAGGCTGATTTAGGTATAGAAAAAGGCGATATAACATTATTATCAGAAGATGTTTTACCTTGGCTAAATGACAAAAAAGCCAAAATTAAATTTGAGCTATGGAATAGATATAAATTATATATGTCTAATAATGACCCTTCTTTTCCTATTAATGATTTAGATGATTTTACAGATAAAATTCTTGATAAATGTGTAGATCCTCAAGAAAAAGGTGCTTGGGATAGAAGAGGTATGGTTGTTGGACATGTTCAATCAGGAAAAACCTCTAATTATGTAGGCTTAATAAATAAAGCCACTGATGCTGGATATAAAGTTATTATTATTATAGCAGGAACTATTAGTTCTTTACGTAGACAAACGCAAGAGCGTATCGATACAGGTTATATAGGACGTAATAGTTCTGCATTTATAAGAGAAAATCAAAATAAAATAACAGGTGTAGGTCATTATAAAGTTGATAGAGATATTTACTCTTTAACTTCATCTTATTATAAAAAGAATGATGAAGGGGATCTCAATCAAGCTATTGCTAATAGACTAAATATTCCTATTGGTAAAAATCCTGTTGTTTTTGTTATTAAGAAAAATAAAAGTATTCTTGAAAACTTAATTGATTGGTTTTCTAAAAATGAAAATACTAGAATAGTAGATGGCTTCCCAAAATTATTTGATGTACCTGCTTTAATCATTGATGATGAAGCTGATGCTGCATCTATTAATGCATCTAAAACTATTGAAGAAATAAAAACGATTAATAAATTAATTAGAGTATTACTTAATTTATTTAATCAAAAAACCTTTATTGGCTATACAGCTACTCCTTATGCCAATTTATTTATACCTCAAGAATATAATGAAGAACTTACTACTATTGTAAAGAAGAAAAAATATCAAATAGGAGAAGATTTATTCCCAAGAGATTTTATTATTAATATAAAAGCACCTGCTAATTATATAGGTGCTGCTAAAATTTTTGGTTACGAAAATCCTATTCCTGATAGAACCAAAGAATCTCTTGATATCTTTAGAGAAGTAAAAGTAGAAGATTATGACCCTCCTTTCTTAAAGGCAATGAATAGTGAAAATAAAGAAAAACTACCTACAGAAATTCCTTCAAGTTTAGAAAATGCTATTAAATCTTTTATTCTTACTTGCGCTATAAGAAGACTTAGAGGACAAGAGAATAAACATAACTCTATGTTAGTCCATGTTGCCTTATTAGTTAAATGGATTGATAGAGTGGCTTATTTAGTCAATGAAACCACTAAAAAATATAAACTTGCAATAGAAAGTGAAGATAAGCAAATATTAGAAGAGCTACAATATTTATATGAAACTGACTATTTGGAGACTACCAAGCACACTTTAGCTAATCTAGATTATCGAGATATAAAAATTAAAATACATGCTTGGGAAGATGTCAAGAAAGAACTAAAGAATGCTGCTTCAAAAATTGAAGTAAGAGCTGTACATGGTGTACGTTCAACTACCAATTTAGAGTATCATAATATTGAAGAGATTGATTATAATAACTATAAAAATGGCTTATCTATTATTGCAGTTGGTGGAAGTCGTTTATCAAGGGGCATTACATTAGAGGGCTTGTCTATTAGTTATTATTTAAGAACAACTAAAATGTATGATTCTCTAATGCAAATGGGACGTTGGTTTGGTTATAGACCTGGATATGTTGATTTATGTAGACTTTATACTACTAGCGAGATTTTTGATTGGTTTAACCATATTACTATGGCAACTGAAGAAATGAGAAATGATTTTGATGAAATGTCAGTAACACTTCAAAGACCAAAAGATTTCCGCTTAAAAGTAAGAAATCATTCAGGGCTTCTTACTATTACAAGTTTAGCAAAGCTTAACTTTACAGAAAATATAGAAATATCATTTTCAGGTTCTAATCCTCAAACATATAGCCTTATTCGCTCAGAAAAAGTTATCAAGCATAATTTTAATGCTTACAAAGATTTAATCAAAAGCATTGGCTTACCTTCTCATGAAAATAGAAAAACAATTTCTAAAGGCAAGATAAAATATCTTTTTTATCCAAATCAAAATATAGAAGACATTTGTACTTTTATTGATGCCTATAAAATTGACCAACCAAGTATTCATAATGCTACATTAAGTGAATATATCAAACAACAATATTCTAATCAAACAATCAAAGAGTGGAATATTTGCATAGTCGCTAATACAGATGAAAAAGTCTTTATCAATCGTTATGATAATAATCCTGATGACACTAGAACACCTAAAGATATGTTATGACTTATAATTTATCTTATGAGAATGAGACTATAACTTTAGGCTGTAGCATAAGAAATCATCCTAAGAAAAAAATAGGTAGCAAATATTATTTAATACCTAAAAATCAAATAGATGATTTAACTGATAGACAAGTTGATTTATCAATCAAAACATTCACTACTAGTAAAGAAATCAAGGAGCAACGTTCTAGAGAAAGAAAAGGATTATTTCTAATTTATGCTTTAGATCCAAGAGGGGCTAATCTTAATATTGATACACCTATTATTGGCTATAGTATTCATTTCCCTACTATAGAAGGCGATACTAAAGTATCTTACACAGCATCTATTTATAAGGGCTTTGATGAGGAAATAATGATTGATGATGATATACAAGAAATTGATTAAAATATGAATATTAAATCTATTTGGGAAAATCAAAATATAGGGAGAGATATTATTAGTAAAACCAAAATTGATACATTATTTCCTTTAAATTGTTTTCTCGCAACCAATACTATTACAGGTCATTGTATGTATATAATGACAGTTTCCAATACTATAGAAATTCCTCCTTTATTAGATTATCGTTTTAAAGGGGTTGAAATTTTCTCAACAGAAATTAATGATAGAATAGAGCTTAATATTCTGCTTTTAGATAATGACTTAAAAGATATTTTTGCGCTTTTTGTTCAAAATATTATAGAAGTTATACAATTAGCTGCTAATGAAAAAGAAGCAATAAAAATAACTTTTGATATTATTTCTAAATGGAAAAAAATCTTCTCGAAAATTAATTTTAATGGGCTTACTCTTGAAGCTCAAAAAGGACTTTTAGGAGAATTATACTTTTTCTACTATTTACTTAATTCAAATAAATCGCCTCAACTAATTCTAGACGCATGGGGAGCTGATAATTTTGAAGATAAAGATTATTCTTTTCAAAATATTTCTGTTGAAATCAAACTTACAGCATCTAAATATCCTAAAATAACTATTACCAATGAAAGACAATTAGAAACAAATGACAACGATTTGTTCTTAGTACTTTACATTGTAGAATCTGTAAAAAATAATGGTATTGCTTTAAATACTTTAATCCAAATGATTAGAGAAAAACTACAAAATACAGAATGCCTTTATAGATTTAATCAATATCTATTAGCTTTAGGATATAGAGACGAACATTCAGAGCATTATACCCAACTATATGCTTTCAAGGAAACTAATTATTATACTATTAATGATAATTTTCCCAAAATAACAAAAAGCCAAATACCTCTAGGGCTTTATAATATTTCTTATAATATTGAATTATCAGCTGTCAATAAGTTTACTATTGATGAATGTGAAATTTTGCAAAAAATCTAATATATGGAAAGAGCATTGCTGACTTATATCGAAGAATTAAAATCAGATATAGCTTCTCTTGTTTATTCTGAAGGAGAAGGTGCTTCTTTTGAAGATAAGTTTACAGAATATTGTATTGAAGTCCTTGAATCAGTAGGAAAATCCGAAGGCGCTAGAGTTTTATCTTATCTACATCCTAATAGTACTGGTGGCATCGAATGGAAAATTAATGGTTATGGATTAAAAGATGAGTATAAAGATGATAACAACAAAGTATATTTTGGCACTTTAGATTTATTCATTACTCATTTTAATAACGCTGATTATACATATAAATTTAATGATACTAGAAACTATGATAAATCTATTAATCAAATTAAAAAATTTATTGTAGAAGCTTTCAAAAAGGAAATCAATTATATTGATAAATCTAATTATGAACTATATGAATTGATTAAAATCATAGGGAAGCAAGGTAATGAATTTGATAGAATCAATATTTACTTTTTTATTAATGGATTCTCTGATATTCAGAAAAATCAAATTGAGATAAAAGGACTTGATGCTAATATTTTTGTGCATACATGGGATATAGATAGATTATACAAAATCAATAAAAGTAATAGTGCACATGAACCTATTGAAATTGAATTTAAAAAATTTGATGACAATAATAAAGGCTTACAATGCTTACAAGTCCCATCTATAGATGAAATGTATGATTGTTTTCTGGCTATAGTTCCAGGTAAAATTTTAGCTAAGCTTTACAAAGAGTTCTCTAATGAACTTTTAGAAAGTAATGTTCGTGCTTTCTTAGGACAAACAGGGAAATTTAATAAAGGTATTAGAGACACTATTCGTTCTAAACCTCATATGTTTTTGCCATATAATAATGGTATTACAGCTACGGCAGAAAGTATAGAAACTGAGATTATTGATAATCAACTTACTATTGTTAAGCTTAATGATTTTCAAATTGTAAATGGAGGACAAACAACAGCTTCTCTTTATCATACTCAGAAAAAATATAAAGATGCTGATTTGAGTAAAATATTTGTTCAAATGAAGCTTACTGTTATTAAAGATAAAGAGCTTAAAAATATTGAAGTACAAAATATTTCTAGATTTGCTAATAGTCAAAATAAGGTTTCTGAACTAGATTTATCATCTAATAATCCATATTTTGTTGAAATAGAAATGTTATCTAGAAAGAAATATGTTATCAATCCTGAAAATAAAAACCAATCTCGTCTTTGGTTCTTTGAACGTGCTAATGGGCAATATAGAGAAACTCTAAATAAGCAGACTCTAGCGCAACAGAAAAAATTCAAAGAGCAAAATCCATCTACTTTAAAATTAGTTAAATCTGATGTTGCTAAGTATATTAATCTTTGGGAATTAGAACCGCATATAGTTTCGCAAGGTTCTCAAAAGAACTTTATTCACTATACTAAGAAAATTAAAGATTTAGTTGCTCAAAATAAATTACCAAATGAAAACTTCTATCAAAAGCTTATAGCTAATGCTATTCTTTTCAAAGCTATAGATAAGCTTTTTGGTAGAAAAGGTGTTGATGCTATTGGAGATACTAATCTTAAATCTTTTACAGTGAATTATACTTTAGCATATTTTCACTTCTTGACTAATAATTGCATTGATTTATGGAGAATATATGAAGAACAGAAGGTGGATGAATTATTATTAAAATCTTTTTCTAAACTAATAGTTTTTGTTTACAATCATTTGGTTACTGAAGCAAAAAATTCTTTAATTTCAGAATATGCTAAAAGACCTACTTCATGGGAAATACTTAAAGCTACTACTTATCCACATAACCTAATATTGGAACTTCAAGATTGGTTAATTTCTGAAGAAGAGAAAAATGCTAGAGAGATAGATACCAATACTGGTGAGGATAAGGAAACTAATGTTTTATTCTTAATTCATGAAATTAGAAATTTAGGTATTCAGTTTTGGGACGGATTTAGAAATTATGTACTAAAAACTAAACTAGAGGATTTTAAATTAACTACTTTAGAATCTTTAATTAATAAGCTTCAAAGTGATAAGAATTTAAGTCAATCAGACATCGAATTTGCCCAACAAGTATTTGACTATATTCAAAATAAAGAATCTCTTATTGATGAAATAAAATCATTATCTTCTTTAGATAATATTGAGTTTATTAATATAAAAGAGATTTATGAAATGCTTTTAACTTTCTCAAAGGAAAAGTGGACTCATTTAATGGCTAATGCAGAAGAAAGACATCTTTTTGATACTCTTGAATTAGATAATATAAAATCTATTCAAACGGCTTTAATTAAAAAGGAAAGAATTAAAGAACAATCCTTAATTAAAGCTTATCAATCTTTACAGAAATTACAAGTATTTGAAGACTCATCTGTTTTATAACTACTTTATAAACACACCAAACCGTATAAGAGAAACATATCTCCTATACGTTTTTTTTATAAAAGGGAGTTTGGTGCGCTTCGCGCTTTGTTTATTTCTATTCCTTGCATACAGCAATAAAACAACGTCCACTCCTTACCCTCCCCGCTAGGCATACAACAAAATCACTTTAAGACCATACATTAAACTATAATACAAAAGGGAGCGAATACTTATATTCGCTCCCTTTACAATAATAAAAAACGGAAACTCGCACCCGCCAAGTGGAAACTCGTAGCCGCCGAACGGAAACTCGTAGCCGCCGAGTGGAAACTCGCACCCGCCGAGTGGAAACTCGCACCCGCCGAGTGGAA
>X137_Gaur__coassemble_175_pt1 | contig 15824 bp, 16 predicted proteins | sample X137_Gaur__metabat2_high_PE_006 | metagenome-assembled genome bin X137_Gaur | reverse complement strand
AAAAGGGTATTTAGCAGGATAAAATCCTGCTAAATACCCTTTTAAGCGAGAGGGATAGAAGCGGACGTGCGCCTTTTGGCGCACTGGAGCGTATAGCCCGACCCCGTAGGGGACTCGCCATTATTTGTATTACACTATATATATATAGTATAAGGTATCTTTTAGATAATAAATGCGTCTTAAGCCATAAGAGAAAAAACTGTTGGACGTTTGTGCAAGTCAGGTAAGGCTTTTTGTTTTTTCCAAGCCTCTACAGTCATGGTTTTAGTAAACTCTGTAGGTAAAGTAAGATCAGTAGCAACGCCTATATAAGTAGATGGCTTTAATGTACTAATCATTTCTTTAAGCATAGTATCGTTGCGATAAGGCGTTTCTATAAAAAGCTGAGTTTGGTTATTAATTTCGGATTGACGCTCGAGATATTGTAGCTTTTTCTTTTTATCTGCGCTTTGAATAGGGAGGTAGCCCCAAAAAGCAAAATTCTGTCCACTCATACCCGAAGCCATAATTGCCATTAATATAGAAGATGCCCCTACCAAAGGCACTACTTTAATATTATGCTTATGTGCTAATTTAACAATTTCAGCACCGGGGTCGGCTACAGCAGGACAACCTGCTTCGGAAAGTAACCCCATATCTTTACCTTCTTTAATGGCTGGAGCAAGCAAGTTGAGAAACTCTTTAGCCTCTGTACGTGTATTAAGCTCTTCTATATGTATAGCCTCCATAGGAATAGGCATAGTCACTTGTTTGAGAAATTGACGTGCAGTTTTTGCCTTTTCAACAATGAAGTATTCTAAAGGCTTAATATATTGTAAAGTACCTTGTGGTAGAATTTGTTCTAAAGTAGTTTCGCCTAATGGCGTAGGAATAAGATATAATGTTGGCATTATTTATTTGCTATTGTTTTATAATAAAGCTATTTTTGTTCTATATAAGACTATCACGATAATATATTAAGACTAGATGAATAGATCGCAAGTACATTACAAGACTTGGGATGATAGTATACTCATAGCAGAATATATGAGTTCGCAGAATCAATTGTATTTTGGCGAACTCTATGAAAGATACGCGGATAAGGTTTATAGTAAATGTTATACTATGTTGAAAGATGAAGGCTTGGCAGGTGATGCTGCTCAAGAAATATTTACCAAAATATTTTTAAAATTGGCTAGCTTCAATGGACAAGCTAAATTTTCAACTTGGGTATTTTCTATTACTTATAATTACTGCATAGATTTGATACGTCGCAATAAGAAGCTCAAAGTTACATTATCTGTAGATGATGATGAAAAAAATCTTCAAATTGCGGCACCTCAACAAGAAATAAGCGATGCAGAATTCTTAGAACTAGACCTCAAACGTTTGTATAGTGCTATGGAGGAACTCTCTCCTGAAGAAAGAGCTTTACTTATTTTAAAATATAAAGATAATCTTTCTATTAAAGAATTGGCAGACATGACGCAAAAGAATGAAAGTGCTATTAAAATGCGTTTGAAAAGAGCCAAAGAAAAAGTTAAATCTCGTTATAACGAGCTTTTAATCACTTTAGTAATTTTTACTATTTTATGGATGAAAAAATAGACGAACTAGAACCTACTAGAAAAGCCCCTCAATTCATTAAAGATAATGTAAAACAAAGCCTAGATTTAATTAGAACTATAGGAGATGTAACAGAAATCTTTACAGTAGGATTTTTTTCTACATTATTCGATTTGGCTCCACCGAGCAAAAAGGATAATATTACTGAACAACATTCGGATACTCAAAAAAAAACATAATATTATATTAAACCATTACCATGGAACAACTCAAAGTTATCTTAGATAAATTGATTGAACAATTTGGTGTATTCTTTCCCAAATTTTTAGCAGCATTAGCCTTATTAATAGGTGGTTGGATTTTAGCAAAAATCTTAGCTATTGTTATTAGTCGTGTATTAAGAACGATAAAAATTGACAAACTAGGAGAGAAGCTACAAGAAATTGATTTATTCTCTAAGTTAGATAAACCCATTCGTATTAGTACGATTTTGGCTAAAACTGTTTTCTATATTATTATGCTCATTTTTGTAACGGCAGCAGCCGAGCAATTGGGCATGAATATGATTTCTGTACAAATACAAAGCTTTATTACTTATGCCCCTAAACTAATTACAGCTGTATTTATGTTTATTGGTGGTGTCATTTTATCCAACTTCATTAAGAATATACTGAATACTGCTTTTCGTTCATTAGGAATTGGCTCTGGTGTTGCGATTAGTGCAGCTGTATTTTATTTCTTATTAATTACAATTTCTATTACGGCATTAGACCAAGCTGGTTTGGATACACATTTCCTTACTCAAAACTTACAAATTATTTTAGCGGGCTTAGTAGTTGCTTTTGCTATAGGATTTGGGTTTTCTTCTAGAGATATTTTGAAGAATGTTTTGGCTGGTTCTTATGCTCGCAGAAAATTTAATGTAGGACAAGTAATAAAAGTAGGAGAATATAAAGGCGTCATTACTAATATAGATAGTACAGGGCTTACGATCTTAGTAAATATTGAAACTGGACATAAAATTACTATTCCTCAATATCAACTTTTCAATACTATAGTAGAAACTTTCGACAACGAAAAATAAGTTCACACTATATATATATAATAACAAATGCATAAATACGACTTCAAGTACAGTATTTATGCATTTTTTTATTTCTTTTTTTGAGAAAGGGAGTATGGTGGGCTTCGCCCTTTAATTTAAAATAAATTATAAACCACCGCTCACTTTAATTACCTCACCTGTTATATAACTAGACATATCAGAAGCTAAGAAAATAATAGCATTAGCCACTTCTTCTGGTTTACCAAAACGTTGTAAAGCAATATTACCAAACATTTTTTGTTGTACCTCTTCTGGCAATTGAGCAGTCATATCTGTATCAATAAAACCTGGTGCTATAGCATTACAACGAATATTGCGACTACCCAACTCTAAAGCTAAAGTTTTAGTCAAACCAATTACACCTGCCTTAGAAGCTACATAATTTGCCTGACCAGCATTACCTGTAATACCAACAATAGAAGTAATATTTATAATAGAACCTTTACGTGCTCTAAGCATAGGTTTAGAAATAGCTTTGCAATAGAAGAATACTCCTTTCAAATTAGTATCAATTACTTCATCCCATTGCATTTCAGACATACGCATAATTAATGTATCACGTGTAATGCCTGCATTATTTACTAAAACATCAATAGTACCAAATTCTTTTACAATTTCATTGATAAGCTCTTGTGCTTGAGTTTCTGAAGCTGCATCAGATTGATAAGCTTTAATCACTGCATTTGGTGCTTCTGCTTTAATTTCACTAATCAATGCTTCTGCCTGAGTAGCTGAGCTTTTATAAGTGAAGAGTACTGTAGCACCTTGTAAAGCACATGCTTTTACTGTAGCAGCACCAATACCACGAGAACCACCAGTGATGAGAATGATTTTATTCGCTAATAAGTTCATAAATTATATTTTTGAATAGTAAAGGAATGTTCGACTCTATGGAAACCTTATTCATAGGAGAGAGTTATTAGAACAAAGATACATAAGCGAAAATCCTAGACAAAAAAAAACAGCCTTTTCTTTAAAAGAAAAGACTGTTGTATATATTCTATTTATAGAAACTTCAGTTCTAAATTATTTACTAGCAGCAGCAGCTTCTGTAGCAACTTCTTCTACTTGAGCTGTAGGAGCTGGCATTGTAGTTTCAGCAGCAGCAGTTTTTGCAGCTTTTGCTTTGCAACATGCTTTTGCTTCACCTTTTTGTGCAGCAGCAGCAGCTTTAGGGCAAGTACCAGCAGCAGCAGCAGTACAAGCAGCTTTACCTTCAGTTGTGTTAGCAGCAGTTTTTGCTGTAGCAGTGCAACTAGCTTTACCTTCAGTATTAGCAGCAGCAGCAGCTTTTGCTTTGCAGCAAGCTTTAGGTTCGCCTGTTTGAGCAGTTTCTGTTTGAGCAGCAGCTTTTGCAGCAGCGCAAGATTGAGCAGAAGCAGCACCTACACCTACAAATGCTACCATAGCAAACATCATCATTACTTTTTTCATAATAGAGTAATTTTAATTTTAGTTTGAATAAAATATATGTTTAATAAGAGCCTATAACTAAAGGTGCTTACTTTCAAATACTTGGACTGATTAATTTTATAGACGTTTAAAAGCCTATAAAAAAATTCTAAATACCATTTCAAAAAAAATGCACCAAAGAGACGAAATTGCCCTTTATTTAGAATTAGACACTATAAAAATAAATAAAATATTAATGCTAAGAGGAAAAAGCAAGGAATAAATATTGCATTTAACGATTTTTAACAACTATTAGAATTATTCCCAAGTTGCTACAATAGTTTGGTTTCCTTTAGAAATATCACCAACCTTTACATTTACTTTAGTGCCTAAAGGGAAATATAAATCTACACGAGAACCTAATTTAATGAAACCCATATCTTCACCTTGAGTAACCATATCGCCATCTTTTACATAATGACAAATACGTTTAGCCAAAGCACCTGCTACTTGGCGCATAAGAATTTGCTGACCATTTTTAGTTTCATAAACAATAGTTGTTCTTTCGTTTTCTGTAGAAGCTTTAGGATTCCAAGCTGCTAAATATTTACCTTTATGTAATTTAGCAAATAAAACCTTACCGCTTACAGGATTTCTATTGACGTGAACATTGAGTGGAGACATAAAAATAGAAACTTGTAAGCGTTTATCTTTGAAGTATTCTTCTTCCATTACTTCTTCAATAACTACAACTTTACCATCGGCAGGGGCATAAACAACATTATCATTAGTTTGTGCAAGGCTACGGTCTGGATTACGGAAAAATTGCATAATAATATACCAATAAGCTACTAATACTACAGAAAGTATAATCTGTAAGATTTGAGGCATAGGGATAAATTTCCAAATAGCCACTAAAAGTAAAGCGACTAAAGTAGTATTGATGAATATTGAAGTATGTCCTTCTTTGTGAAAACGTAACATATCTTTGAAACTTGTTTTACTTTAAATAATAATATGGCGAAAATACGCTATTTTTTGGAATATTCTTGTAAAGCTTAAGTATACGCATAAAAAAAGCCCAACACCGTTCGGCATTGGACTTTTAAACTAAATTAACTAAAACCCTAAAACCCATGAATAAAAAACATCCTAAATCTTTCACCTCTTGTATTTGTAGTCCTCTACAAATCAGAGTATGCTTTAATAACATAGATGTTCAAGGATTTGTTCATTACATAAAACCTTTTTAATCTTAGAGTTATGTTAATATTTTATAAAAAAAATGCCATACTCCCTTTTCAAAAATAAAAAAAAGAGCTTCATCATAAATTGATAAAGCTCCATATAAAATATATAGTTAGGCTAAAATATCTTCAGTATCTTCAGTTTCTACACGCAAATTATCGATAATGAATTCTTGGCGTTTCATGGTATTTTTACCCATATAGTATTCCAAAACCTCATCGATTTGAGTATTAGAACTAAGGCGAACAGGCTCTAAGCGTATATCTTCATTAATGAATTGTTTGAATTCGCCAGGGGAGATTTCGCCTAAACCTTTGAATCGTGTAATTTCCACTTGCTTGCCGCCACCTAATTTTTGAATGGCTTGTTGTTTTTCTAATTCTGAATAACAATAAATGGTTTGTTTTTTGTTTCGTACACGGAAAAGCGGCGTAATAAGAATATATAAATGCCCTTTAAGTACAATTTCAGGGAAAAATTGTAAGAAGAAAGTCAATAACAATAAACGAATATGCATACCATCCACATCGGCATCTGTAGAAATAACAATGCGATTATAACGCAAATCATCTATAGCATCTTCAATATTGAGGGCATGTTGTAGAAGATTAAATTCTTCGTTTTCGTAAACTACCTTTTTGGTTAAGCCATAACAGTTGAGGGGTTTACCACGCAAAGAAAAGACAGCTTGTGTAGTAACATCTCTAGCTTGGGTTAATGAACCAGAAGCAGAATCACCTTCAGTAATAAACAAAGTAGTTTCGGCACGTTTAGCCAAGAATTCTTCTTTATCTTTAGCCTTTGCAGGCATATCATCATTGAGGTGGAAACGGCAATCACGTAATTTTCTATTATGAAGATTAGCTTTTTTGGTACGTTGATTGGCTAATTTACGAATATCGGCTATATCTTTTCTTTCTCTTTCTGATTGAAGAATACGTTTTTGTAATTCTTTAGCAACTTCAGGATGCATGTGTAGATAATTATCTAAATGCGTTTTAATAAAGTCGCCAACGAAAGCATTCATACTAGGACCATTAGGCGCAACATTGAGCGAACCTAATTTAGTTTTAGTTTGAGATTCAAAAACGGGTTCTTGTACGCGTACACTTACTGCTGCAATAATGGCTTGACGAATATCAGCTGGATCATATTGCTTATTATAGAAATCTCTTAATGTTTTGACAATAGCTTGTCTAAAAGCATTAAGATGCGTACCGCCTTGTGTTGTATTTTGACCATTAACAAAAGTATCGTATTGTTCGCCATATTGATTGCCATGTGTCATAGCTATTTCTATATCATCGCCTTTGAGATGAATAATAGGGTAGCGGATTTTATCTACATCAACACGGCTTTCTAATAAATCTAAAAGACCGTTTTTAGAAACATAAACTTTACCATTCAAATAAAGCTTTAAACCTGCATTGAGATAAGCATAGTTCCAAATTTGCTCAATTAGAAAGTCTTCATTAAATTTGAAGTTCTTAAAGATAGTATTATCAGGAATGAACTCAATTAAAGTACCATTGGGTTCATCTGTATCTAATAAATCAGATTCTTCTAATAAAATACCAGCATTGAAAGTAGCATATTTGGTTTTGCCATCTCTATAAGCTTGTACCTTAAAATAAGAAGAAAGGGCATTAGTCGCTTTAGTACCGACACCATTAAGACCAACAGATTTTTGGAAGGCATCGCTATCGTACTTTCCACCTGTATTAATTTTAGATACACAATCTACAATTTTACCAAGCGGAATACCACGACCATAATCTCTAACAACCATACGACCGTCTTCTTGATGCAATTGTATTTCTATCTTTTTGCCTGCGCCCATAGCATATTCGTCTATGGAATTATCGACAATCTCTTTGAAGAGGATATAAATACCATCATCAGGTGCGCTACCATTGCCCAATTTCCCGATATACATACCAGGACGAAGGCGAATATGCTCACGCCAATCTAACGAACGGATATTGTCTTCCGTATATGTCGTATTTTTTAAATTGTCTGACATTATTATAGGTAAAGTATGATTTTTGAAACAAAAAATTATATTTTAGTACACAAAGATAAGCAAAAAATTGTAAAATAAAATAAATATAAGCAAATTATCTAAAATGGCAGTTTTTTCTAAGCAAGAGAATGAACATCAGCATAGCTATACCTATTTGGAAAAACTACTGCTTAGAGAGTATAAACAGAAGGTACAGTTATTTGTTGGGCTTATTCTCTCTTGTATCATTTTATTAACACTCAACTTTGTTTTCATGCCGAAGATAGAAATTATTCGGCTAACGGAAATAATTGTTTTATTAATTAGTTTAGCAATTATTTTTTTGGGAAGGGATATTTTCAAAAGCAGAAAAATGCAAATGCATCCTATTTATAAAATTCTGATGCGCAATTCTCAACAAATAGTATGGGTCTATACCATTAATTATGAAATGAATTGTTTTGGTGTTTATCTCTATACACGTTCTAGTTTAGTCTTTAATACATTAGATAAACAACAATATGTATTATATGGACCAGCTGATGATGTAAAGAAAGCCAAACGCGCTTTAGCCAATATTTTGCCACATGCTACTTTTGGTTTTTCTAAAGCATTAGAGCAGCTTTATATAGCTAGTCCTTTGCTTTTATGGAATGAAAATGTACAACTTCCAGACCTAGATGAAGAAGATTTACAATAAAAAAAGCATAACTAATTGATTATTAATTAGTTATGCTTTTTTTATTTTATATTTTAAGGCTGAATATACGTTGTGGTCATTATAGCTGACATAATTGCTGTAAATGATATGCCTATTGCCGCAGCAGAAAGAAATAAAATATAATCTCTATGTGCCATACTCCCTTTCCCAAAAAATAACCAACTCAAAAATAAAGCCATAGCTGTTATAGCCATTTGCCCCACAAATAAACCAGTAGATAAAGCAGAAAGATTAGTATAAAAATGGCTCATACCCATTTGCGGTAAAATCTTGCCAACACCTTGATAGAAATCAAAACCATGTACTAAACCCAATAAAGCAAATAAACTATATTTATTAAAAAGAGCATGACTTGATTTTTCTACTTTTTTGCGTTTAGCTTGTCGTATAATAGTATTAGAATTTTTAAGATTGAAAAGTGCCAAAACTAAAAGACTAATTGCCACCATTATAGCACTAAGCTCAGAAGATATACGTATAATATCCAAACTAGTTGCAAGTAAGGCAATAGTATAGCCAGCAGCAAATACGCCGCTTATATGTAAAACATGTGTCCATTGCCTATGCGCATATACCCCTACGAGCATGCATATAAAAAACCAATGTTCATAAGCCGGGAATTCTATTATATAATAAAGTCCCTTATGGAATAAAAATTCTACTGTTTGCATCATGAATTAATATAATAAGGCTAAAAATCTTTTGTAATTTTGCCTAAGCGCATTCCAGACTTTAGCGGTTATAAAAGGTGTAGTGTTTCTTTAATTTGTGTTTCAACAAAATAGTCGCAATCAATTTTTGTCAGTTTTCACAAACTATCAAAGGGTTTATGAGAAAGGGAGTATGGTGCTGCGCATTCAATAAAAAGCACCTTACTAAAAGTTTATTTCAATAATAAAGGCAAACAAGTAATAGAGTATTTAGCAAGTATTCTATGCAGAAAAGGACTATAATCCTAAAATAAAAATAAAAGTTAAGACTTAAAAAGTAAGTATCATTTTGTACTTATATTGCTACAAGTTTAATAAAAAAAATACAGGATATGAAATTTTAATTTATAATTTTATATAGTGCTATAGACTTAAACTATAAGTGTAGTAGCGTAGTGTTCCACGTGGAACATTTTTAATTTTACAGATTTTTCTAACTTATAAATTTTCTTAAAAAATGGAGAGTGTTCCACGTGGAACATACTCACAATCGTTTTATCATGATTTCACATCGTCAACTCTTCTTGCAACATGTAGCTCAAACGAGCGATGCCCCTTTAGCATTAGAAATTGCAAGTGCCAAAGGTATGTATATTTACGATACAGATGGCAAAGCTTATATGGATTTAATAGCAGGTATTAGTGTTTCTAATTTAGGTCATTGTCATCCTGATATTGTAGCCGCTGTTCAAAAACAAGCTGGGGAATATATGCATACTTTAGTATATGGAGAATTTGTATTAGCCCCTCAAGTTCAATTGGCTAAATTATTAGCTGACCATTTACCTGCTAATTTGAATAGTACTTACTTTGTAAATTCTGGTACAGAAGCTGTAGAAGGCGCTTTAAAACTAGCAAAGCGTTATACGAATAGACAAGAAATTATTTCTGCCAATAAATCTTATCATGGTAGCACGCAAGGGGCTATGTCTTTAATTAGTGAAACCTATTATAATGGACCTTATCGTCCTTTATTACCTAATGTAAAACATATAGAGTTTAATGACTTTACACATTTGGAAAGGATTACTGAAGCTACAGCTTGCGTTATTATAGAAACGGTAAAAGCTGAAATTGGTGTCCTTTGCCCAAGAGAAGGTTATTTACAAGCTTTAAGAAAACGTTGTGATGAAGTAGGAGCTTTATTAATATTGGACGAAATTCAAGTAGGTTGTGGTCGTACAGGTACACTTTTTGCTTTCGAACAATATGGCATAGTACCTGATATTTTATTATTAGCTAAAGGATTTGGTGGTGGTATGCCTATAGGAGCCTTTATTGCTTCTAAAGAAATTATGAGTGTATTTATGTCTAATCCTGTATTAGGTCATATTACAACTTTTGGAGGTCATCCTGTAACTTGTGCAGCAGCTTTAGCCAATATGCAAGTACTTACTATGCAAAAAGAAATTATAGATAATGTACAACGCAAAGCAGATTTATTCAGAAGCTATTTACAACATCCAGCCATTAAAGAAATTAGAAATGCTGGTTTATTGATGGCAGTAGAAGTATTAGATTTTAATTTTGTATTGGCTACTATTAAAGCTTGTATTGAAAAAGGGATTATTACAGATTGGTTCTTATTTAATAATAATTCTATTCGTATTGCACCGCCATTAATTATTAGCGATGAAGAAATCAAACAAGCTTGCGATATTCTTTTAGATATTATAGATAGCATTTATAAAAAACGATAGTTTATGCAAGATAACCTAACCCCTCAACCACAATCACAAGGCGAAGAAAGTTTATTACTTTTAAAAGAAGTTTTGATAGTAGCCTTTATGTTTTCGCTTTGTAGCTTAGCTGGTCAATTGATTATGATGTTTGTATTACAAGCGTTAGGTATGGACCAATTGAGCACAGTAATAGAAAATATTAAAGCAGGCACATTCTTAGATTGGCTTAATCCTTTACGCATTATTTTATCTTTCAATCATGGTTTTACTTTTATAGCGCCTGCGCTTTTATTTACAGCAGTATATTGGAAGGGGAAATATAAAAGTGGATTGAGATTACAAGCGCCTAAGAAAATAAGCTATATGCCAATGGCTATTTTATTTGTACTTGCCATACTCCCTTTATCCAATATTATACATTATTGGAATTTGCAAATACCAGCAGCTTATCATCAAAATAGCGGCAATGAATTGCAAAAAGCATTAATGCAAATGAATAGTCCTATAGATTTATTTTTCAATTTTATATTAGTAGGGATTATGGCAGGTGTAGGAGAGGAGTTGTTATTTAGAGGTGTATTACAGCGATTGTTTGCCGTGCATTTAAAGAAAATTCATATAGCTATTTGGCTTACAGCAATTTTATTTTCGCTTATACATTTCGAAATGCAAGCTTTCTTTCCTAGAGTTGTATTAGGCGCTATGTTTGGTTATATTGCTTATTGGACGAATAGTGTATTAGTGGCTATAATATTGCATAGTTTATATAATAGTTCTCAATTATTACTCGTATACAATAATCCAGAAGTAATAGCACAAACACCAAGTGCCCCTATGACTATGCAATATATTTTTGCAGGTTTAGGTTTATTGGCTGTACTGGCTATTGGCAAATGGTTTGAGAAAAATAGGATAAGAGATAATAGCTATTTTGAGTCTCCAAGGACATAATAAATAAGAATTTTCTTATCTTCGTTCTACAGAAAACCTTTACCTTTAGAAGTGTTCCACGTGGAACATTTTAAATTATGTTATTGCTAGATTACTAAAATTATGAGTTTAAAAACACGAGCGGCTACAGGTTTAGTATTTGGAGCTGTAATGATTGGCGCCACGGTGGCAAGTCCAATTTCTTGCGCTGTATTATTTATCATTATCGGCATTTGCTGTTTGTGGGAATATACAGATATTACTAATAGAGGAGATGTAAGCAGCCCAAATATGGCTTTCATCAGAAAAATTTTAACTGTAATATTGGGCATAAGTCCAGCTTTAATTACAATTGGTTTAATAGAAAATATTATTAGTTGGGAAAATGTAAAAGCTCAATTACCTTTATTATTGCCTATACTATTTGGTTTATTTGTTTTCGAATTATTCAGCAAAGCAGAAAAGCCTTTTGATCAAATTGGTAGATTATTAGTAGCGATTTTATATATAGGTATTCCCATTGCTTTGGTAGAAATGCTCACTTTAGCACAACCAACATTTGGTCGCTATTTAGTAATGGCTATGTTACTTATAGTTTGGGCAAGCGATAGCTTTGCTTATTTAGGAGGATCGAAGATCGGCAAAACTCCCTTTTTCAAAAGAATATCTCCTAAGAAAACTTGGGAAGGAATTGCTTGTGGTGTAATTGGAGCTTTAGTATTTGGTTATATTTGTAGCTTAATTTTCACACAAGTAGAATACAATTTGGGCAGTTGGTTGGTGATTGCAGTAGTGGGTTGTGTATTTGGTATTTTGGGCGACTTAGTAGAATCTATGCTCAAGCGCAGTTTAGGCATAAAAGACTCTGGCACTATTTTACCAGGACATGGCGGCTTTTTAGATAGATTCGATGCCTTTTTACTTTTAGTACCTTTTGTTGTTTTTACTATTCTTTATATTCTTAACGATACAAGATTTACTTCATGGTTGTAAATATTTTAGATTTTGAAAAGGCGGCAACTTTAGCTGAATATGTGCGTATATGGAATGAGAAAGGTTGGTCGCCTGCTACTAGTACGAATTATTCATTCCGCAATGATGATGAGTTTATAGCAATATCTAAATCAGGTATAGATAAAAGTAAGTTTGTGCCTAATGATTTTCTTTTGCTTAATCCTAAAACGGAAAGCTTACACGAATTATATGCAGGCAAATATCGCAGTTCAGCAGAAACAGGCTTACATACAGTATTATATAGATTGGATACTAGCGTAGAGGCTATAGTACATACCCATAGTGTTTATGATACAATTCTTTCTCAATATTATTGGAATAGAGGAAAAAAAAGTATAATACTAGAAAATTATGAAGTACTTAAAGCTTTAGGTTTCAATACTCATGATATAAGCTTAGAAGTACCTATTTTTGAGAATACACAAGATATTCCTGTTTTAGCCAAAAGCTTTGCACAGCGTTTTGTAGAATCCCCTCAAATTAAAGGTTATTTAATTGCAGGACATGGTTTCTATACTTGGGGTAGAAGCATAGAAGAAGCTAAAAGACATTTAGAAGCCTTTCAATTCTTATTTGAATGTGAATATAAACGTCTTTTACTTCCTAAATAATATAAATCATTGATTATCAATAGTTTATACTCAAAATCATAAAAATAGCGTCAGAACAATTTAGTTTTGACGCTTTTTCTATTTTATAAAGTCACTCTCAATACATAACCTTCATCTGTAGCCAAATACAAATAAGGTGCTTGATAAATGATATCATTAAAATCGTATGTCGTTTTAGTATTAATGCTTAGCCAATCTTTGCCGCCATTATTTGTTTGCCAAAGTTGTCCATTATCGCCAGCTGCCCAGCCCAAATTTTCAGAATAGAAATAAGCTTTTTTAAATCTATTTTTTTGGGAAAGGGAGTTCGGTTTTGAAATTTCTTTCCATGATAAGCCCTTATCTTTCGAAAGCAAAACACTACCATACAAACCTACTATAAAAATAGTGTTATCATTAACCATTTGTATATCTCTATAAAAATCGCCACTATAACCTAAATATTGCCAACTTTCGCCCGCATTTTCAGAACGTAAAATAGTGCCATATCCTACTGCTATAGCTATAGTATCATTTACAAAAGTTATAGCTTTCAATTCATGTTGAAAAGTAGCTCTAGGCAAATGCCCATTATAAGTATTCAAATCAATAGGCTGAATATAACCTTCAGCAAAGTTTAAACCACCTACAGCAATTGCTTTTCCCGAATTATTAATCGCTATATCTGACCAATATCCCCAACCCAACAAATGTATCATGCCCCAATCATTATCTTGACTATTGCTATGATAAAACTCGCTGCCAAAAGCTATAGTATAAAGCTTATTATTATGCTGCGATAAAGCCATAGGTGCTTGCGATAAATTAAATATAGGTTGCCAATTTTCTCCTTTATCTACACTTTTATAGAGCATACCACCATTTGTATATAAAGTACCTATACCAGCCAAAAGAGTATCTTGTCCTAAGGCTAAAATTGTTTGTGTATTTTTATCCTCTGCTACTTTAAAAAGAGAAACTTCAGGATTTAGGACTTGTTTTTTGCAAGCTCCCATAAAAATAATTAAAAAGGCAGCAAAAATATATAAAACCTTCATAATCAATATTTTATAAAATTATGGTTTAATAAACTACAAAAAGAGGTCTGAAATAATATTATCTGCCAATAATTTACCACTATCCGACAATCTATAAGTATTATTATCTAAAATAATATTTCCCCTTTGCAAATGGATAGCCGCTTCTTTATGAAAATGTCTTTGCTCAAAATTCGATAACTGTGCCAATTTATTCAAATCAACGCCCCATTTCGTTCTAAAAGCCGTTAGCATATATTCATTGAAAATATCTTTAGGACTCAATAATTCTTCTTCATAAAAGGGGATATGGTTTTCCATATTTTTTAAATAAAGTGCATTATTAGCCAAATTCCAACGTCTAGATTTTCCGTCGAAAGAATGCGCCGAAGGACCTATGCCCATATACAATTCGCCTTTCCAATAACTAGTATTATGTTTGGCATAATGTGGCGGACGGCAGAAATTAGAAATTTCATATTGCTCATAACCATTTTTATAAATCTGCTCCAAAAGGATTTCAAATTGTTCGGCAGCTTTATCTTCGCTTAGGTTTTGGATTTGCTTTTTCTGAATGAGATGCGCCAAAGCTGTTTTTTCTTCTACAGTAAGGGCATAACAAGACAAATGCGGAATAGCATAATCAAATACTATAGACAAATTTCTTTTCCAAGCTTCATTGGATAAATGGGGAGAGCCATATATTAAATCGACACTTAAGTTATAAAAGTCTAGTTTATGCGCATAATCTAGGCATTTAAGTGATTCTTTTGCATTGTGGGCACGATTCATCAATTTTAAATCTTCTTCTACAAAAGATTGCAAACCTATGCTTAAGCGATTAATAGAAGTCTCAAAACGCAAAGATTTAAGATAATCCTCTGTAAGGTCATCGGGATTAGCCTCTAAAGTAATTTCCATATCTTCGGTCAATTTATAATTGCCGCCTATGGTTTGTAAAATATCATTGATTTCTTTAGCCGAAAGCAAAGAAGGTGTACCACCACCAAAATAAATTGTTCTAATATCAGCTTGCGCCAATTCTTCTTTTCTATCTTGTATTTCTCTTTTTATAGCATTGAGCATCTCGGTCTTTCTGCTCAAATTTGTTGAGAAATGAAAGTTGCAATAAGTGCAAGCCTGCTTACAAAAAGGAATATGTATATATATACCAGCCATGTTTTTTGATTTGAAGCAAAGATAATTCTTTATCTGCTAAAATATTTATTGTACTTTTATTCATTAATCCAATGAAGATAAATACATTTATTGCTAAGGAGTTGACAATTGTGCTTTATTTAACTAGAAAAATAACAACCCTTATTATAAAACATTTTAATTGTAAGCTTTTATGTCTAAAGAAGTCGATATTTTGGTATTGGGTTGTGGGGTAGCAGGCTTAACATTTGCTATCAAAACAGCAGAGAAATATCCAGAGAAATCTATTTTAATTCTCACTAAAACTGTTAAAGACGAAAGTAATACTCGTTATGCTCAAGGTGGCGTAGCTGCTGTTTGGGATGAGAAAACAGATAATTTTGAAAAACATATAGAAGATACGCTTGATGCAGGCGATGGTCTTTGCGACCTTTCGGCTGTAGAAATTGTTGTAAAAGAAGGTCCTCAACGTGTAGCTGAACTCATTGAATGGGGAACACGTTTCGACAAAAATCATAAAAATCAACAAGACTATGATTTGGGAAGAGAAGGTGGACATTCTGAAAATAGAATTCTACATTATAAAGACCTCACTGGATGGGAAATACAACGTTCTCTTTTAGCTAAAGTAGCACAATATTCTAATGTAACTTTACTAGACCATTATTTTGCTATAGACCTTATTACACA
>X137_Gaur__coassemble_173_pt1 | contig 15856 bp, 10 predicted proteins | sample X137_Gaur__metabat2_high_PE_006 | metagenome-assembled genome bin X137_Gaur | reverse complement strand
CTACAAGTCCTGCTCCAACAGCTACAACACAGAAAACGCAACCTGCTTTGTCTGAGCAAGCACAAAAACAAAAAGCAGAGCGTCAAGAAAGATTTAAGGCAAGAGCTGCACAGCCTACACGTGCTATGGATACAAAAGGTTTAGAACTCTCAAATGATAATGCTACACCCAAACAATAGTCATAGGTTTGTTGTGTTGTAAAAAAGCGAATAGATAATTTTATCTATTCGCTTTTTATTTTAATGTTAAAATTTTAGTAAGAGGTAACTTTTTGCTATGAAAAGCTGTATTATAGTAAGCATTCATTCATAAAGCTATAAAATATTGATAATGAATGTATTATAAAATTACCTTATATAATTTGCCTAGTTATTTACTATGGCACTTACATTTTATCATTTAATACTATTACTAAACTATGTCGTTCAGAAAAAATGATGCTAGAGAAAATGAATATGGTTCAAATTCTCATATGGAAAATAATAGAGAAATGCCTAATGATGCACAACGTATGCAAAATGAACTAATGGCACAGTATCACGCAGAAAATAAATCTAGATTAGAAGAATTTAATAGAAATAATTTGCCAAATATGGAACGTCAAGGGAATCAAAAACGTTCTTCATCACAAAGCAAGTCTTCATCAAATAGAAGTATAGCTAAAGCTACTACAAGTAGAAACAAAAGTACAACTTCAACTTCAAAGTCATCTACTAATAGCTCTAATAGTCGCCGTTCATCGAAACGAGAAGATGAATCAATGATGGAGTCAGAACGTGAAAATACACGTCAATCACGTACTTCACATAGTTCAGGTCTTACTGCCCAAGATTTATTAGAAATTTCAAATAGTCTCAAAAATAGAATGCGTAAACATACTGAAGACAATCAAATGATGCACCATGATAATGCAAATCATATCTCTGAACAAAGACATACTCGTAGAGAAGAATCTTTAGACATGGAGAATAATATGATGAGTGATAATCGTAAAAATGGCAAAATTGGCTTTAGAATTAACAATAAAGACACAAAGGAAAGCAATAAGAAAAAATAAAAATCTTAAAAATTAAAACTAGCTTGTTATTCATTAAAACTAGATATTTTGATATATTGTTTTGTTTTAGAGTAACAATTATAGTCAAGCATACATACACAGTTGGATAGGAGGTAATTTCTTATTTTACAATTAAAATAAGTATTGCTCATTTATCTAGCTTCCCTTCTATATGAATTTTGTAGATAACATTTTATCTAACTTGTAAATTTTTAAGTTCTTAGGCAAAATTCATAGTAGGGGATATAGCACTTTACGTAGTTTTTATGTAAGGTGCTATTTTTATGTTGTATAGTTAAATGGTTAATTTAAAATAGCTTTTCCTTTTTTCAAACTAGCTGCTTGATTCCTATTATCTACCATTACTCTATTAGTAGGATGATTACCGCCATCATATAAAGTATAACCAGCATTTGCCCAACCCACTATGGAAAGATGTAGAACAGAAACATCTTTATAGCCAAGATAAGAAAGATAGCGTGCTACCTTTACACTATACTCGCCCATAGTGCAGTATAAAACAACTTTACTACGCTTAGGAATCATCCAAATCTTTTCGCTATTGAAATTATCAAATTCTATATTTCTAGATTTTTCTATATGACTAACTTGATAGGCTTTACTATCTCTTAAGTCTAGTAAATAAACCTTTTTGTCTTCATCAAAATACTCTTTTAATTCCTCAGGAGAAATATAGTCAACTTTTAAATCTCCTTTATTGCCAGCAATAAATTCATCAAAAGTAAGAATATATTTTTCTTGCTGCTCTAAAGTATTTTTAAAATTAAATTCATGTTCCAATTCATACTGAGCATCTAAAGATTGAGTATTCATGGCTAAAATACTAAAAACAAAGAGCGCTAATTTTTTCCCAAAATGTTGCATAATATACTTGATAAATATTAATGTTAATTCAAAAGACTAGACTATAAAACTGCTCAAAAAATACTGCTTTATTTAAAAATTACAAAATATATTGTCTTGAAATTATTCAAGCATTAAAATATAAAGTAAAAAACCCACTTTGATAATTTCAAAGTGGGTTTTTTATTATAAAATTCGATTACAAGAAGGATGATTATTGAACATCACTTGTGTTACGAATTTGAATTTGTGCTGTATTAAACATGCCAATAATACCAGTAACATTTACTGTACCTGTAGGTAAAGTTGTACTAGCAAAAGTAGCTTGAGAACGTGTATACATATCAATAGTACCTGTTGCGTCTGTAAGAGCAACTGTGCCATTATAAGTACCAGCTGTAGAACTTAAAGTTGCATTTTGGATAGTAACTAATGTTGATTCATATCCTGAAATATTAGCTAAAATATCAGCTACAGTTGCTACGCGTGGAGTTACTGCAATACCTGAAGCAAGTGTTGTAGTTGTAGTTAAGTTAGCACGATTTACTTGTAATAAACCATTGTACATTTCTAAACTAGCGCCAGTAAGATCAATTTCAATACTATCACCTACTACATATGAATGGTTATTGCCAGAGTTAAAACGAATAACTACACCAGAAGTACCGTTTTGTAAAACAATATTTGCATCTGCAATGTTTTTATCTGCTTTATGAGAAATAACTACACCACGGATTTTTTGACCAGAAAGAGTAATGTTAGAACCTTGGTATAAAGCGCGAAGATCACTTACAGACATAAGACCAGCACCAGGAGTTGGATTAGGGTTAGGATTTGTACCACCACCTGTTGTGCCACCGATAACGTCAGCAGCTGTACGTGGTAAAATTTGCATACCACTAGTATGTTCAGAAACAATACCTACTACATCAACAGTACCTTGTGGTAAAGCTGTAGCAGAGAAAGTAGCAGCAGAACGAGTGTAATATACAGTAGTACCTGAAGCATCAGCTAAAGGACGGCTACCATTAAATGTAGAGCCTGATAATGTAGCACCATTAATTTTTACTAAAGTGCCTTCATATCTATTAAGGTTATTAGAAAGGTCTGCAATTGAGATTTCACGTGGAGTGATATTACCGCGTTGGTTTGTTGCAAGACGCATATTAGCGTTATTTACATATACTTGTAATAAACCATTGAATTCAGACATATTGTCATCACCAATACCAACTTCAATTGTTTCGCCTAAGTTGAAGCTATGAGCATTTGTTGTACGTAAAGCTACACCATAGTCACCATCTTGGATATAAAGTGTTCTTGAGTCAACGTTAGCTGCTAAACGATCAGAAATAACTACACCTGTAATTGTAGCTACTGGCGCTTGCATTTGAGCACCTGTATAAGCAGCGCGTAAAGCTTCAATAGTCATTGGTGCACCTGAAGGAGCACCAGGGTTAGTACCGCCACCTGTAGAACCATCGCAACGTGTACCGTTCATGTTAATATCAGAAAGGTCACGGATTGTTAATTGAGGAGTAGTACCGAAAAGTGTATATAATGCAACAATATAACCATTGCCACCTGGTGTGCGCTCAGGAGCGAAATCAGCATAACCAGAAGAACGTAAAACGATAGTAGCACCATTACAATCTTTAAGGTTATGGCTTACACTTTGACCAGGGTTAGCATATGTTTGACCAACACTAGCATTAGAGAATTCAATATTTTCTAATTTAATAAGTGTATTTACATCTGCATTTGTTAAAGAAGCAATTGTTTTAATTGCTGGTTCAACAGTAAGACCACGTTCGCCACCAATAAGATAATTTGCAATCATTGGAGCAGGAATAGCTGCACCTGTTTCTACTGTAAGTTGAGGTGTACCATTATAGTCACCAATGTAAAGATTTTGAGCTTTAATCCATACTTTACGACCTACAGGGTAGTTAGTATAAGTACTGTTTGCGTCAACGCGCACTTGGATACCAGCAGTTTCGTCTTGAATAAAGATATTTTTATAGATGTTACCTGATTTGTCATCACCAACTACAATACCTTCTAAGATAATATTATCTTCAATTTTAGTAGCAGCTTGACCAAGTGTGTGACGAGCAATTATGCTTTGAATAGTTGCATTAGCTTCCAATGCTGGATATTCGTGAACTGGAGGTGCATCATATTCTTTTTTACAACTACTAAAGCTAGCTGTGAATACTGTTGCTAGCATAGCCCATGAAAGGACGTGAATTAGAGTGGAACGCATAAAATAATTAAATAGTAAAGTAAAGATTAAAGTTAAAGTTAATGTCTGGTATAGCACCTTTTATTAAATTCTATTTTAATAAACATGCTTACGCGAGATTAAGTTGGGATCTACTACGCACTTTCTTGTATAAATATTTGTTAATATTTTTTTGAGAAAGGGAGTATGGCACTAGGGATAGAAAGGGCGCCGAAGGCGGTGCCTGAAAGGCACTGAAACCCTGAATAGCCCGACCCTCTTGCCATAAAGGCAAGAGGGAAGTGCCCAAAATATTTTAAAATGAAAGCTATTCTATGAAAGAATAAGCCAAATTACATGCGGAATGATGCGCTAATGAAGAAGTTTGTACCGAAATTGTAAGATACACGTGCAGGGAATTTATCTGCATTTTTGCCTTCATAATCATAGCGTAATTGTTCGAAACCGTAAGCAACAACGTTTTTGTTGTTTAAGATGTTATTCACACCTGCATTAAGGTATAAGAAGTAAGTTTTACCTTTACTACCTTTGAAACGGAAAGATTTACCACCAAAGAAGTCTACAGTGAAAGCATTAGGTGCTTTTTGTTGACCTAAGATTTTTTGACCTTCCGCAGAACTTGGGTCAATAAAGTGTTGTGCATACTCAGGAGTAGAAGCCATAGCTAAAGCTTCTAAAGTACGACGGTCAGGGTTTACATCATACCAGTTATTAGCATAGTAGTTGAAGTTCAATGTTAAATAGTAGAATTTTTTACCATTATAATTGATACCAGCTGTATATGCTTGTTGAGGACCAGCAGAAACATTGAAGTTTTTGAGGTAAACAGTACGGTTTGCTAAAATAGCTTGAGGAGAGTTATCTAAATAAATAGATACTTCAGGACGGTTAGTATAGATAGCTTGACCAATAGCAGCCACTGCTTTAAGCGTTAAGCTAGAAGTAATTTTACCTTCAACTGCTAATTCTACACCAGCGTGACGTTTGTCCATACCTTTCATGATATAGTTAACGAAGCCACCAGTAGCGTCACCATCTTGGCTAGTAATAGCATTATCTAAGAAGAATGAACGATTGTAGAATTGATTGCTGAATTGAGTAAGATAAGCAGTAGCACGAGCATTGAATCTAGGACCACGGTGTAAATAACCACCTTCTACAGATGCAATACGTTCGTTGCTTAAGTTAGGAACCATTTGGTCACGTACACGTGCTGCAATATAAGAATCGCGGAAATAAGGTGCACGAGTACCATAAGAAGCATTAGCAAAGAAGTAGTTACGACCATCTAATTTGTAAGTAGCACCACCTTTTACATTGAAATTATAGAAGCTATTTACCTCAGATTTACCTAAAGAGTTATCAGGGTATTTACCGTTACGTACATTACCTTCTCTCCAGAAAGTTGTATTGCTTAATTCACCAGCAATGAAAGCTTCAACTTTATTCCAAGTATAAGTACCTTGTGCCCAAGCGCGAGTAATATGTACTTGAGAATTATAGTTATAACCAAATTTATCACCTTCTTTAAGTAATTGGTTTGGTTTATCTAAATCGTTTTGTCCGAAGCTAGGGTTAGTAACACCTGAGTCACGCTCAGCAAAACGGTCAACGTTTACATAGAAATCACCACCTAATAAGTCATCAATAACTTGATAGTAGTGTGTATTTTGCCATTGGTAGCTTAAACCAGCATTCAATACAAATTTATCAGTGATATTATTTTGATAGAAAGTATTGAAGTTGAATTTTTTACTATCAGAGCGACGATCTAATAATACATAACGAGAACGATTGCCACTAATATTGTTACCTGCAATACCATCTACATTTTCAACTGTCTCGTAGCTATTACGGTTTACATCATACATATTATCCCAATTCAATTGTAATGCTTCAGGATTATTATTGTAGAATTCAGTAAGCATATCACCTAACTCTGGTCTTTCTGTATTGTAGTAGTAGCTAGGTAAGTTACGGTAATAGTCAGGACGTGGGTCATAAGCATCATACCAGTCTAAACTAGTAACGCCATATCTACCAAATTGGAAAGATGCCGCTGTAGTAAGGAATGATTTTTTATTGATTTTCCACTCATGAGTAAGAATAGCTAAAGGTTGGTGTTGAGTAGTAACACGAGCATTACGTTTTTCACCATTTTGATAACCCCATTGAGAGTTGTAGAAGTTATCATCTAAAATGTCATAAGACTCTTGGAATGAAGGTGTATTACCACCACGTGCACTAGGCGTACCAATGATTGTTAAAGCAAGTGAATGTTTGTCATTGATACGTTTTTCAGCTGCTGCATAATATGCCCAGCTATCATAGTATGTACCCGTAACATAACCTTCATTAGCCCAACGGCGAGAAGCAGATACAGAGAAAGCCCAACCGTTTTTAAGTAAACCAGTGTTATACGTAGCCATTAAACGGTGTGTATAAGCACGATTTGCTAAAGCATAAGAAACGCGAAGTTGTTTACGTTGTTTGCTAGCGCGGGCATCAATATGCGTACCACCGCCAACACCACCGTAAGAGAAAGAAAGAGGTTGTAAACCGTATGCGATTTCGCGGCCGCGCATTACATCATTGAGACCACCCCAAAGACTCCAAATAGCATTACCTGTTTCTAAGTCATTCATAGATACACCATTTAAAAATACATTCGTATTTTTTTGGTCATAACCACGAAGACGGAAACGCATTGGTCCGAAAACGAAAGATGTAGTAGATACGAAAACATCTCTAGAAGCTGTTAAAAGACCAGAAATATTTTGTTCTGAAGCACCTCTGTCATCATCTTCAGAAATTGCTACTGTAGGAATAAGGTCCTCAGCAGAAAGATCTGCTAACGGGTTTGGTGTTACTAAAAGTACACCCAAATCCATTTCTTCTGTTTTAAGTGTAATTGTGCGTGGACGTGAAGTAAATTCATCACCAACGATTTGTAATTGATAAGTACCAAAAGGAATACCTTCGAATTGGAACTCACCTAATTCGTTCGTAGTCGTTTTCTGTTCACCTAAGTTTACAGAAGCATTGTCCATTGGCTGTTGACTTCCAGCATCCTGAACTGTACCTCGTACTTTACCTGTTTGAGCTACTACCATAGCAGCTGAACAAAGCACGAAGAATGCCATTAAAAATAGTTTGGAGAATACCATACGGTTTGAAAGTTATTAAATAAAAGTAAAATCCTAAAGTGCCTTTCTCTAAATAAGGCGGTCAAAAGTAAGAGTTTTTATAAGATATTTGTATATCTTAGCAAGATTTAATGTAAAGATAACTTAAGGAACTAGTACATAGATAATAAATATTACTATTTTTGTTCGTCCAAATAGACCGATATAGTCTATAATTTGATTTATTCACCTTATTTATTTAGTCGATTTCCGTCGCAATGAAGAAGAGCGTACTAGCATTTTGTAGCTTGTTTCTAGCTGCTACTTGTATGAGCAACATACAAGCTCAAAATACACAAAACTATCAAGTAGGTTGTATTGCCTTTTATAACTTAGAAAACTTATTTGATACATTAGATAGTCCTAATACTAATGACTTTGAATTTACTCCAAATGGAGAAATGCGCTACAATACTAAAGTATATACTGAAAAGCTAGCAAATCTTTCAAGTGTAATTGCTTTATTAGGAGAGGATGCTCCTGATGGTGCGTCTATTGTTGGGGTGTCAGAAATTGAAAACCGTGCTGTATTAGAAGATTTAGTAAAACATCCTAATATTGCGAAGAGAAATTATCAAATTGTACACCATGATTCACCAGATAGACGTGGTGTAGATGTTGGTCTTTTATATAATCCACGCTACTTCGAAGTATTGAATATTCATGCGCATCCTGTAAGTGGTCCTTTAGCTCCTGGTGATACATTATATACTAGAGATATTCTTTTAGTATCGGGTTTATTCATGGGCGAACCTTTACATGTTATGGTAGGTCACTGGCCTTCACGCCGTGGTGGTGAAAAAGCAAGTGAGCATTTACGTAAACGTGCTGCTAAAGTATGTAGAGTAGCAGCAGATTCTATTTTTGCTTTAGATCCTGAAGCTAAAATAGTAGTAATGGGTGACTTAAATGACGATCCTGTAAATGCTTCTGTAGCTGAGGTCTTAAGTGCTAAAGGTAAAGAAAAAGATGTTACTACAAAAGATATGTTCAATCCTTTTTATAAATTCTTTAAAAAAGGTATGGGTTCTTTAGGATATAACGATGCTTGGAACTTATTTGATCAAATCATTATTTCTCCTGCTTTCTTAGATAAGAAACAAGATGGATTCTTTTTTGATAGAGCAGAGGTATTTAATCGTCCTTTCTTATTAGCGAAATCAGGTCGTTATAAAGGCTATCCTTGGAGAACTTATTCTAATGGTGAATATATAGGCGGTTATAGTGACCACTTACCAACACAAATTTATGTAAAAAAGAAAGTTTCTAAATAAGTTTACAATTATTTAAACTACGACTTTAAATATACTAAATAAAAAAGGTTTATGCAATTAATTGCATAAACCTTTTTTATTTTATAATGCTACAAAGTCACTTAAATTACCTTGTTGTTTTACGACGATTCTACCTTTTTCATTGCGCATTACTGTACAAGCTTGTACATAGGCAGAATGCTCAAAAAATAAAATATATTCGCGTTCTATAGCTTCATTCAAGAAATATTCTTTTTCTGTCATTGTTTCTAAAGGACGAATATCATAGCCCATTACATAAGGTGCGCCCAAATGACTTGGCGATGGTAATAAATCAGCACAGTAAACTATAGTTTTACCTTTATAATGAATGCGTGGCAACATCATAGCTTCTGTATGTCCATAAGCAAATTGTAAATCTATATTATCCATCCATTGTAATGGTTGATCGTGCGGCTGAGCAGGCACATAATTTAATACATCGCGCAAAGGCATGAAGTTTTCTTTTAAAAAAGAAGCTGCTTCTCTTGGATTAGGATTAGCAGCCCAATTAAAATGTTGTTGATTGCTCCAATAACGTGCATTTGAAAAAGCAGGTGCATAAATCATATCGCCTTTACTATTTAAACCTTGCGTTACAGCACCGCCAACATGGTCAAAATGTAAATGTGTCAATAATACATCTGTGATTTCGCCCATACGCACATTTTGCGCTCTTAATGATTTATCCAAACTATCATTGCCATGCAAATGATAATGTGAAAAGAATTTTTCATTTTGTTTATTGCCTATACCTGTATCGATTAATATTTTTTTATCGCCTTGTTCTATAAGCAAACAGCGCATAGCCCAAGTACATAAGTTGTTTTCATCAGGTTGTTCTAATTTTTCCCAAATGCTTTTAGGTACTACGCCAAACATAGCGCCGCCATCAAGTTTGAATAGACCTGTTTCTATTACAGATAATTTCATGCTCATTAAATAGAATATTTTTATAGATAGAGATAAAGGTTTAGTTTTTTTTGGGAAAGGGGATATGGTATTGGTTTATTTTTACTCCCTTGCAGGGCTTTTATAAAAATGCGCTTTAGCGCACCATACTCCCTTTTTAAAAAAAATAAAAAAGATTTTAATATGTTTTTGTCATATTACTAGGTGTTGCAATAATGAAATTGCCTTTTTGATAATAATCTGGACTTAATTTTTCTATATTATCTTGTTCTACACTAGAAATTACGACAATTTTAAAATCAGGATTATATTTGCGTAAATACCAAATAATACCTTCATGATTATCGGAGTGAAATGCGCCATTAAAATGTAAAAAAACTTGACCATTTTGCCAATGTTTGGAAATATTATATGCCATGGTGGCATCTTTAATCATTTGCGCCTGTGGGAATTTCATATCGCCATTTGCCATATTGAGCATGTCTTTATAGCATTTTAAATTCATGTCTTGTGGTATAGGTAAAGCAGGCAAATAAATTTTAGAATAAGATGGCAGTTCTTCCAAAGCAGCTAAGCCTTTTTTATTAACCATACTAGCATATCTTCTAGGCACATTGGTGGCTACGAAAAGAATATCCATACTTTTAGCAAATTCTAATAAAGGACGATAATCAGTAGCATAATTATTCCAAATTCTAGCTTCAGATTCAAAGCTTTTTTGAGAAATATGTCCTAAAAAGTATTCATTAATTAAAATTTGATTGTCGCTTTCAAACATTTCTGCGCCTAATACTAAATTCGGACGACGACTATAAATATCTTTAGTCAATTCTAATTGCAACCAATGAATAATAGGATTATTATGCAATTCGCCAAAAAAGATAATGTCTGCATTTTTGCACTCCTTTATTATTTCCTCATAATCTGTAGCTTTTCCTTTTCCATTGAAAATTTTATAAGCTAAAGGATTTTGAGCTCGCAGCGCAGCAGCAAAAAAACAAGTGCAAAAAAATAAAAAAAGAAGCTTGTTCATAGCCAAATAATATATTAGAAATAATAAAAGGTGAATAGTAAAATTAGGAAACTCCTCGCCATATAAAAACAAAAGTAGATTTTTTTTGTAATATTACAACACGGTTTTAAGCCTAGTTGACAGAAATTCAGCATTTCTATTTTAAATTCTATTATCTTAAATTATAAATCAAACTATGTCTTTGAAGTCAATTCTTAAAAAAGGCGCAGCAGCATTTTTGCTTACAGCGGCTTTATTGAATACTGCTACAGCACAAAATAACCAAGTTATCAAAAATAAAAAAGATGGTGGTTATGAGTTTACTATGGTAAAAAGTATAGAAGCAACACCTGTACAAAACCAAAATCGTACAGGTACTTGTTGGAGTTTCTCTGCTTTATCTTTCTTCGAATCGGAATTAATCCGCATGGGTAAAGGCAAACATAATCTTTCTGAAATGTTTATTGTACGCCATGCTTATATGGAAAAAGCAAAGAATTATGTACGTATGCATGGACATTCTAATTTCGGTGCTGGTGGTGCTTTCCATGATATTCCTTATGTAATTCGTCGTTTCGGTATAGTACCAGAATCTGTATATTTGGGTAGAGCTTATGGTGGCGACCAACACAATCATAGCGAATTAGACCAAATTTTACAGAAAACAGTAGAAGTGGTGGCTAAAAACCCACAAGGTAAATTGACACCATCTTGGAAAAAATCTGTAGAAGCCGTTTTAGATGCTTATTTAGGCACACCTCCAACAGAATTTGAATATAATGGTAAAAAATATACGCCTCAATCTTATGCTAAAGAATTAGGTTTAAATATGGATGATTATATTACAATTTCATCTTTTACACATCATCCTTTCTATCAACAATTCGTTTTGGAAGTTCCTGATAACTGGACTTATGGTCAAGTTTATAATTTGCCTTTAGACGAAATGATGCAAGTAGTAGATAATGCTTTAAATAAAGGTTATGGCGTAGCTTGGGCTAGTGATGTTTCTGAAAAAGGTTTCTCTTTCATCAATGGTTTGGCTATTGTACCAGAAGATACTACAGGTATTACTAAAAAAGGTGCCGATAATCGTCACTTTAGCGATGCAGGAGCTACAAAAACAGGTACGCCATTTGATGCACCTTGCAAAGAATTAAAAATTACACAAGAAATGCGTCAAGATGCTTTCGATAATTACGAAACAACTGATGACCATGGTATGCACATTGTAGGTATTGCTAAAGACCAAACAGGGAGCAAATTCTATATGGTGAAAAATTCTTGGGGTACAGAGCGCAATGATTGTGAAGGTTATTTCTTTGCTTCTGATGCATTTTTACGTTATAAAACTACTAACTTTATGTTACATAAAGACGCATTACCAAAAGAGATTGCTAAGAAATTAGGCTTATAGTATAAAAAGTCTTAAAAAAAACTTATCGTTCTGATAAAGGCTGGAAAAAACTCGTTTTTTTTCAGCCTTTTTTTTTAATTTTACCAAAACCAAACTCCCTTTACCAAAAATAGCTTGAATAATCATTCTATTTTATATATTATTTTTTTTTATGAGAAAGGGACTATGGCTTTGGTTATAATAATAAAAGCTCTAAATTTGCGACTTATTAATAATTAAAAACTCCGCTTTGAACTTATGAATATTCGCAATAATTGGACTAAAGAAGAAGTCTCTGCTATATATAATAAACCTATTTTTGAATTGATTTATGAAGCTGCTACAGTACATCGTCAATTCAATGACCCACAAGAAGTGCAGGTTTGTACATTATTGTCTATTAAAACAGGTGGTTGCCCAGAGGACTGTGCTTATTGTCCGCAAGCAGCGCGTTATCATACAGATATTGAAAAAAATAATTTAATGTCTGTTGATGAAGTATTGACAAAGGCAAGCATAGCCAAACAAAATGGCTCTACTCGTTTTTGTATGGGGGCAGCTTGGCGTAATGTAAAAGATAATAGCCATTTTGATCGTGTTTTAGAAATGGTTAAAGGCATTAAAGATATGGATATGGAAGTATGCTGTACTTTAGGTATGCTTACACCAACTCAAGCTAAAAAACTTAAAGAAGCAGGTTTATATGCTTATAACCATAATATAGATACTTCCGAAAAATTTTATGATCAAATCATTACTACACGCACTTATAAGGATCGTTTAGATACTATTGAAAATGCTCATAAAGCAGGTCTTACAGTTTGTAGTGGAGGTATTATAGGTATGGGCGAAACGGATGAAGATAGAATAGAAATGTTGCATACTTTATCTACTTTAGAAAAACATCCAGAATCTGTACCTGTAAATGCACTTGTTGCCGTAGAAGGCACACCTTTAGAAGATCAAAAACGTGTACCAGTTTGGGATATGTTGCGAATGATTGCTACTGCACGTATTTTAATGCCTAAAGCGCAAGTACGTCTTTCGGCTGGTCGCGAACAAATGTCTGTAGCAGAACAAGCACTTTGCTTTATGGCTGGGGCAAGCTCTATTTTTACAGGCGAAAAATTATTAACAACACCAAATCCAGATGTAAATCAAGATAAAGCAATGTTCGAATTATTAAATCTTAAGCCAAGAAAGGCCTACCAAAACCAATGTCAAGCACAAGAAGTGGAGTAATACCTAAGTTTTAGCAAATTGCTAAGACTTAGGGCTAACTACTTTATATTATAATCGTATAATATTTTATATGATAAGCTTTAAAAAGGTTATTGGTGCATATGTATCAGTAACCTTTTTTATTGTAAATTATATTATATTATTTTTTTGTTGCAATCATGTGTTTCTAATTGTCAATTTTCAAATTTTTATATTATTTTAATTAAATGGCAGAATCTAATTATTCAAAAAAAGAAGTAGAAAGACCTATAAAGCGTTTTATTCGATTATTGAACGTCGATAGACGAGATATATTCTATGTATTTATGTATTCGGTTTTTGCTGGTATTATAAATTTGAGTATGCCTTTAGGTATACAAGCTATTATTAACCTTATAGCTATTGGTCAAACTTCAACTTCTTGGATAGTTTTAACTATTATTATTGCTTTAGCTACTGCTTTTGCTGGGGCTATGAAACTCATGCAATTCAATATTACAGAATTATTGCAACAGAGAATATTTGTGCGTTCTGCTTTTGAATTTGCCCATAGATTGCCACGTTTGAAAGTAGAGGATATAAAAGATAATTATGCGCCAGAATTAGCAAATCGTTTTTTTGATACATTATCCATACAAAAAGGGCTTCCAAAGATTATTACAGAAATGTCGGAAGCTTTGTTGCAAATTTTCTTTGGACTTATTTTAGTGACTTTATATCATCCTTTCTTTGGTTTATTTAGTGCTTTAATCGTGTTTTTATTATTTCTTGTCGTACGTATTAGTGGTGGTAAGGGGTTAAAATCAAGTTTGACAGAGTCTAAGTATAAATATAAAGTAGCTTATTGGTTGGAAGAATTGGGAAGGATGATGAATTCTTTCAAATTAGTAGGGTATACTAATTATCCTATAGAGAAAACAGACAAATTAGTGAATGGGTATTTAGAGTATAGACGTAAGCACTTTTCTATTTTAAGGATTCAAGTTATTAGTATTATAATTATTAAAACTTTAGCCACAGTTTCATTATTATTAATTGGTGGCTGGTTAGTAATTAATCAAGAAATCAATATTGGTCAATTCGTTGCAGCTGAGCTAGTTATTATTATGTTGATTGGCTCTTTAGAAAAGATAGTTAGTTCTATGGAGATTATTTTTGATGTATTGACTAGTGTCGAAAAAATAGGTGCTGTTACAGACTTACCTTTAGAATCTGAAGAAGGTATGCATTTTGATGAGATTAGTAAACCAGGAGAACCTATTGCTATTCGTCTACAGCATGTTAATTATAGTGTTCCTAACAGAGATTTACCTATATTAGAAGATATAAATTTTGAAGCCAAGGCGGGTGAAAAAGTAGCTATTGTAGGATGGAACAATTCTGGTAAATCTACTCTGATTAAAATGATAGCAGGTTTGTTGTCTAATTATACAGGTACAATTTGTTATAATGATATTCCTTCTAAAAGTATTAATATAGCTTCTTTGCGTACTTATATGGGTGATTATTTTACAGAACAAGCTCTGTTTTATGCTACTTTAGAAAAAAATATTTCTATGGGAAGGGAAAGCGTTACTACTCAAGAAATAATTGATGTAGCCAATAAAGTTGGCTTATTGCCTTATATACAGCAATTGCCTTTGGGCTTAAATACTATTATTCCTAGTGATGGCGCAGGTATACCACAAAGTGTCATTAAGCGTATTATTTTAGCACGTTGTATAGTCGATACGCCTAAATTAGTGGCTACAGAATCCTTATTGGCAAGTACTACAGATTCAGAAAAGAATGATTTAATTGATATTTTATTACAAGGTTCTTGGACTTTACTTTCTACAACACATCATGCTGCTTTAGCGCGTCGTTGCGATAAGGTTATTGTAATGAAGGAAGGTAAAGTCGAATTTATTGGTACTTTCCCTGAGCTAGAACAAATGCCATATTGCGGTGATTTGTTTGAAGACTATTAATATAGTTTTTTTTCATGCCATTCATTATTTATAAATATATACTATGCTGAACATTTCAGATCCAATTATAGATACTAAGCCTTTCAATAAATATAAATCGTATAATTATATTCGACGTAGAACAAGTCGTTATTTTGCACGTATTGTAGGGGTGTTTTTTTTAATGGGCTTAATTATTCTATTTTTGCCTTGGACACAAAATATCCGCACTAAAGGTAAATTAACAACACTTTCTCCCGATCATCGTCCACAAAGTATTTATTCTACTATTAGTGGTCGCATAGAAAAGTGGTTTATTTTAGAAGGACAATTAGTGAAAAAAGGAGATACTATTGCTTATCTTTCAGAGGTAAAACCAGAATATTTTGACCCTAATTTATTGCAACGTACACAAGAGCAATTAGTCGCTAAAAAAGCCGCTATGAATTCTTATCAAGGTAAAGTAGAAGCTTTAGCAGAACAAATTCAAGCTTTAGAAAATGCTAGAGAACTAAAACTCAAGCAAACTAAAAATAAAATTGAGCAATATCAATTGAAAGTAGTTTCTGATAGTGCTGACTTTGAAGCTATAAAAAAAGAATATCTTATAGCTCAAACACAATATAATCGTACAGATACTTTATATCAACAAGGCATTAAATCCCTTACAGATTTAGAAGAAAAACGTCGTAAAGTACAAGAAGTTCAAGCCAAATTAATTGG
>X137_Gaur__coassemble_170_pt1 | contig 16327 bp, 14 predicted proteins | sample X137_Gaur__metabat2_high_PE_006 | metagenome-assembled genome bin X137_Gaur | reverse complement strand
GGACTACGAAACTTTCCAGATATTGGCTAACTTCAGCTCCATACATGGGCTATTGGTTACCACAATAGTTTTAGCTACCAAATCGCCAAGTCTTTGTCTTGTATTTGTTGTAAAATAGAAAAAAGCTACAATACTCCCTATAGATAAAAAAATATCTAAAAAATTGAAAAACCAGCGCAATAAACAGTCCTGAAAACGCAAAGGCGTAGCATCAATTTTTACTACTCTAATATTGAGAAAATATTTACCAATTGTAAAACCATTAAAAAAACTTTCACTAATGAATGGATAAAAAGAACAAATGCTAACTAACATAGTTACTATTACTGCATTTGAAGTGTCGTATTGTGTTTGTATGGCAAAAAAGATAACTGGAATAATATAAGTAATAAATATATCTAAAACGCCTGCTATAGCACGTTGTGTAAAAGATGCCAAATCATATTCTATGCGCACATTTTGTGCTGTATTGAGGGAGATATATTCCATACAATTTATTAAAATTAATAGTGTCTGTTTACAATAATACTAAAAAAAATAAAACTTGTACAAATAAAAAATAATATTTATATATTTATAATTGATAAGGACTTTATCTTTATTATTTTAGCTCTATTAATTTGCATTTTATAATGCTTATATATTTACTTCATTATGCTTGAAACAGAGTTTATCTCAAAGAATACAACGAAATGGCAGAGCTATGAACTTTTGCTACAACAAGAATTTCATAATCCAGATAAATTAAGTGAAATTTACTTAGAATTAAGTAATGATTTATCTTTTGCCAATACACATTATCCTAATAGAGCTGTACGTTTGTACCTCAATAATTTAATGCAAAAAGTATATACTAATATCAATGTAGAAGTCAGTCCTTTTTCTATTAAAAATTTATTTAGTATTTATCTACCCAAGATTTTTTATGAGAGTAGATATGCTAGTTATTTTACTTTGTTAATGTTTATCATTGGTGTATTGATAGGCATTATTTCTACGCTGCAAGATCCAGATTTTGTAAGATTGTGTTTGGGCGATGCTTATATAGATATGACTTTGAGAAATATAGCTAATGATGAACCTATGGCTGTGTATAATCAAGGAAATGCTACATCTTCTTTTTGGCAAATTTTTCAAAATAATGCAAGTATATCTGCTCGAGTTTTTATATTAGGTATATTAGGAGGAGTAGGGAGTTTATTCTTTCTTATGGTTAATGCTATTATGGTTGGCAGTGTGCAAACTTTTTTTATACAACAAGGATATGCTAAGGAGTCTTTAATGACGATTTGGACACATGGTACTTTAGAATTTATTTCTATATTTTTTGCTTGTACTGCGGGTTTTTATATAGGCATTAGTTTACTTTTTCCCAAAACCTATACAAGATTACAAAGCTTACAAATTGCAGCTAAAAAGAGTTTAGCTTTAGTAATTTTGAGCATTATTTGTTTATTTATTTCTGCATTAATTGAAGCTTATATTACTCCTTTAAATTTATCTGATTTAACGAGATTGATTTTTATATTTACCCCTTGTCTAATTTATTTAGCTTATGTATTTATATATCCTTATTATTTGAATAATAAAGGAAAATTCATGCAACAAGAAGCAGAAGAAGTTAGTGCTATAGAGGTTAAGAAAATGACTTTAAATAGTTTGAAAGATATTTTTAGTAGCTTCTTGCTAACTATACAAATTTATGGTAGACATATAGGCTATTTTGTAGTGTTAGCATTAGTTTTTGCTTATTTATTTAGTATATTATTTTATAATGAAAAAGGAGTAAGTGAAGACTTTTTTATGCAAAATGAGCATGCATTATTTATTGGTATAAGTACTAGTATTATTGCTCTAGTAAGCTATTGGGTTTGTCATAAAGTATATGCAGAAATGTATAAAGTAGAGGGCATAACTTTAGCAAGTCAATCTATAAAGCATATTATATTATTTAGTGCGCTTATAGTAGCATTAAATTTTGCTTCTATATATTTATTTTATTATATAGAGTTTAGTTTTTTCTCTTTAATGGGAGGGATAATATTGTATAATTGTATGGCATTAACTTATAATATAGGTATAGGGAAAATGAATATTATTAGCATTGATTTTATAGCTAGTAATTTAGTCAATTTGGTATTATGCGCATTAATATTGTGGTTTAGTAGTTATATATTATCCTCAAATATTTGGTTACTCATTTCAGAGATTATTGCTTTAATTATTCCTATGTCTGAAGAAATGATAATTTTCTTTGAGTATTTTTTTAAGATAGCTTCTTATGTCTTTATTTATTTTATAGTATTTCCTCTTAGTTATTTGTGTTTGGGGATAACACATATTCGATTTAAAGAAATGCATAATGCTACTACTATTTTTTCTAAAATAAAGCAAATTAAAACCAAAACCCAATATTATGGTATGGAAAGTGAGTCATAGCATTATATTGCTAATCTTATTGATGTTGAGTATTCTGTATTCGTCTAGGCTTAGCGCAAATGATTATTTACAGGAATCTTTATATGAATGGAGTGAACAAAATGAATCCAATTTTAATAAAAATACATGGCATGCTTTGCTTAAGGACATAAATCTAACACCTCAAGATACTTTGCAAAAGCAAACTAAAAAAAATACTCAAAATTTAAAATCTGAGGATAATGCTTATAGTAAATTATATGTTTTTTCTATAGGATTGTTTTTAGCAATTATTGCTATATCAGTATTTTTATTTATGCAGCAAAAAAACAATAAAAGTATAAATACAACTTTAAAAAATTATAAAGAAGAGGTAGAGGATATTCATACTTTTAATGCCAAAGATGCTTTGCAAGCTAGTCTAAAAGCTAAAGATTATCAACAATCTATTAGACATAATTTTTTAGAGATTTTAAAAAAATTATCTCAACTCAATTATATTACATGGTCTAAAGATAAAGCTTCTATTATTTATATATTTGAGTTGCAAAAAAATGCTCCACATTATGTAGATAGTTTTAAAGAAGTAGCACAAATTTTTGATTTTGTTTGGTATAGTGATAGAACATTTACAGATGAAGAATATGCTATAGCGGCACCTTACTTTTCTAATTTTTTGGCAACCATAAAATAGTGTACATATGTTGAATAGAAATACAAAACTATTAATTAGTATTGTCTGTATTGGTGCCTTAATGATTACCATTATTGTTATGCTTGTTTTGGCATATTCTGATAATAATTCAGCTAAAAGAGATGCAGGACCTAATGGACTGAAAATATTTGATACGCTAATAAAAGAAGCCTATAATGCTGTGCCTTTGCAAGATAGTTTATATAATACTTTGCCTAGTTTAAATACAAATACTTTACTCTTTGTGAGAGAAGATAGCCTTATAATAGATGATGATCATTTAGATTTATTGATGGACTTTATGCAAAGCGGTGGAGAGGTTTTTATAAGTGCTTCTAGAATATCTCAATTATTATCTGACCGTATTTTTCATATAGACGATTTCATGGAACAGATTAATCGTAATTTAGTATTCACTGAGCAAATAGGTTTGCAAAATGCTTCTTATATAAATGGCTTTACTACTACTTTTTTAAAAGACAAAAATAAGGAGTATGTTTATAATAAATTAAAAGGCGAAATACCCGAACAACAACAATATATATTTTCTCCTATATATTTTCAATATAAGTATATAGATTTAGTTTATCCTATTATTCCTATTTCTAATATTACTGTAGATTATTCTATTAATGACATAGACTTTACTAATACAGTTTTTTCAAATGCAGATAATAATTTTGATTTAGATGATGAATTTCCTTTTGAAAACTTTACACCAAATACTGAAACAACATTATTGGTAAATTATGCAAAAATACAAATAGGGGAGGGCGCTTTATTTTTACATTTTAATCCTGAATTATTTACTAATTATTTTTTGATAAGGGAGTATGGTTTTGATTATTTAAATAAAGTCTTTAGCTATACCAAAGCAAAGCAAATATTAGTAGCTAAAAATCGTCATTTTAGCTCAAGAAATAATGTAGAGGAAAAGGCACCGACTATACCAAGAATGCAATATATTTATAATCAACCTATGTTGAGAAATGCATGGTATGTTTTACTTTTTGCTGCCCTTTTATTTATTCTTTTCAGAGGTAAACGCAAACAGCGTATAGTGCCAATTATGGCAGGACCTCAAAATCGTTCTAAAGAGTTTATTCGCAATATTTCATATCTCTATTATAAAACACAAAACCATAATAGTATAGCCGAGAAATTAGCGCAAAATTTTATTATAGATTTGAATACAAAATATGGTTTGCAGCTTAAAATTAATAGAGTAATAGAGCAAGAAGATATTTCGAAAATTGCACAAAAATCAAATATGGATATACCTACATTAAGTCTTATAATTAGCAATTATAATGGCTTGAAAAATCAAACTAAAACTGCTAAGCAATTGCATCAATTATATGATTGTATACAATCTTTTTATACAGCAGAAGCAAAAGCAAAAGAACTAGTAAGTGTATCATAAAAAATAAACACAAGCAATATCCCCTTTTCAAAAAAATATAATTTTAAATATGGAAAATACAGGTACATTTTGGCAAATTAGCAATAATAATACAGTGCAAAATGCTATGCAAATGGTGCGCAATGAAGTAAGTAAATTAATCGTTGGGCAAGATGAATTATTGCAGCTTTTGGTAGCTTCTATTTGTTGTGGTGGACATGTATTAATAGAAGGGGTGCCAGGTGTAGCTAAAACTCTAAGCGCTAAGTTGATTGCTAAGTCTATGGATATAGATTTTTCACGTATTCAATTCACACCAGATTTGATGCCATCGGATGTAACAGGTACTATAGTTTTTAATATGAAAGAATCTACTTTTGATTTCCACAAAGGTCCGATTTTTTCTAACATGGTATTAATCGATGAAATCAATCGTGCACCAGCCAAAACACAAGCCGCTTTATTTGAAGTAATGGAAGAAAAGCAAGTGTCTATAGATGGTACTACTTACAAAATGCAAGAACCATTTATAGTAATCGCTACGCAAAACCCAATAGAGCAAGAAGGTACTTATAAATTGCCTGAAGCACAGTTAGATCGTTTTTTATTTAGAATACAACTTACTTATCCAAGTTTAGAAGAAGAAATACAAATTTTAAATAAATTTAAAGACGATTTTAACAAAACACAAATCTCAAATGTTAAACCTATACTATCTGCAAAACAAATACAAGAATGTAGAGATTTTGTAGAGCAAATTACTATTCAACCAGAATTAATTCAATATATAGCCACTATAGTACATAATACTAGATTTGATGCCAATTTGTATTTGGGTGCATCGCCTCGTGCATCTTTGGCTATTATGCAAAGTGCTAAAGCTATAGCTGCTATTCAAGGTCGTACTTTTGTAACACCAGATGATATACAATATGTAGCTTATTATGTATTGAATCATCGTTTAGTTTTGCTACCAGAAAGAGAAATGCAAGGCATAACAATTAAAGATGTGTTGAAGCAAATTATTTCCAAAATAGAAGTTCCGAGATAATTTGTAAAACCTTATTATTGCGTAAAAAAAGTTGTATATTTGCAACCATATAACAACTAGACATTAATTTATAAATATATACTCTTTTAAACATCAATATCATGAAATACGATGTAACCGTAATTGGTTCAGGTCCTGGTGGCTATGTAGCAGCAATTCGTTGCGCACAGCTTGGCATGAAAGTAGCTATTATAGAACGTTATCCTACTTTAGGTGGTACTTGCTTGAATGTAGGTTGTATACCTTCAAAAGCACTTTTAGATTCTTCTGAACATTTCCATAATGCAGAAAAGAATTTCGATGTGCATGGTATCACTTTAGAAAACTTAAAAGTTGATATAGCTAAATTAATCGATCGTAAAAACACAGTAGTAGAGCAAACTTGCGCTGGTGTGAAATATTTGATGGACAATAATAAAATTGATGTTTATCAAGGTCATGGTGTTTTCGTAGATAAAAATACTATCAACGTACACGATAAAAATGATATGACTAAAGTTTTACATACAGTAAGCACAGAAAAAACAATTATCGCTACAGGTTCTAAACCTGTAACACCTGCTGCTTTCAACTATGATAAAAAACGTATCATTACTTCTACAGAAGCGCTTAATTTGAAAGAAATCCCTAAATCAATGATTGTAGTTGGTGCAGGTGTTATTGGTTTAGAATTAGGTTCTGTTTTCGCTCGCTTAGGTACTGAAGTACAAGTTGTAGAATATGCAGATGCTGTTTTAGGCGGTATGGATTTAGAATTAGGTAAAGAAATGCAAAAAATCTTGCGTAAAGACCTTAAATTCAAATTCCACCTTGGTCACAAAGTAGAAACTGTTACAAATAATGGCGACTCTATTACACTAAAAGCTACTTCCCTCAAAAAAGGCGATGCAGTAGAAATTAATGCTGATTATTGTTTATTAGCAATTGGTCGCGCTCCATATACTGCTGGTTTAGGTTTAGAAAACATTGGCGTACAAGTAGACGAACGTGGTCGTATTATTACTAATGACCATTTAGAAACTGCTGCTGCTGGCGTATTCGCTATTGGCGACGTAGTAAAAGGAGCTATGTTAGCACATAAAGCTGAAGAAGAAGGTGTAATGGTAGCTGAATATATGGCTGGTCAAAAACCACATATGAATTATAATCTTATCCCTGGTATTGTTTATACTTGGCCAGAAATTGCTAGCGTAGGCGAAACTGAAGAACAACTTAAAGCACGCGGTGCTGCTTATAAATCTGGTAAATTCTTCTTCCGTGCTTTAGGTCGTGCTCGTGCTAGTACAGATACAGATGGTTTCGTAAAAGTTTTAGCAGATAAAAATACAGATGAAGTATTAGGCGTACACATTATTGGTGCTCGTGCAGCTGATATGATTATGGAAGGTGTTATGGCTATGGAATTCCGTGCTTCAGCAGAAGATATAGCTCGTGCTTGTCATGGTCACCCAACATTTACAGAAGCAATTAAAGAAGCTGCTTTAGCTGCAACTGCAAATCGTGCTATTCACGCTTAATTTTTTTCAAAAATAATAAGGCACCTAAAATGATTTTTTACGCTTTTTTTCTTTGGAAAAGGGAGTTTTGCATTGTTTTAGGTGCTTTTTTCAAAAAAAATGCACTTTTTTTCATTTTTTTTGAGAAGAAAAGCAAAAAGTATTTGCAGATTTAAAAATAGTGTCTATATTTGCATTACAATCAATTGGTCGGGTGGCCGAGCGGCTAGGCAGAGCTCTGCAAAAGCTTGTACAGCGGTTCGAATCCGCTCTCGACCTCAAGTGGGTAAGCCTTTAGCGTAACAGCTAAAGGCTTTTTTATTTGCGTATAGTAGCAAAAAGCTAAAAAGGCTTTGAAGGGATTATTTCTCTTCAAAGCCTTTTCTTTTTTATAATTCATTGAGGCAGCTTAAAATTATTTAAAACCATTTCAAATCTACAACGCTCAGAAGCTTTGAATGGTACATTCCAATAGCCATCATAAATAATATTCGTTGGTACATAAAACCCTTCTCCAATTTTATCTACACTAATATACATACTTACATTAAAACTAAAAATTCCATTATATTCCAATACATATCTACGCCCAATCACTTGATGCGATAATTGCTCAAAATAGGTTTCCAAATATTTAATAACTGTTTTGTCTTCTTTCCTTTGCAAATATTCATCTTTTACTTTAGCAATAAAAACATGACAATCTATATTGTTTACTTTTTTTTGTTCTATAGCATAATCATAATATTGTGCCATTTTAGGCGTAAAAATTGCTGTCTTGCCACCAATAATTGGTACTTCAGTTTTCTTACCTGGCGAAAAGATTAATTTCTTCAATTCTTGAATATGATAATCCATAGTACTTTGTTTGTTCTTTTGCATATTTGTCGGACAAACCGTACCTTTCGTAAAAAATAATTGATGATATAATTTTGCTGTATAATATTTGGGTTCTCCACTGCGTTTTTTATAAAATCCTGGGCTACTATTTTCTTCCTCTATACACATACTTCTACAACCTGTTGCATCTATATTTTGGCTTGTTTTACTAAAATAATTAGCTATAGTATTTTTCTTTTTATTGAAGAAAATAATTTCATTTGTAGATTTATAATCTATATGCCGCAAATTGGCAAAAGCATGATAGAATGTTTCATCTTTTTCTACCATGTTGATAAAATCTTTAATATTAAGGCGAGATGCCGATACTATAATAGGATCTATATGTACAGCCTCATAAATATGCGTTAAATCATTATCAGGTTGCGCTAGCACAGAGCTTATAGGAAAAATTAATAGCAGTACATAAACAGCACTACATATTAAAAAAGTGATTAAATTTGAGAACATAAGCCAAGGAATTATAAAAATGAAACAAGACATACTAAATATATATCAAAAGATATTTTTGGGAAAGGGGATATGGTGAGATTTTTTCAAAATCTCCTCCTTTATATTTAGTCTTATCAACCAATATAAAATTATATTAAATTTTCATGATAGCTATCAAATATTTTTTGCTCTTTGTAGTTGCTATTACTTTATGTATGGGCTGCAAATCTCCCGAAAAACTAAAGCAACAAAACATTAGCAAATATCTTTTTCAAAAGTGGGATGTTGCCTTTATTTATACAGCCAATCGTACTACTACTGGCTTAGAAATGGGCGAACCTACTTATGAATTTACTACTAATTATGAACGTATAAAAGCCTATACAGAGCCACCAAAAGAAGAAAAAATAAAGTTTCAAATCAAAAAAGATTCTTTATTTTATCCAGAAAATCCTAAGCTCCCAGCCATGCATATTCAAAAAGTAACTAAAGATACACTTATCTTACATAATGATAAGATTAATGTGACTTGGCATTTATTCATCAAAGCTCAATAGTTTGTATAGGCTTTATTGGCATCTTTCCAAAAACATTGCTTACTTTTGCTGCCTTATATTTTTAGGGCGATAAAAAAATCGCTACTTTTTTCACATTCCCAAATATTCTATTTGTAGAAATTGAGCAATTTCTATAGAAAAAATATTGTATATTTAAAAAGCTATGATTCTTTCAGACAAAGAAATATTAGAGCGTATCGAAAAAGGCAGTATTAAAATTGAACCTTTTGCTCAACAATGCTTAGGTACCAACTCTTATGATGTACATCTTAGTCCTTATTTAGCAACTTATAAAGATGCTTGTTTGGATGCACGTAAACACAATGAAATTGAACATTTTGAAATTCCAGAAGAAGGCTTCGTTTTACAACCTAATACACTTTATTTAGGTGCTACAGTAGAATATACAGAAACGCACGATACAGTTCCTTTTTTAGAAGGTAAATCTAGTGTAGGACGTTTAGGTATAGATATTCATGCCACTGCGGGTAAAGGCGATGTAGGCTTTTGTAATTATTGGACTTTAGAAATTTCTTGCACACAACCTGTACGTGTTTACGCAGGTATGCCTATAGGACAATTAATTTATTTTAAAGTCAGTGGCGATATTATTAATTATTATCACAGCAAACAAAATGCTAAGTACAATGCACGTACGCCTAGACCTATGGAGTCTATGATGTTCAAGAATAAATTCTAGCACAAAAATTGTACCGTAGTTCAAAATATTATTCTATAAATTAAAATTTTATGCAACACAAATTATTAGTACCTGCTTTCTTGGCTCTAATGTCATTTGCTGCCTGTAAAACTCCCACTACAGTAGTAAAGGAAAATCGTAATTTACCAGTTATGGAAGTTACTGCCACTAAGTTAGATGCCAATACTCCTCAAACATTCGAAAGAGGTATTTACAATCCTAGTTACTTACGTAGAAATGACTTATTACATACTAAGCTAGATGTTCGTTTCGATTGGAGCAAACAACATGTTATTGGTAAGGCTTATCTTACTTTAAAACCTGTTTTCTACGATACAGATTCTTTGCGTTTAGATGCTAAAGGTTTTGATATTAAAAAAGTAGCTTTACTTGATGCTAATAATCAAGAAATTGCATTAAAATATGAATATTCAGATGCGGCTAATCTTAGAATTAAATTAGACAAATCTTATAATAGAAATCAAGAATATAATATTTATATAGAGTATGTTGCTAAGCCAAATGAATTGCCTGTAGGTGGTAGTAGTGCTATTACTCAAGATAAAGGTCTATATTTCATTAATCCATTGGGTACAGAAGGGAATAAACCTCAACAAATTTGGACACAAGGAGAGACAGAATCTAATTCTAAATGGTTTCCAACCATTGATCGTCCTAATGAACGCTGTACACAAGAGATTTTCGTTACTGTAGAAGATAAATTCCGTACGCTTTCTAATGGTCTACTTAAATCATCTACTAAAAATACAGATGGTACACGTACAGATTATTGGGTAATGGATAAACCACATGCTCCATATTTATTTATGTTGGCTATTGGCGAATTTGCTACCGTAAAAGATACTTGGGAAGGAATAGAATTAGAGTATATTGTAGAGAAAAAATACGAAAAAGACGCTAAAGCTATTTATCCTTATACACCAGAAATGCTTACATTTTTCTCAGAAAAATTAGGCAAATATCCTTGGCAAAAATATTCTCAAGTAGTAGTTCGTGATTATGTATCTGGGGCTATGGAAAATACTACTGCTGTCATTTTTGGCGACTTTGTACAAAAAACAGCTAGAGAAATTGCAGATAATCCTGAAGTAAACGAAAATATCGTTGCGCATGAAATGATTCACCATTGGTTTGGCGATTTAGTGACTTGCGAAAGCTGGTCTAATTTGCCACTCAATGAAGCTTTTGCCAATTATAGCGAATATATGTGGCAAGAGTACAAACATGGCGCTGATGCAGCAGAATATCATCGTATGGGCGAATTGCAGGGCTATATGAATGAATCTATGTTGCGTGGTGTAAATCATCCATTAATTAATTTTGCTTATGTAGACAAAGAAGATATGTTCAATGCACATAGCTACAATAAAGGTGGTTTGATTTTACACATGTTGCGTCGTTATGTAGGCGATGATGCATTCTACGCTAGTTTGCGTTATTATTTGGATAAACATCAATATCAAGCAGCTGAAGTTCATGATTTGCGTTTAGCTTTTGAAAAGGTAACTGGTGAAGATTTAAATTGGTTCTTCAATCAATGGTTCCTTACTGCTCGTCATCCAGAATTAAGCATTACACGCCAATATGATAAATTAAAAGGCGAAATTAATATTACTTTAGAGCAAACTCAAGATTTTACAGAAAGTACAATCTTTATTTTGCCTATGAATATTGATATTTATACAGAAGGTAGTACTACGCCTCAGCGTCATCGTATTACGATGAAAGACCAAAAACAAACTTTCTCTTTTAAAGTAGATAAAGCTCCAGTTTGGGTAGCTGTAGATGCTACAAGAGATCTTTTATATAAAAGAAGTGAAACGCAAACAGCAGAAGAGTGGATTGCTCAATTTAATTTGGGTAAAACTTTCTTGGATAGATATACTGCTATGAACGAATTGAAAGCTTTACAAAAAGCTAATCCAGCGGCGGCTAAAGTATACAATGATGCTTTAAGCGATAAATTCTGGGTAATTCGTTCTTTAGCTATAGATAATATAGAAAATCCTAATGCTACACAAATTGCATTAATAGAACAATTAGCTAAAACTGATGCTCGTCCTGATGTGCGTGTAAGTGCTGTAGAACGTTTAGCAAAATTAAAAACAGCAAATACAAATGCTATTTTGAAAAATGCTATAGAAAATGAACAGTCTTATATGGTAATGGGCGCTGCGCTCAATGCTTTTGTTAGTGTTGATAAAGCTGAAGCTTTGAAAGTGGCTAAAAAGTTGGAAAACGAAGAAAGCGGCACTATTCTTACAGCGGTAGCACGTATTTATTCGCAAACAAATGATAAAGCTAATGCAGCTTTCTACGAAAAGAATTGGAGCAAAACAGATAATTATGCAACTTTTACTTTCTTAGATAATTATGCAGCTTATTTGATTAATGTAAATGATAATGACTTTTTATTAGAAAAGGCGAATTTCTTCAAGCAAATTGCAATAACTAGCACTAATGGCGATTGGACACGTTATGGCGGTGGGGCAGCAGTGCGCAAAATTCGCGATCATTTCCGCAATCAAACTTCTACAAATGCACAATATTTGAAAGTAAATGAAATGTTTGAGGAAATTAAAAAGTCAGAAAAAAATCAAGATTTAAAGACTATTTATAGCAGATGGTAAAAAAGCTTGCAAAACTTAGCAAAAATTAAGCTAATTTAGAAAAGTTAATTTACTTTCATTTTTTATTTTTTGGGAAAGGGAGTATGGCATTTTTATATAAAAAACAAGTGCAAAACTCCCTTTTTCAAAAAAAAATAGGCTTTTTTAAAGAAAAATAGCAGTTTTTTGAAAAATAAATTGAAAAAAGCTTGCACAGTTCAAACTCGTGCTATATATTTGCACTCGTTATCACAATAACACTTATTTGATTCTAATGCGGGTGTGGCGTAATTGGTAGCCGCGCTAGACTTAGGATCTAGTGCTGAGAGGCGTATGGGTTCGAGTCCCTTCACCCGCACAAATTAAGTAAGCGGAACAAATAAGCTGTTGTATGACTCTTGTTGTCGTTCCGTAATCAAAGTAAAAAATTGTGCAAGTTGCCCGAATCCCGAATGTTTGAAAGATTCACAACTTGCACTTTTTTTTTGTCAAAAAAAAACAACATTGATTTTTGCATTCTGTTATACTTGCAAAAAAGATTATCACTAAAATATTCTCAAGATATGCCAACAGTAAAACGCGAAGATATTAGCGAGGTAAGTGCGGTTATCACGGTTGATATCAACAAAAACGACTACCAACAACAAGTTAAGAAAAAATTACGCGATTTGCAACAACAAACTAGCATCAAGGGTTTCCGCCCTGGTCAAGCGCCTCTTAACTTTATTAGCAAAAGATTCGGTACTGGTATCGTTTCTGAAGTTGTAGAAGAGCAAGTTCGCCAAGCTTTAGGTAACTTCTTAAGAGACGAAAAGTTAACAATCGTTGCACAACCACTTCCACAAGAAGGCAATAACTATCGTTATAATATTGACAAATTAGAAGACTATGTTTTCAAATTTGATATTGGTATAGTTCCTGAATTTGAAATTAAAGGTACAGACTTAGATAATGTTTTACCTTTCTATGATATCACTATAGACGAAGAATTCTTACAAACAGAAATCGACCGTTTACGTGAGCGTTTCTCTGATGGTTTCGAAACTGAAGTTGCTGCTATCGAAGAAAAAGATATGATTTTCGCTACTTTAGAAGAATTAGACGAAAATGGTGAAGTGAAAGCTAAAGGTATCAAACAAGAAGGTACTCCTTTCATGGTAGCTTATCTTAACGAAGAAGTACGCAAACAAATGGTGGGTGCAGCAGTAGGTGCAAGTTTTGATGTAAATATTTATACATTAGAGCCACAACGTACAAAAGACTTCATCAACAAACACGTATTGAAAGTATCTCCAAAAGTAGTTTTCGGCGAACAATTCCGTTTAACAGTAGAGCGTGTACAACGTCCTAAAAAAGCTGAATTATCAGAAGATTTCTACAAACGTCTTTTCCCAACAGAAGAGGTGAATTCAGCAGATGCATTCCAAGAAAAAATGCGTGATGAATTGTACAAAGTGTACAAACAATTAAGCATGCAACGTTTCTTCGCTACTATTTATAATAGCTTAATGGAGAAAAACGATATTACGCTTCCTGTTGATTTCTTGAAAAAATTCCTTTCTGTTACAGAGCAAAACTTACCAGAAGGTTTCTTCGAGTCTGAACAATTCACAGGTATCCAAAACGATATTCGTTGGGGTTTAATGCGTGACCGTTTAGCAGCTAAATTTGAAATCGAGATTACTCGTGAAGAAGTTGAAGATACAGTTCGTTTAGAAATTTTAAAATACTTCAACTATCAAATAGCTCCATACAGTGATTATGTAAATCAACAAATCGCTCGTATTTTAGCTGACCAACGCGAATTCCAAAAACGCTATGAAGCTACTTTAGATGAGCGCGTATTAGAGCAACTTTCTGAAATGGTTGGTAAAGGTCTTAAAACAGTTTCAAAAGCTGAATTTGATGCATTAGATAAAGTTGGTGCTCCTGTATCAGCTTAAGATATAAAAGGCCCGAATTTGTTAAAATTTGGGCTTTATTTCTTAAATTTTAAATCACTAATCGTTTCTTTTGAACCGTTTAGTGATTTTTTTGTTCCCTTTATTATTATTTCTATACTTTTTAATATTTTATATTTTATTCTTATATAGCCTTTTACTTCAATAATGAAGACATCAAACAATATTACTACCCTTCAAAAGGGGGCTAATGCTATCACTTTAGCTCACAAAGATTTAAGACAAGTAGTGATTTTATTGCGCGCAGTAAATCACAATATCCGTAAAGATATTATCCGTCTTTTAGCTGCTCAAGAGACTTTAAGTGTAACTGATATTTATTTACGCTTACGGATTGACCAATCTGTTGCTTCTCAACATTTAGCGATTTTACGTCGTGCTCATGTAGTGGTTCCAACACGTCAAGGAAAATCAATCTTATATTCATTGAACGAACAAGCGCTTGCTCATGTAAGCGAGTTAATTGAAATGGTAAATAAACCAGCTTAGTACTGTGTTTATTATCACCATGTATTAATCATCTAATTCAACTTCAAAATAATTTTCTTGAACTAATTATGACAGCCAATATAAATGAGCAACAACTCGAAAATACTGCAGAAATATTTAGAGCTATTGCACATCCATTAAGATTGCAAATTTTAGATTTCATTGATAAAAATGAACGTATCAATGTAAATAAAATTTATACAACTTTACAGTTAGAACAATCGATCACTTCTCAACATTTAAGAATTTTACGCTATGCCAACTTAGTATATACTGAGCGCAAAGGCAAAAATATTTTCTATTGCGTAAATTATCCTGTTGTTCGTCGCATTCAAGATGCAACAGCCAACTTTTTAGCAAAAATTTAATATATTCTTACCTCTTATTCCATTTTATTTATCATTAAGATTAAAGTAGGTAATTTATTAAATAGTATATAGAAATTTTATAATAGGAACTATTCTTCTAGAGAAATAAAAACCTCAAGCTATAAGTTATTTAGCTTGAGGTTTCTTTTATTCACCAAAATTAAATTCGTAACGAAGTAGTGTAGTATAATTAGGTGTTTTGGCACTATGCATAATTGGACCTTGACGCATGCCGCCCATAGGGTTGCCATAAGGCGAACGTACGCCTTGCTGATTCATATTCTGACCTTGCGTAATACTGGTACCTAAAGCATTATTTGAGCCTATACCAGCTTCTTTATCGCTATCTATAATAGCTTTATCATTTACTTGTAAACGAATCATAAGCTTTTCTGTGGCATTTAAAGCTCTATTTTGATAAATAGCTTTCCATGGAATTTGATATTCACAAATAATATTATTTACTTCATCAAAACCTAAGGCTGCTTTAAAATGCTGAGAACTCAAATTCGTTGCTTTCAAAGGCTCTGGCGCAAAACCTATCATTTCAAATTCATTGGCAATATTTACATAGGCTTTTTCTAAAGTTGTAGTTTGTGACATTTTAGTCAATTGTGCTTCCATTTCCTCATTTAAAGCCAAAGGAAAGGATATGCCCATATAATTTTTTTGTTTTCCTGTTGTATCTACATGTACCCCCATGCCATAACGCAAAATTTGGTCTTGTATCACTTTACTCGTCACCTTTACACTTATATACAAATATTGTGCATTACTTTGTACATCGTATTGTAAACCTTGAATATTGGCATTTTTAAAATTTTGATGATTGGCTACATCGCCATCAATAACAAAGTTGTCCTGATTAGCAGAAAGTGGAGTATAGCTAGCAGCTTTTTGATTAGTACATCCGTTGATTAAAATAGCAAGTCCTAAAAACAAACTATAAGCCAATTTTTTTTGCTGAAAAGGGATTGTACGCTTATTCATAGATTTATTTTAAATATAATTTAAAGTGAGATGATTTATAGAGCAATATGTCTTAGAATCAAAAGTATTAAATAAATTTTATTGTTACTATTATAAAAGGAACAAGACTTATAAAAAGTTTTTGCCATACTCCCTTTTAAATAAAAATTAAATTACGAAATCCCTATAAATACTGTTTTTTTGGGAAAGGGAGTATGGCATTTGTTTTTATATCTTTTATTTTTTTAATCAAATAAAAG
>X137_Gaur__coassemble_167_pt1 | contig 16467 bp, 17 predicted proteins | sample X137_Gaur__metabat2_high_PE_006 | metagenome-assembled genome bin X137_Gaur | reverse complement strand
TTTATAGAGATTTATTTTTTTGAAAAGGGAATAAGGCATTCTTCTTTTCATTTATTTTAATGCAATAATAAAGGAAATTATAGATATTTTTGTATTTCCTTTTGGCTATTTTTCAAATTACTTTTACTTTCGTATTGAATCTCATTTCCTTTTTTAAGACAAATATTTATATAATGTATAAATTTCCTTTTCTTCGCACACTTATTTGTGCATCTGCCTGTCTATTTCTGTTCAATAGTTGTGATAATGAAATAGATGTAATTGGCGACTGGAAAGAAATCCCAGTAGTTTATGGTATGCTTAGTCCTCAAGATACGGCTACATATATTCGTATAGAGAAAGCTTTTTTACCGCCCAACACTAGTGCCAATGAAGTTGCTCAAATTGCCGATTCTTTATATTATGCTGAAGATGAATTAATCGCTAAATTATATCAAGGCAATACTTTATTTGCTACTTTAGAGCGTGTTGATGGCGCAGCGGAAGGTTATCCTCGTCAAGATGGTGTTTTTGCTACTACACCTAATATTTTATACAAAACTAATCGTGCTTTAAGTGCAGGGACTACTTATAAATTAGAATTAACAAGCACTAAAACTAATGAAGTATACACAGCCACTACACAAACAATTAATAGTGGTTCTATTGTTACTACGCCTGCGCTTACGCAACGTATAGCTTGGTCTACGTTCAATACTATTACCCAACAGCACAATTATCAAGACCTTAGAGTGGGTTGGAATGAACCTACTAATGCTGATATTTATGATGTAACCATTACTTTCCACTATGAAGAATTTGAAGTGGATAATCAAAATATAGAAATCCCTAATTCTCGCCAAGCTAAAAGCGTACAATGGAGACCTATAGTAAATTTCATGCCTAATGGTGTAATTGACCAACGCCTTAATGGCGAAACTTTTTATAAATTTTTAGCGCGTAGTCTTAGCAATGTTGAAGGCACAAACACTAAACGTTGTGCTGGCAAAATGGATATTCGTTTGGATATTGGTGGCGATGATTTAGCGGCTTATATTAGAAATGGTGGCTCTAACCCAGGGGTTTTAGGCGGTTTATTTCCTATAGAACCTTATACTAATATTCAAGGTGGATATGGCGTATTTTCTGCTAAAAGTTATATAGACCGCCTCAATCACACTTTTCATGATGATGTAATTCGTTATTTGAATGAAGGTGAATTTGTACAAGGTTTAGGTTTTATTCGTTCTGGCTGTCAATAATTCAATTCAGATTCTATTATAAAGCATAAAAGCTGCATGAAGATTTTTACTTCGTGCAGCTTTTTTTTATTATTTTTTTGGGAAAGGGAGTTCGGTGCGCTTCGCGCTTTTTTATTGAAAGCTCCTATAAGGACTTTTTAAACTGCGAAGCACCGAACTCCCTTTTTCAAAAAAACAAAAAAACTGCAAATACTAATAAAAGTACTTGCAGCTTTTCTGTATGGATTAGCCTATTAATACGACTGTGCTCCCAATAGGGTTCGAACCTACAACCTTCGGCTCCGGAAACCGACACTCTATCCAGTTGAGCTATGGAAGCTATAAAACAGGCGCAAAAATATTATTTTTTCACTAATTTTTTAGTTTTACTACTAATTCTTTTTCGGCACCATTGCGATTAACAGTAACGTTTACATCATCACCAGGGTTGCGGCTACCGATTTTCTCTTGTAATTCTGGAACAGATTTGATTTTATTGCCATTTACCTTAACAATTACATCGCCTACACGCATACCAGCAGCAGCAGCAGCACCATCAGGCAATAATTCATTAATATAAACGCCTTGTGTAACATTCAAATCTAATTCTTTAGCCAAATCGCTATTCATTTCCTGAATCATAATGCCTAAATAAGCACGACGTACTTCGCCATGTTCTATAAGGTCTTGTACTACTTTTTTAGCCAAATTGATAGGCACAGCAAAAGAATAACCTGCATAAGAACCAGTAGGTGTAGCAATAGCTGTATTAATACCAATTAATTGACCTTTAGCATTGACTAAAGCGCCGCCACTATTACCAGGGTTTACAGCAGCATCTGTTTGAATAAAAGATTCAATGCTTTGTTTGCCGCCTAAAATATTAATATTTCTACCTTTAGCAGAGATAATACCAGCCGTAACTGTAGAAGTTAATTCGAATGGATTACCTACAGCCAATACCCACTCGCCTACTTTAATATCATCAGAATTGGCGAATTCTACAGCAGGAATATTTTGTGGAGCATCAATTTTTAGTACAGCCAAATCTGTATTAGCATCTGTACCAACTAAAGTAGCTGTAAATTTACGTTTATCATAAAGTGTCACTTCTACTTTAGTAGCGCCTTTTATAACGTGATTATTAGTTACAATATAACCTTTAGAGCTAATAATTACGCCAGAGCCAGTAGCTTCTGAAGGACGAGGCGAACCGAAAAAGTCATAATAACGTTTTTCTTCCGCTGTACGCGCTTTATGTTCTTTTATAGCAGTAATATTCACTACAGCAGGCATGGCTTTATCGGCTGCATCTGTAAAAGAAGCAGGCAAACCATCTGCATTATTAGTAGTGAGATGCATATTTGGATTATTATTGGCTGCACTAGCATAATTTTGTTCGGCAGCAAGAACTTGTACAACTTGTTGTGGGGTATTATTCAAAAAATAGTTACCAGTAAGTGTAACAACACCGCCTAAAACAGCAGCGGCAAACAATGAAATAGATTGCTTCATAATTATATACCTCTTAATTTTTCTTTTGATTAAACCAATAAAGCTTAATACAGTTTTGTTAGGGTTTTCTAGGTGATTTATAGCCAAATAACGCAAACTTTATTCCAAAAGTTATTTATGGTATGTCTCCTTAACAGAACTTTAAAAGATACTTGTCATTTTGTCAAAATATTAAGATTTTGCTAATAAAAAGCCGAATTATTTTGAAAAATTGTCAAAGCCTACTGACAAAATTTACGCCCAATTGATAAGTTCCCTAAATACATTTTTTTTGTTATTTTTTTTGGGAAAGGGAGTATGGTATTTTGTTATTTATTTGGAAATTGCTAAATCCGAAACACTTTGCCAAATAAAATTTTTACCTGTCCATTGCAAATAATATTCTTTATCCATTTTGATTTGATGAATCAATTTTTGAGGCAAAGTAGCAATAATATATTCAGGATACTTTACACTAGCTTTTAAAACAAGGTCAAATGTATTTTGAATAAATAAATTTACCATATCCCCTTTATCAAAAATATCTTTCAAATCTGGTAATGATATATCTGGAGTAATTTCTTGCCAAGTTTTGCCATTATAATGCCAAAAACTATAATACTTAGGGATAATATTTTGAACATCGTTTTGCTTAAATTTACCTTCACTTACAAAAACATAAGCTTCTTTCAAATCATGGCTAAAAACAGCAAAATCCGCTATAGTACTCATTTCTTGCCAATCTTCTTGAGTTTGCAAACTTTCTTTAATACTGAGAATATGATTTTTAGATTCTAAAGTAAAAGGTATACTATTACCTTTTTCTAATAGCTGTTGCAAGAATTGATCTTTTATAGTTTTCAAACCTTTATCTTGCCAATATTGGGCAGGAAAAGCATGCAATATTTTTTTGGCAAAAAGACTATCCGTTCTATTTTTAAACATAACTTCACTAACATTGCGCAACTCTTGCCCTAAATCACTTAAATTTTTGACTAGCAAATCTTTATCTTCTTCTGAAGTTTCTACACTATGCGGGGCGCAAGCTGGAAGTATAGATATAGCTATATATAAAAACAAAATATGCTTTAAAGGCTTTATATATTTAAAATTCATAATATCTTTTTCTTTAGGGGAATTCAATGCTCTAAATATAATAAAGCTTTCTATAAAGTTTCATTCTCAAAGAGCATAAAATCAAAATTAAACGATATGTTTATTAATTTTATAAATCAACACTTATCTTTATGAAAAGTCAATTATTTTTAAAAATTTCTTTTCTTTTTTTTACGCTATTAAACATATATCCTATGGAAGAAACAAGCGCACAATCTAAAGAGCAAAGTAATAATAGCAAAATTACCGTGCCAGATACGCTTACTACAGTAAAAAAATCTATTAAAATTAATGGTAAAAATTTAGCTTATACAGTCAATACAGGTTATATAAGTTTGAAAAAAGAAACAGGCGAAGCAGAAGCACATATTTTCTTTACAGCTTATACGAAAGATAATGTAACAGACAAAACAAAACGTCCTATTACTTTTGCTTTCAATGGCGGACCAGGTTCTGCATCTGTTTGGTTGCATATGGGTGTATTGGGTCCACGTCGTATATTAATGTCTGATGAAGGCGCTTCTTTAAAACCTCCTTATGAAATTGTAGACAATGAATATACTTGGTTGGAAGAAAGTGATTTAGTTTTCATAGACCCTGTAACCACTGGTTTCAGCCGTGCTAATGAAGAAAAAGATGCTAAAAAATTTCATGGTTTTTTAGGCGATATTCAAGCAGTAGCAGATTTTATACGTCGATATACTACAGAAAATGAACGTTGGGCTTCTCCAAAATACTTAATCGGTGAGAGTTATGGTACGACTAGAGCTTCTGCATTAAGCAAAGAACTCATTGATGCTTATGGTTTGTATTTGAATGGTATTATTTTAATGTCTTCTGTATTAGATTTTCAGACATTACTTTTCATGCCACAAAATGATATGCCTTATTCTTTATATATTCCTTCTTATGCAGCCACTGCACATTATCATCAAAAATTAGCTAGCGAATTGCAAGCTAAACCATTAGCTGATTTTTTGAAAGAAGTAGAAGATTTCACTATAAACGAGTATTCTGTAGCTTTATATAAAGGGAATTTATTGAAAGCTGAAGAAAAAGAGCAAATTGCTAGCAAATTAAGTTATTATACAGGTATTGATAAAGCTTATTATTTGCGTTCGGATTTGCGTGTCAACTTGTACAGATATAATAAAGAATTATTACGCGATAAATACGAAGTAGTAGGTCGTTTCGATAGTCGTTATAAATACATAGATGCAGATGGTAATAGAGAAAGTGGCGAATATGACCCCAGCTTTCAACCTGCCATTTTAGGACCTTTTGGTACAGCAATTAATCATTATTTGCGCAGTGAATTAGGTTTCAAAACAGATTTACCTTACAATTTATTGACAGGAAAAGTACATCCTTGGGATTACTCTACATTCAATAATAAATTCGTAAATACTTCAGAACATTTGCGCAAAGCCATGGTGATGAATCCGCATATGAAAGTTTGGGTTTGTAGTGGTTATTATGATATGGCTACGCCTTATTTTGCAACAGAATATACTATGCATCATTTAGGTTTGCCACAACATTTATACAGCAATATTCATACCACATATTATGAAGCTGGGCATATGATGTATTTACATAAGCCAAGTTTAATAAAATTAAAAACAGAAGTAAAAGATTTCTTTAAAATAGAAGAATAAAATACTACTTTTTTTGAAGCATGTAGATTTTAGCTTAAGGGCTAGAATCTACATTTTTTTTATGATTAAAAATCTTAAACAAGTATAGCAAATCACTTGTTTATAAACAAAGCGCAAAGCGCACCATACTCCCTTTTTCAAAAAAAATTGAATCCTATAATTTCTATTTTTCAACTAATTCATATTTATTTATAAACATCATTTAAGATACAAATATTTTGAGCAAGAATATAGCTTAAAGCAAAAAAACAATGCTATGCAAATGCAAGGATTCACAGCCAAAGACATACAAGAAGCTACACTTTTAGCCGATAAAATCTGGGAAGATGAATATGTAAATTTTGATAAAAAATTTGCACAAACTATGGCAGAATATATTATTCGCTGTAGTTTTCTCAATGAAGAATTAGCTTTAAAAATTACAGATAATGGCATTATGAATGCTTGTATTTTGGCTTCAGAAAAAAACGATATTGGCAATTATGCTGAATGGTTGAAAGCGCAATATAAGCATATGAATGAAAAGGAATTAGCAAGAGCAAAAGCCATGCATGCTTACTTTTCTAATGTGTCTGAAAAGGTACATAATGCTATGAATGAAGATGATTTATATCTTGGACTTTTTGTGAGTAATCAAGCTGGGTGCGGTAAAATTTTAATGCAAGAAATTATAAATTTAGCTAAAGCTAAAAACTTAAAAAATATGTATCTTTGGACAGATACTACTTGCGATTTTGATTATTATGAAAAACATAATTATATATTAGTTGATACCATTTCTAATCGACATTTGCAAAATGATTATGCTGATTATATTACTTATATTTATAGAAAAAGCATAATTTAAAATCAGTCTTATACATATAAAAAAATGTAGACTTTAGCATAAGCACTAAGGTCTACATTTTTTATTTTATATAGAAAAGAATAATTTACTGATTGAGACAAGCATCTACAGCATTACGCATATTATTAATATGAGTTTGTGCTGTATTTTCATCTACACTTTCTGCATAAATACGAATAATAGGTTCTGTATTTGATGCACGCAAATGAATCCAACTTTCATCTATTTGAATCTTCAAACCATCAATTTTATTTTGAGGGAATTCGGCATATTTTTCAGATAGTGCAAGCAATAAATTATTGATATTAATTTGTGGAGTTAATTCAATTTTATCTTTTACAATTACATAATCTGGTAAAGTTTGACGCAATTGAGAAGCTGTCAAATTATTTTCTACCAAATTCGATAAAAATAAAGCAATACCAACCATAGCATCACGACCATAATGCAATTCAGGATAAATAATACCGCCATTGCCTTCGCCGCCAATTACTGCTTTTACTTCTTTCATCATTTGCACAACATTTACTTCGCCTACAGCGGAAGCAAAATATTCTCCACCGTGTTTTTCAGTAATTTTGCGCAAAGCTTGTGTAGAAGATAAATTAGAAACAGTATTACCTTTTTTATACTTCAAAATATAATCTGCTACAGCCACTAAAGTATATTCTTCGCCAAACATAGAACCATCTTCACAAACCAAAGCCAAACGGTCTACATCAGGATCTACCGCTACGCCCAAATCTGCTTTATTTGCTACTACTGCTTCAGAAAGTTGTACTAAATGTTGTGGTAATGGTTCAGGATTATGCGCAAAACGACCATTTACTGCATCATTAATAGCAATTACCTCACAACCTAATGCTTCTAAAAGCGGTACTATAGATAATGCGCCAGTAGAATTAACACAATCTACTACAATTTTGAATTTGCGATGTTGAATAGAGCCATGACGCACTAAATCTAATCCCAAAATCAAATTAATATGTTTTTGAATATAACCTACTAATTTTTGATAAGTACCTAAATTTTCAATGTCTGCATATTCTATTTCATTTTCAGCAGCCAAACGCAAAATTTCTGCGCCATCTTTAGCAGAAATAAATTCGCCTTTATAGTTCAAAAATTTAAGTGCATTCCATTCAATAGGATTATGACTTGCCGTTATAATAATCCCTCCTCCAGCTTGCTCTTGCGCTACAGCCACCTCTACAGTAGGCGTAGTCGATAAGCCCAAATCAAGCACCGTAATACCCATCATACGCAAAGTACTACATACCAATTCGCTCACTAAAGCGCCCGATACGCGTGCATCTCTGCCTAATACTACAGTTGGCGTTTGACCAGAATTAATCAGCCATTGTGCATAAGCTGCTGTACTTTCTACTATATCTTGAGCTGTAAAATTAAGCCCTGTTTTTCCGCCAATGGTACCACGTGTACCAGAAATAGATTTGATTAATGCCACAATTACGAATTATTAAATTTGAAATTTTTCTCCAAGGAATTCTGTCTAACAAATATAAAACTTTTGCCCTATAAGAAACAATTATTTTTTTTGGGAAAGGGAGTTTTGCATTTGTTTTTGATTATTTTATTTGCTTGAGGCTAAGGTCTAAAGTTTGTGCAGAATGCGTCAAAGCACCTACAGAAATAAAATCTACACCTGTAGCAGCAATAGCTTCAATAGTACTTAAATTCACTCCGCCAGAAGCCTCAACTTCAAAACGTTTATTAATAATTTGTACTGCTGTTTTCATCATACTCAATTCAAAATTATCAAGCATAATTCTATCTATTTTACCTATATTTAAAACTTCATTCAATTCTTCCAAATTGCGCACCTCTACAGTAATAGGCAATTGCAAACCTTTTTCTTTTTGATAAGCCTCTACTTGTAAAATAGCTTGTGTGAGAGAACCACAAAAGTCCGTATGATTATCCTTAATCATAATTCTATCATATAAACCATCTCTATAATTGGTACCACCACCAATTTTTACAGCCATTTTTTCCAATAAACGAAAATTAGGTGTTGTTTTTCTTGTATCTAGAAGTTGTACAGGATAATTTTTGATAGCAGCTACATATTGAGCAGTTATAGTAGCAATACCAGACATTCTTTGCATAGTATTGAGCACTAAACGCTCTGCTTGCAAAATCAATTGAGATTTTCCTTTTACAATAAAAGCAATATCCCCTTTTTTAATATTTGCCCCATCTTGCAAGAATTGTTCAAATTCAAAATTTGGGTCTAAATAATTAAAAATATATTTAGCCACTTCTACCCCAGCCAATATACCATTATCTTTCACTAAAAGATGCGCTTTTCCAATAGCATGGGCAGGAACACAAGCCAAAGAGGTATGGTCTCCATCACGTACATCTTCTTCGAAAGCTAATTTTATGAATTGATCGAGTTGATTTTTAATCGAAATATCTAAAGTCATTATAGGAAAATTTATTATTGATGAATATCATTTTTGAAGTTAAAGTATACACTACAATACTATTACCATATTTAGTATCTTTGTTTTAAGCAAAATGAGTAATAGCTCAGATATATTTCTTCTTAAGAAGAACATTTTAAGAAGAAAGGTTGTTGTAAGTTAATATGAATTTTCTATATCTAGTCTTTCAAATTTAAATTTTCGTTTAAATTCTAAAACTATAGATATATAGCACAATATATAGTATAATTATAAAAAAATAATCGTTATGGCAGGAGGTATTTTTGGCGCCATTTGGGCAGCCTTAACATGGAAATGTCCACGTTGTCACTCAGGAGATGTATTCAAATCATCTATGATGAATGGTGTGTACAATATGCATGACAATTGCCCAAAATGTAATCAAGATCTTCAAGTAGAACCTGGTTTCTATTGGGGAGCAATGTATGTAGGTTATGGTTTAAGTAGTGGTTACTTATTGGCTGGTTTAGCACTTTGTCTTTGGGGCTTAAAAATTAGCTTAACAGCAAGTTTTGCGCTTTTAATTATTTCTTTAATCTTTATGATTCCATTAATTGCGCGTACTTCTCGCACAATTTGGTTAGTTATTTGGGTACGTTATAATAAAGAAGCAATTAGTGATTTCGAAAGAGCAAAACTCACTATGAAAAAACAAAATGAATAAATTTTCTAATTATTGACTAGTAATATAATTAGAAGAAAATGCCAAGGGTTATTTGCCTTTGGCATTTTTTTTGCCTCTTTCTTCTATAAAGGTAATATGTATTTGAGATTTTTAGCGATTAAATTTAAAGATTCAATAGCGATTAATGCAGTGGAAGTAAAACTTTTTTGGTTTTATAAGAGTTATTTATAGGAATAATGACGAAGATCATTAATATTATATGTATCTTTGTACTCGCTTAAATCATTTTTAGCACACACTTCTTGTATTATAAAATGGCAATTATAAAATTCAAATTTGAAGATAAAAGTATCGAGCCAGTAGAAATTAAAGCTATGCTTGGCGATACAATTTTAGATATAGCAGAAGATAATGACATTCATATTAATCACAACTGCGGTGCAGTTTGTGCTTGTTCTACTTGTCATATCTACGTTGAAAAAGGCGACGAATATCTAAAAGAAATTACTGATAGAGAAGAAGATTTTATTGATCGTGCAATTGCGCCACGTATTACTTCTCGTTTGAGCTGTCAATGTCAATTGGTAGAAGATAATGCAGATGCAGTAATTGAAGTCATTGTGCCAGACCAATCTCGTATTATTGGACACGAACATTAATTTTTGACTTATCTCTTTAATACTATTAAAAAATATTATGAGTTTCGAATTAAACTTACCTTATACTTGGTCGGATTATGAAGATATAGCTATGTCTTTATACGAAAAATTCGGCGATGAATTTACAGAATCACGCATCTATCGCATTCGCTTTACAGAGCTTATTGAATGGGTATTATCTTTACCTAATTTTGTAGGCAAAAGAGAAGAATGTAATGAAGGTCATTTGGAACAAATCCAAGCGGCTTGGGTGTATGAATGGCGTAGCAACCAATAATTCTTAAAAGAAAAAAGAAGCTAAACTTAAGTAAAATTTAAGTTTAGCTTCTTTTATTTTATTGGCGTTTGAGCATAGTTTTTATATTCGATTTTTCAAAATACAATACTATAATTGCATATATACCAAAGTAAAGTGTATTATATATTTGATTAATAAAAACCGAACTCCCTTTTACAAAAAAAGAAAACTCTGTATATAAAAACACCACTGCTATAGCTGCAAAAATATGTATTAAAATTCTAGCCGTTTTATAAGGAATAGGGAAAAATTTCTGCCCCCAATAATAGCCCAATATAAGCATAATTACATAACAAGCTAAAGTAGCCCAAGCAGCACCCATATAGCCTAATTTAGGTATGAGTAAAATATTGACCAATATGGTTACGCTAGCTCCAATAAAAGCTATATAAGTACCATAATGTGTTTTGTCCGATAATTTATACCAAATAGAGACATTATAATATAAACCTAAACACAAATTTGCTAATAATAAAATAGGCACAACGTCCAAACCTTCTCTATATACAGGAGCAACAAAATATTGAGCCAAATCCATAAAAATGCCTATGCCAGCAAATGCCAAACAGCCTAAAATACCAAAAATAAAAGTAACATCAGCATATAAATCTCTAGCATCTTTTCTATTAGATTCTTTAAAAAAGAATGGCTCAGCTGCATAATTAAAAGCTTGTGTAAAGAGATTCATAAAAATAGCAATTTTATAACAAGCGCCATAAATGCCAACTTGATATAAACGACTTTGCAAATCACCTTCTAGCATATTTTTGAGCAAAACTCTATCTATTACTTCATTGATAATACCAGCAAAAGCCGCAATAACTAAAGGGAAGGCATAAAAAAGCATTTGTTGCAATAAAGCTTTATCAAAAATTGATTTTTCAAAAGTCTTATTTTCTGTATTCCAAAATTTGAAACTAAGCTGAGGCAACATTAATAATAAAGTACTTGCACTAGCTATTAAATTGGCTAAAAATATATAAGCAACTTTATCTTCTGCATTATAATAATCTGTATAAGGCAAGACTTCTAATAAGAATAACAAAGCAAAAATATGCAAAAATAAATTTGCCAATTTTACTATAGCAAAACGCTTGGCTTTACCTTCCAAACGCAAACGTGCAAAAGGCAAAGCAGCTAAAGCATCAAAGCCTAAAATTAATGCAAAATATTGAATATAAATAGCATGATTATCATATTCTAAAGCAGTTGCTATAGGCTGAGCAAATAATAAAAGCAAACCAACTAAGAGCGCAGTTGTTGTATATACAGCGGTCATAGCAGTGCGAAAAGCTTTAGGACGTTCTAATCTATCTTTACCGAAACGAAAAAATGCCGTTTCCATACGATAAGAAAAAATAACCATCAAAAAAGCTGCCCAAGCATACAAATCGGTTTGAACACCCATTTCGCTAGGCACCAATCGAGCAGTGAGATAAGGCGTAAGGAAAACGAAAGTCACCAAACGTCCTATTATACTACTCAAACCATATAAAGCGGTTTGTCCCGCTAATTTTTTTAATATAGACACAGTAAGGATAATATTCTTTATTGTAATAATATGTATGTTTGCAACCGCATATTGCCATGCAAAAATAGAAAAATTTATGTCAGAAAATAAGGAAGATTTTTTTGTAAAGGGTTTATTAACTTGGGCTCAAAAAGCAGAACGCCCTTTGCCTTGGAAATATATTAAAAATCCATATCATATTTGGCTTTCCGAAATTTTGCTTCAGCAAACTAGAGCAGAACAAGGACTTCCTTATTATGAAAAATTTGTAGCTCGTTTTCCTACAGTAGAAGATTTAGCCAATGCTAGCGAAGATGAAGTTTTGAAACATTGGCAAGGGTTAGGTTATTATGCTAGAGCAAGAAATTTGCATAAAGCAGCTCAACATATTACATATAATTTACAAGGCATATTTCCCAATACTTATGAAGATATTTTAGCCTTATCTGGTGTAGGCGAATATACTGCTGCGGCTATTGCTTCTTTTGCATTTAATTTGCCTTATGCTGTAGTAGATGGCAATGTTTATAGAGTTTTATCTCGTTTTTTTGGCATTCATAGTGCTATAGATAGCAGCCAAGGTAAAAAAGAATTTGCTCAATTGGCAGAAAAGCTTTTGGATAAAGAAAATGCAGGCTATTATAATCAAGCAATTATGGATTTTGGTGCTACACATTGTATGCCTCGACAGCCACTTTGTAATACTTGCCCTTTGCAAAAACAATGCTATGCTTACCAAAATAAACAAATTGCCGAACTCCCTTTCAAAGAAAAAAAAATACAAAAGAAAAAGCGCATTTTTTATTATTTCGTTTATAAATACGACAATAATTGTATTATAAAAAGAAGAGGTAGTGGTGATGTTTGGGAAGGATTATATGACTTTCCATTAATAGAAAAAACAGACTTGGAATCTGAAAATAATATAATAGATTTTGCACCTTTTTCAGCGCAAGGAAATATACAAATTGTAGGTCCATTTAAGCAGGTTCTAACTCATTTAGAAATTGCTGCTTTTTTTATAGAAATTCAATTAGAAAATCCTTTAGAACAGCTAGACAATCCTTATATACAAGTGACTATAGAAGACTTAAAAAATCACTATGCACTTCCTAAAATTATTACTCAATATTTATCAAAACAACAAAAGCAATCTGCTTTATTTTAATATATATGAAAGAGCAAAAAATTGCCGTTAGCGAATACTTCTATAGCTTGCAAGGAGAAGGTCGCACTATGGGTATTCCTGCTATTTTTTTGAGACTTACAGGCTGCAATTTAATTTGTGGTGGTTATGGTGCAGAAGATGATGGTATATTGCGTGATGGTGCTACTTGGATTTGCGATACTATGCAAGTTTGGATGCAAGGTACAACTTATACTTTTGAAGCATTAATGCCAATTTTGAATGAAGCTACAGACTTTGTAAATCGTTTAAAAAACGGTGTACATTTAGTTATTACAGGTGGTGAGCCGCTTTTACAACAAAAAAGAATAGTCGCTTTTTTAGAATTTTTGGAAAGGGAGTATGGTTTGAATCCTATTATTGAAATAGAAACTAATGCCACCATTATACCTTTACCCGCTTTAGATGCAAGAGTATCTTATTGGAATACTTCGCCCAAACTTTTCAATTCTGGCATGCCCGAAAACAAAAGATTATTACCAGACGTTTTACAATGGTTCAAAGCCAATAAAAATACAATGTTTAAGTTTGTAATTCGCTGCGAAGAGGATTGGCAAGAAATTAAAAATGCATGGCTAGAAAATGATTTAATCGATAAAAATAAAATCGTCTTAATGCCAGCTGCTTCTAGCTTAGAAGAATTATTGCAAGTCAATAAACTAGTGGCTGAAATTTGCATTAGAGAGCAAATACGTATGTCTACTCGTTTGCATGTAGAAATTTGGAATCAATTAACAGGTGTTTAATTTATATAGAATAGGTCAATTTTTACTAAAGAATTTGACAATTAAAAAATAATCATATATATTTAGTTATATTCTATAAAATATCTTATATTTGTAGATATAGATATTAACTCTAACTATATATTGCATTCATTATTTTTCTAATTCTAAATCTTTAACCTGTGGGATTCGAGAATCACGACAAACGTCAACAGCAACAAGAAATAGTTTATTCGCAAAAAATTAAAGCAGGCAAACGCCGTACTTACTTTTTTGATGTTCGTCGCACGCGCGGAGAAGATTATTTCGTAACTATTACCGAGAGTACTCGTCGTATGGAAGATGAAAATTTCATTCGCCATAAAATTTTCCTTTATAAAGAAGATTTTAATAGATTCATACAGGCATTTAATGACACAATTAATCATGTAAAAACTGAGTTAATGCCTAATTATGATTACGATGAATTTTCACGTCGATATGAAGACAACGATGAAGAAAAGCTCGTTCAACAACCCAACCCTGCACCAGCAGCCTTGGAAGATGGCGATGCAAGCGAATGGTAATACACTAAATTGCTTATTATAGCATTGTATAAATTTTTCGATTTTGAACAAAAGAGAGGATTTATACAATGCTTTTTTTATTTACCTAAAGTTTCTTAATTATGTTTACTATTTTTGTGCGTCTTACGCTAAGTTTATTTTTAACTATTAGCTTATTTGCTTGTCAAAACAACAATTCTCAACACACACAAGACAAAATTAATTCGCAATCATCTATACTTTCTGCTAGCAATGATTCTTTATACCATCATGTTGTTTTTATACACGATGAGGTCATGCCGCTGAATAGTAACATTTTAGCTTTACAGCAAAAATTGAAAAAACAAGTAGGACAACTTGATACAGAAAATAATACTGAACTATTAAATATTTTATCGCAATTACAAAAAGCCTATGATGGCATGATGACTTGGATGCATGAATTCAAAAATTTAGAATTACATGCTGATGATTATCAAAAATGGTCTGAAAGTGAAACTGAAAAATATTTAAAAGCAGAGGAATCTAAAATTAAAGATGTTGCACAAATTATGCGTCAAAGTTTGGCAGCGGCTACCGCCTTTTCCAAAAAAATAGAATCGCTTAAATAACAGTTTATGACTTACATTAAACTCCTATTTGCTGTATACTTATCTTTACTTTTTACAGATAAAATACAAGCTCAATCTAATCCATTATATGAATATAGCGGCATATTAAATATTCATGTTAAATACTTACCTAGTACAGTCAATAATAATGTATGGACTAGAATTTTAGAGGCTTACCCTAATCAAATTAGTCAAACTTGGATGGCACCTTGGTTATCATTATCTCATACTGTAGAACATCAAACATTAGATTGTTCAGAAAACAAAAAAGATAAAGATAAGGATTTGCAAAAATGTAATGCAGCCATTCATTTTATTACAGATGAAGGTAAAAAATTTGTAAGTTATAAAGGTAATTGGTTTGGATGTGATAGTAAAGAAACTTATATTTTTCATCAACATACGCTGCATGATATTTATCTTTGGATTGCACAACAAGAAGATTGGATGACAAATATTGCTAAACCAAAAGATTTATCACAAAAGCGTTTTGAACAAGTTTATCAACCCAATTCTGGTCCTAAAAATATTTTCACTTTTGAGTTGAATGAACATCAAGAACTCACTTATCTCAAAGCGCAATATATTACTAAAGGAGTAAATATTACTTGGGAATTTAAAGGTAATAAAAACAGTACAACTTTGAGAATTATTCAAGATTGTGCTATTACTCAAGAAAAGAAATAATCATTTTTCCCTTTATATTTTTTTTGGAAAAGGGAATGTACTATACGAATTTTATTTATACTGCACACTATGCATTTTATTATATTTGATGTTGAAGCTACTTGTTGGGAAAACCCTATGGTTACCAAACATAAACAACAAGAAATTATTGAAATTGGCGCTGTAAAAGTTAATGAAGCAGGCGAAATTATTGACACTTTTTCTGCTTTTGTGCGTCCTATATTTGAGCCTATTCTTACCGATTTTTGCAAAACACTTACCAATATTTCGCAAGAAGATGTAGCACAAGCCGAAACTTTTGATATGGTAGCCCCCAAATTCAAAGCTTGGGTAGAAGGCAATCATCAAGTGCCTTATGCTTATGGTTCTTGGGGCTTTTTTGATCAACGCATTTTGAGTAAAAATTGCATTTATCATCAACTCGATGATGCTTGGACCAAACCGCATATTAGCCTCAAACACCAATACCCTAGACTACGTAGATTATCGCGCACCTTTGGTTTGCAAAAAGCATTAGAATATGAAGATATGACTTTCCAAGGGAATCATCATCGTGCTTTAGATGATGCTAAAAATACAGCCCGTATTTTTATTTTATTACAAGCCTTTTGGAATTTTCAATCATAAAAAATAGCCCAATTCAGTTTTGCTGAAAAGGGCTTTTCTTTATACTTTTATTTTGTTTTTTGTACTTTCGTTTTCTTTGCTTTTTTTGGCATTTCTTCGCAATTACCTTTAATGCAATTTACTATACGACGTCTTACTTCCTTGTTTGTAACTTTTTGACGAGGACCGAATGAGGTCACCACATTCCT
>X137_Gaur__coassemble_166_pt1 | contig 16470 bp, 12 predicted proteins | sample X137_Gaur__metabat2_high_PE_006 | metagenome-assembled genome bin X137_Gaur | reverse complement strand
AATCAATATAAAAAGAGTTTAACCATTGAATATTTTGCAATGTAAGTGTAAAAAACTACCTTTGTTGCAACTAATATCAAGCGTTAAAAAATTATGGTAACTACAGCTATCACTTATAATAGACAAAATCTAAGCGATGAAAAGCTTAAAGATTTGTATTTAGCCTTAGTGCGTCCTCGTCTAATAGAGGAAAAAATGTTAGCACTTTTGCGTCAAGGTCGTATCAGTAAATGGTTCTCTGGCATAGGTCAAGAGGCAATTGCTGTGGGCGTTACTTCGGCTTTGCACGAAGATGAATATGTATTTACTTTACATAGAAATTTGGGCGTATTTACAACGCGTCAAATGCCTTTAGATAGATTATTCTGTCAATGGGAAGGAAAAATGGGCGGCTATACAAAAGGTCGTGACCGTTCTTTCCACTTTGGAACTAAAGAACATCATATAGTAGGTATGATTTCTCATCTTGGTCCTCAATTGGCTTTGGCTGGTGGGGTAGCTTTGGCAGATAAATTGAGTAAAAATCCAAAAGTAACAGTAGCTTTCTCTGGCGAAGGCGGAACAAGTGAAGGGGATTTCCATGAAGCTATGAATGTAGCGGCAGTATGGTCTTTACCTGTTATTTTTGTAGTTGAAAATAATGGTTACGGTCTTTCTACACCAACTCGTGAGCAATTCGCTTGTAAAGATATAGTGGATAAAGCTATAGGTTATGGTATGAAAGGTTATAAAATCGATGGCAATAATATTTTAGAAGTTTACAATCAAGTAAATGCTATTGCCGAAGAAATGCGCCAAAATCCAGCGCCAGTATTAATAGAATTTGTGACTTTCCGTATGCGTGGTCACGAAGAAGCTTCAGGTACAAAATATGTACCAAAAGAATTATTCGAAGAATGGGGACAAAAAGACCCTATTAGCAATTATGAAGCTTATTTAATGGCTGAAGGCATAATGACGGAAACGGAAATTGCCGATATTCGCAAAGCCATTAAAAAAGAAATTGCTAGAGAATTAGAACATGCAGCAGAAGCACAACCAGCAACGGCAGATACAGCAGCAGAATTAGCAGATTTATTTGCACCGCATACGCAAATCGTAACGCCAGCACAAGGCGAGAAAAAAGAAATGCGTTTTATTGATGCTATAGCAGATGGTTTGCGCCAAGCTATGCATAAGCATGATAAATTAGTTTTAATGGGTCAAGATATTGCAGAATATGGCGGCGCATTCAAAATTACAGATGGCTTTGTAAATGAATTTGGCAAAGAAAGAGTACGCAATACACCTATTTGCGAAAGTGCTATTGTAGGCGCAGGTTTAGGCTTGAGCATTAAAGGCTATAAAGCTATGGTGGAAATGCAATTTGCAGATTTCGTAACTTGCGGTTTCAATCAAATTATTAATAATTTAGCTAAACTTCATTGGCGTTGGGGGGCAAATGCAGATGTAGTAGTGCGTATGCCTACAGGTGCAGGTACAGGTGCAGGTCCTTTCCATTCTCAAAGCAATGAAGCTTGGTTCTTCCATACACCAGGGCTTAAAATATTGTATCCTTCTACTCCAGAAGATGCCAAAGGTTTGCTTTTAGCAGCTTTTGAAGACCCTAATCCAATTATGTTCTTCGAGCATAAAGCTTTATATAGAAGTCTTTCTGGCGAAGTGCCTACAGATTATTATACTGTAGAAATTGGTAAAGCACGCACCGTGCGTCAAGGTACAAAAGCTTCTATTATTACTTATGGTTTAGGCGTTCGTTGGGCTACAGAATTAGTAGAAAAATTGGGCGAAGACATAGAAATTATAGATTTACGCACGCTTTTACCTTTAGATTATGAAGCTATTCGCGCTACAGTAGCTAAAACAAATAGAGTATTGGTTTTACATGAAGATACTTTAATTGGCGGTATTGGTGGCGAAATCTCTGCTTGGATTAATGAACATTGTTTCGAGCATTTAGATGCACCAGTAATGCGTGTAGCTAGTTTAGATACGCCAATTCCATTTGCAAAAGCTTTAGAGGCTAATTTCTTGCCTGTACAGCGTTTGCATGATACAATGATAAAGTTATTAGCTTATTAATAGTTAATTCAAAATAAGCCCTTTTAAATCAATAATAAGACTAAGTTTTATTTTTTTGGAAAGGGGATAAGGTGCGCTAAAGCGCATTTGTTTATAAAGTTATTTTATGGTCGTTGAGCATTATGCTTAGCGACCATTTTTTTTGGCATTTTGCAAAGGACTAAAAAACAAAGAAATGCCATACTCCCTTTCTCAAAAAAAATATTTATAAAAAAGAAAAAAGCCATAGATACAAATAGTAACTATAGCTTTTATTATGCCTTTGTGGGCAGAAAAATTTTCGTAAAAAGATGTCTATATAAACTTAAAATGAACGACAAAGAGTATCGGCTTCTTTTAATAGGGTAGGGATTCTATAATCTCCATGCATCATATAAATTTGTTGGGCAGCCCAATCCACATCTACGCCAATGCTAGTAACATAAAGCGGATTTTGAGCATTGCCACGATAGACCAATTCGGTAATATCATCTGCGCCTTCAAATTTAGTTTTAGCTACACCTATAATAGGGATTTTGCAGTTTAAAGCTTCGTATAAATAAGCACCTAAACCTTTTTTCTCTCTTTGATTATCGAGCCATACATAACTATCCACTACAATAAAATCCAATGCCTCTTGAACAAGGTTTAAAACTTGCAAGAGGCATGGTAATTCTCGTTTATAAAAAGCACCAGGTTCGTAAGGCGCTATATTATGGATAGTTGTTGCATAAACATTAAGTGCTTGAGAAGCATACCAATTGGCAGCTACTACACAAGCAGCAACACCAGAAGTATTGCTATATTGAACGTCTAAGCATGCTATCATGCATAAAATTTTATGTATTGTGAGGAAAGGAGATTAAGCGCTTTCCAAAGCAGCTGCACCACCAACGATTTCAGAAAGCTCATTCGTAATATTCTCTTGACGAGCTTTGTTGTAGTTGATACGCAATGTTTTAAGGATTTCGTCCGCATTTTCAGAGGCTTTATCCATAGCTGTCATACGAGCACCGTGCTCAGAAGCAGCAGTATCAATAACAGTTTTGTAGAATTGCGTTTTCAAAATAGTTGGCACTAAATAAGAAAGAATTTCTTCTTGTGAAGGTTCGAAAATGAAGTCAGCATTTACATCTTCTTCAGTTTTCTCTGCTTTAGCCACAGGTAAGAATTGTTCTACTATAAAGTTTTGTGTAGCGGCATTTTTAAATTGAGCATAAATGATGTCAATGGCATCATAAACACCTTCGTGATATTGAGCTACTAGCTGTTGAGAGATTTTTTCTGAATCATTGAAAGAGAATTCTTTACCAACTAATTCAACATGATCAGCAATCATTTTGATAGTAGGATATCTCTTACGGAAAAAATCATAGCCTTTTTTACCAATACAAAGCATAGTTAAGTTGCCAGCAGCAAGCTGAGCACCATACTTTTCTTCAACACACTGAATAGCCGTTTTGATCAAGTTAGAATTGAAAGCACCACATAAACCACGGCTAGAAGTAATTAATACAACTAAAGGTTTTTCGATAGTAGTTTCTTCATCTTGGTCATTATCTTGGTCTCCAGTATCTACGCTTGCTAAGATATTAGAAAGCATAGCTTGAAGTTTATTGGCATAAGGACGCAACTGAACAATAGATTGTTGAGAACGACGTAATTTCGCCGCAGCAACCATCTTCATTGCTTTAGTAATTTGTTGCGTAGACATTACCGAGTTAATGCGTTCGCGTACCTCTTTTAAATTTGCCATTTATTAGATAAAGGATTAGATATGAGAAAGAAAATAACTTAAGGTTTATTTTCAATCGAATGTATATCAGACTATTATTATGCAAACCCAAGCTATATCTGAAAGAATAGACAATAGCTTGGGCTTGCTTATATTATGGACTTATTCAAGCAGAATAAGTTATAATTATTTGAATTCAGGAGCGATTTCGTTAGCTACAGCTTCAACTTTAGCTAAGTCAGCATTTTCATACTTACCTTTGCGGAAGTTAGCTAATACATCTGGGTGGTTCTGTTCTAATTTTAAGAAGAAGAATTTCTCGAACTCAGTTACTTTATTTAAAGCAATTTTGTTTAAGAAACCAGTAGTACCTAAGTAAATGATAGCCACTTGTTTTTCAACAGCAACAGGAGAGTATTGAGGTTGTTTCAACATCTCAACGTTACGAGCACCTTTATCGATGATGTTTTTAGTAGCAGCATCTAAGTCAGAACCGAATTTAGCGAAAGCTTCCAATTCGCGGAATTGCGCTTGATCCAATTTCAAAGTACCAGATACTTTTTTCATTGGTTTAATCTGAGCATTACCACCTACGCGAGATACAGAAATACCTACGTTAATAGCAGGACGGATACCAGCGTTGAAAAGGTTAGATTCCAAGAAGATCTGACCGTCAGTAATAGAGATAACGTTAGTAGGGATATAAGCAGAAACGTCACCAGCTTGAGTTTCGATAATAGGTAAAGCAGTTAAAGAACCACCACCTTTAACGATACCAGCTTGTTTTAATGACTCAGGTAAGTCATTCATTTCTCTAGCAATTTCATCACGGTTAATGATTTTCGCAGCACGCTCTAATAAACGAGAGTGAAGATAGAAAACGTCACCAGGATAAGCTTCACGTCCTGGAGGACGGCGAAGAAGAAGAGAAACTTCACGGTAAGCAACCGCTTGTTTAGAAAGGTCATCATAAACCACTAAAGCTGGACGACCTGTATCACGGAAGTATTCACCAATAGCAGCACCTGCGAATGGAGCATAGAACTGTAAAGGAGCTGGATCAGAAGCAGGAGCAGAAACGATAACAGTATAAGCTAAAGCGCCATTTTCTTCTAAAGTACGAGCCACTTGAGCTACAGTAGAAGCTTTTTGACCTACAGCAACATAGATACAAAATACTGGTTCGCCTTTATCGTAGAATTCTTTTTGGTTAAGGATAGCATCTACAGCAATAGCAGTTTTACCAGTTTGACGGTCACCGATGATAAGCTCACGTTGACCACGACCAATAGGAATCATAGCATCGATAGCTTTGATACCAGTTTGAAGTGGTTCAGCTACTGGTTGGCGGTAAATAACACCTGGAGCTTTACGCTCAATAGGCATTTCGTAAGTTTGACCTTTGATAGGACCTTTACCATCTAAAGGCGCACCAAGAGGGTTAACTACGCGACCTAAAAGGCCTTCACCAGCGTTAATAGAAGCAACGCGACCTGTACGTTTAACTTTGTCGCCTTCTTTTATTTGAGAAGCAGCACCCATGAGTACAAGACCCACGTTGTCTTCTTCTAAGTTAAGAGCAATAGCTTTTACACCTGTTTCAGTGAATTCTACTAACTCACCTGCTAATACATTAGACAAACCGTAAACACGGGCAATACCGTCACCTACTTCAAGAACTGTACCTTCTTCTTCAAGTTGTGCTTGAGCGTTGAAGTCAGTGATTTGAGAACGGAGGATTGCAGATATTTCGTCTGGTCTTACATCAACCATGATCTAGAAATTTTTGATATAAAGGTTTTCACTAAATTGTTTTTCTAAAAGCTCAAGTTTATAAGCAACACTGGCATCATATACCTTATCGTTGAAATATAAAACAAAGCCACCGATTAACTCGGGTTTTACTTCGCGCTCCAAGCGAACTTCTTTATCTAAGAAGCCATTAGCCTGAAACTCTGCTATAATTTCTTGAACTCTAGCATCAGAGATATTTTCAGCTGTTACTAAACGAGCTACAGAAATATGTTTCTCTTGGAAATAGAATTTCTCAAACTCATTGCAGAATTCAGCTAAAACTGCTTCACGTTTGTGAGCCGTCAAAACTAAAACAGCGTTTAACGTTTCCGTTTGAACTTTGTCTTTGAGAAGGGCAGTGAAAACAGCTTGCTTTTGTTCTACTTTGATAAGAGGATTTTTTAAGAAAGGTTTAAGTTCATCGTTTTGGCTTAAAGTGTATAGGAACTTAGAATCTGCATACACTTGGTCTAATACGTTCGCTTGTTTAGCGACGCCGTAAAGAGACTCTGCATAACGATGGGCAATGCGTAAAGTAGACATAGCTTTAATATTGAACTAAAATCTGATAGAATTTAGTGTTATTATTGAAATAAATCGTTATGCTTTAGAAGAGAAGCGGCGAGCTTTCAATTCTTCAACTTTTTGGCTCACGAATTCCTCGTGATTACCTTGTAATTCTCTTTGAATTACTTGGCGTGCGATAGTTAAAGACATTTTACCGATTTCGTTATAAAGCGCTACTTCCATTTCGTTACGACGGTTGGCAGTTTCTTCTTTAGCTGCTTCTAATAACTTACGAGAATCGTCTTCAGCTTTAGCTTTAGCTTCTTCTACGATACGGTCGCGAAGTGCTTGTGCTTCATTGATAATTTGGATACGTTGTAAGCGCGCTTCTTCGAGTAATTTGTCGTGGTTAGACTTAATACTTTTAATCTCTTCACGAGCTTTATCAGCAGCGTGTAAAGCTTCATCGATAGATTCTTCGCGTTCTTGTAAAGCTGCAATAATTGGTTTGAATGCAAATTTACCAAGTACTACCCAAACTAAAATAAATACGATTGTTGTCCAGAATATCAAGCCGAAGCTTGGATTCATAACAGAGAAATCTGCTAGAAATAGCATGGTTATATCAGTTTTATGTAATGGTATAATAAAGAATATAAATTTCGGATTGTGTGGAAAAGTGCGCTAGGGATAGTAGCGTAAGCCTGAAAGGCTGTAGCGAAAAGCCCGACCCGCAGGGGAGCGCCCTAATTAAATTGGCGGATAAAAGTAAAAAAAAATCTAAATTTAAATACCAATTTTAATTCCTTTTTTAAAAAAGGCAAGCCCTTCGCCAATCGCTATTGAGCTTGCCAATTTTTTCACTAGATGTTAGTGAGGCTTAAATTAAGCTGTGATAAGTGCTACTACGATAGCGAAAAGAGCTGCACCCTCGATGAAAGCTGCTGTAAGGATCATACCACCACGGATATCACCTGCTGCTTTCGGTTGACGAGCGATACTTTCCATTGCTTTACCACCGATTTGACCAATACCATAACTTGCGCCGATAACGGCTAAACCTGCACCAATTGCTGCTAATGTCATCTTAAGAAAATTTAATCTAGATGTGAAAAATTATTAATTAAAAGAAATTACAAAGTTGATAGGTGTATAATATTATACACGAAAGTAGAAATAAAGTAGATTAGTGTGCTGTAGCATGGTCATCATGATGTTCTTCATGATGGTGTTCTTCTACTGCTGCACCAATATATACTGCTGAAAGCATAGTAAATAAGAATGCTTGAACGAAAGCTACTAAAATTTCTAGAATGTTGATAGCGAATACAAGCGGAATAGCAATAGCTGCACCACCTACTGCGCCACCTAAAATATTAGCTTGGTGGAAAACGAAAATCAAACTCACTAAGCTAAGAAGGATAATGTGACCAGCTGTAATGTTAGCAAAAAGACGAATCATCAAAGTGATAGGTTTTAAGAACAAACTCGCTGTTTCGATAACTGCTAACAAAATACGAATAGGAACTGGAATACCAGGCATCCAGAAAACGTGTTGCCAGTAGTGTTTATTGCCATTGAAGTTAACAACTAAGAATGTGAAAGTCGCTAATACTAAAGTTACACCAATATTACCTGTTACGTTTGCACTACCAGGGAAGAAAGGTACTAAACCAAGTAAGTTATTAACTAAAATGAAGAAGAATAATGATAATAAGAAAGGAAAGAATTTTTTCCATTTATCACCGATTGAAGGAATAGCTACTTCGTCGCGTAAGAAACAAATAACTACTTCAACAGCAGATTGTAAACCTCTAGGAGATTGACCTTTTCTTGCTATATAACCGTTTTTAACAATATTAAATACTACGAGTAAGATTACAAATGCTAAAAGCATTGTGAAAACATTTTTCGTAATAGAGAAGTCATGCCAATTAGTAACACCTTGAACAGAGCTTGCAGGCACTAATTCATAGCTAGCACCTTTATAGTTTAAAACTAAAGCTTTATCTGTTTTTGTTACTTGAGCACCGTGTAAATTAGAGTGGTCTAATTCGCCACCTTCAACACCTGCTGAAGAAACAGTTTGTGTTTCTTTAGCATCGCCGCCATGGTGAGGCGTAGGTTCTGCTAAATCAACTACCCCTGGTTTATTGAAACCTTTTATTTGGTATAAAACATCGTGATAAATCATATAGTTATCTACGGCTTTAGTACCATGGTCGAATTTGCTAGACATTGCAAAGAATAAACCTTGCTCAGGGTCGTAAGCGATACATGGCAATGGTAAAGCTAAATCGCCAACAATATGAAAACCATGTGCATCGCTAATGTGGTGCATTACTGCTGCATTAGGATCTTGATCGCCGCCTCCGGCATAAACTTTGGCATTAGTCCAACTAGCTAGGAATGCCACGCAAAGAGTAAAAAATATATGAATTGTTCTCACGATAAATTTTTAGTATATAATGGAATATATCAAAATTGTCATTTAGTATTTAGAGATTTTCGACCGCAAAGGTAGACAAATTTTTGAGTATTAAAAAGGTGTAAGGTTTTTTTTTCTCTATTTATATAAAGTTTTTTGCTTTTGACAATCCTTACAAGGGCTTTGGTATATAAATCTTTAATTTAGAATACTTTAAATGCATTGTTTTTTTAATATTTAATTGCGTTTAAAACTTATACACCAAATAATAATGCTCTTTTTTTTCATTTGCATTGCTTTGAAGCTGAATTTAGCGCCATGAAATGACTTTATAATCGCCATGACGTATTTAGAAAATTCATTTTATTTTTTACTAGCCATTTCCATTTTATTTTTTTTGAAAAGGGAGTATGGCATTTTTTGTTTTTTGAAAATCCTGTACTAAGCCTATATTTTCTTTACTAAAGCTATTATTTTTTGCAGCCTAGATTAATAGAACAAGTATAAAGCACAATTTTATGCAGCTTATAGCTGCTTTAACTTTTATTTAGTGTTCTATTTTTATTTGCCATTTAAATGTAAGCATTCTTAAAGCATTTTTATATTATTATGGATATAAAGTCTTGTAAATGACTTTATTTAACATTTGCCATACTCCCTTTCCCAAAAAAATAAAATAAAAAAAGCTTAATCCTAAAATAGATTTAGGACTAAGCTATAGTAATAAAGTATATAATTGTGGCTTATAAAGCAAAAGCACCTTGACCTACTTTGTCGGCTAAATATTGACCATTTTCGCAATAAGGCAATAATTCGCTTTGTATGAAAGCTTGCGCTTGAGTTTTGATTTCGCTAGGATAAAGTAAATGTAAATTCGGACCAGCATCTAAAGTAAAATATAAAGGCAATTTAGTTTCTTCTCGCCAAGCACGCAATTTATGAATTAATAAAAGGGTATTAGGCTGCATTAAAACAAAAGAAGGACGAGAAGACATCATGAGCGCATGCAAAGTTAAAGCTTCCTCTTCTATAATGAAACCAGCTTCATGTATATCGCCATTTTTCAAATGCGTGAGTAATTTGCCCAAATTATCTTGTGCTTGTGCATAACGAGCTTCGGCAAAAGGATTGCCTTCCATGAGTTGATGTCCTGCTGTACTAGAAACTTTCTTTTCAGCTTTGCTTACAAATAAAATATCATTATGATAAGTGTGGAAAATTGGATGCAATGATTCGCCATAAGGGACAGCATATAAATTAGAAGCTTTTTCATAATGTGGCGTTTCGCCCCAAATAGCTGCACCACCATAAATAGAGCGGCAAGCACTACCAGAAGCTAAGCGAGAAAAATAAGAAGCCTTTTCTTTGAAATTCTCTTTGGTAAAATCTCCATAGCCTATTTCCGTAGCCAATTGCGTCAAACACAAAGCTAATGCGCTCAAACCAGAAGCCGAAGAAGCAATACCAGCAGAATGTGGAAAAGAATTATGTGATTGAATTTGAAAATGATAATCTTTCAAAAAAGGCATTTCATCTAAAATACTAGACATGAATTTTTCTATGCGTGCAGAAAAATTAGGATTTTCTTTCCCTTCAAATAAAAAGTCAAAGGATAAGCCAGCAGCGCTTTGAGCGTTTTTTTGCTCATATTGCAAATGCGTTTCGCTAAAAGCATTTTCTAAAGTAAGACTAATAGAAGCGTTTTTAGGCAATTGTCTACCATATTTGCCCCAGTACTTAATTAGCGCAATATTAGAAGGGCTGCGCCATGCAATCGTTTTGCTCATAAATATATTATTGGAATTCCGTATATACTAAAAAATAAAAAGCACCTAAATGAAAAGTACTTTTAGGTGCATTACATATAACTATAAAATGTCTGTATTGTTTGTTTTTAATTAGAGTTCATCAAAATTGAAATCCTCTAAATCAAATTCCTCCTCTATATCATCAGCCCATTCAGTAGGGTTTTCCGTTAGCTCATCCGTGATTGGGCTAAGAATTAATTCATCATAAGTAAGTACTGTATCAAAGCCTTTATCATTGAAATACTTTTCTGTTTCTTCAAAACTTCTTTCACTAGTAGCCAAAACGAAATCGCCGCCCCATGCGCCTAATGATTTTATTTCGCCCCAAAAATCGCTAAAATAAATATCTTTAGCACGTGGTTGTTGTATAATACTACTTACAATTTCTTCATGTTCTTTAATTAAAGCTTCAAAGGCTTTTAGCGTAGGTGTTTTTGAGAAAGGGAGTTCGGTATTGTTTGTTTTTTCATAAACATCAAAAGCACTTGTTTTCCAAGTAACATTGCCTTGCGCTATATATAAATTATTTGGTGCTTCTGTAGCTTCTTTTAATTTTGTAACATTGTGCGTAATTTGAGAAATTCTGCCTATATGTTTATGTCTTTCTTCTGGCGGCGTAGTCGTATAATAAACCATAGCCAAACGAGAGTTTTGTTTTTTACCCAAATAAACAAAATATAAGTTTTGGGCAAATGGCGGATTAAATTCTATAGCCTCTGTTCTATTAACACCATTAAACTTTTGAAATAAAAGAGGACCTGCTGCACGTGCTGCTGCTATATCATAACCAGAACCGCCCATAGTTAAAGCTAATAATTCATAAGCATCTACTTCAGCCCATTCGGCAATCATAGATACTAAAGTAGAACTAGTGCCTAAACCCCAATTGCGTGGAAATTCTAAAGTTGTTTTAGCAATTAAATGCTTTTTGAATTTTAAGAATTTAGGATTTAAGTGGCGTGCTGCTTTCAATATATCTTGCAAAACCTCAGCTATAGCTATACCAGATTCATCGCTAGGCATATCCAATATAGAGAGGTCTTCCAATACAAATTCTGTAGCAAACCAAAGCTCATTATTATTATCATAACTTTCCCAACGTAAGATTTTATGCGGTCTTCTTACGCCCGAAAGCGGAGTAAATTCGAGCGATTGCCCTAAGCGAGTAGGTAAAGCTAAAGCCACTGCGCCTTCTGTTACGAAGTATTCGCCAGTGAGCAATAATTTACCGTTGGCACGTGTAGAGAAATTCATAAGATTTAATTTTTTTGGTCTTGTTAATATGGGCAAATATACATTTAAAAAAGGGCTTATTCAATATATTTTTTAAATTTTAATTTACAATTGTCTAAATCTCTGGTTGTTATTATATATACTTTTTTTCTTTATTTTATCAAAAACAATGTCATGCAAAAACTATTATTGCTTTGCCTATTATTTTTAGGATTATCTTTTTCGAGTTTTGCACAAAACTTAGTAAAAAGTGATGTCATTACTTATGATGTACTAGTATTTGAAAATTTTGCTAAAGGCGATATGCGTTTCGTTCGCCAAGGTGCACCTATCAAATATGCGCTCAAATCTTCGCCTAAACAAAAACAACAAGGCGTTTTCGAAAAGGTAGTAGATAAAAATATTATTATAGATGGTCAATCAATTCCGCTTAGCGATTTGGCTTATATTAAAGCTAGAGTACAAAGCGATAAAAAAATGATTGGCGGTTTATTGGCAGGAGCAGGGATTGCAACCACTGCATTTTCTGTGGGTATAGGCAATAAAGGCGGTTTGGCTATGGCTGGATTAGGCTTAGTAGCTACAGGTTATGGCATTAGTTTGATTACTAGTGCTAAGAAATTTAATTTCTATAAAGGTTGGGAAGTTTCTGGCGGAACATTAGAATATATACGTTAAGTTTTTTTTGAGAAAGGGAGTTCGGTGCGCTAAAGCGCTTTTTAGTTTTTAAGCTCCTTGCAGGACTTTTTTTAAAAATGCGAAGCACCATACTCCCTTTCCCAAAAAATAAAAAATTAAAATAAAAAAGCCACTGTCGAAATATATCAACAGCGGCTTTTCGTTTTTTATGAGGATAAGCTAGGCTTAAACTTTAGCAATTTTCATGCGTAATCTAGTTTCTTCAAGCAATTCTACATCAATAGCATTTTCTAAAGCATCTACTACAGTAATAGAATTTGCTAATACTTCACTAGCAATATAATCTTTAAACTGTGCAATAGCAGCATTTACTAAATCATTAGCTTCAAGCTCAACAGCGATTCTATCTACTACTTCAAAATTGCTTTCTTTGCGCAAATTCTGAATGCGGTTTACAATTTCACGTGCTGTACCTTCAGCTTCCAATTCTGGCGTAATCGTAATATCTAATGCTACTACTAATTCGCCATCATTTGCTACTAACCAACCTTGAATATCTTCAGAAGAAATAGTGAAATCTTCCATAGTCAAAGTATAATCTTGACCTTCGATATTTAAAATATGCTGACCAGTTTTTTCTAAAGCAATAATATCTTCTTGTGTAAACTCTTGGATAAGGGCTTGAGCAGCTTTCATTTGACCACCCAATTTTTTACCTAAAGTTTTGAAGTTTGGTTTAATTTTCTTAGTTACTAAACCAGTAGTGTCCGTTACATATTCCACTTCTTTGATATTCACCTCAGAAAGAATAACATCTTTTACCTTTTCCATTTGCTCTTGGAAATTAGCATTGATTACAGGTAATAAGATTTTTTGTAAAGGCTGACGTACACGGATTTTTTCGCGCTTGCGTAAAGAAAGTAATAAAGAAGCAATACGTGCAGCATAATCCATTCTTTGCTCTAAAGCTTTATCAATTAAAGTTTCATCGCAAGTAGGGAAGAAGGCTAAGTGAATTGAATCATGACTTTCTGTACCTGTTACGCTATTCAAATCTTGATATAAACGGTCGCTATAGAATGGTGCAATTGGTGCCATTAATTTAGCTACAGTTAATAAACAAGTGTGTAATGTTTGGTAAGCAGCTAATTTATCTTTGTTTGTATCTGCATCTTGTGCAAATTCGCCTTTAGACCAGAACCTACGACGGCTCAAACGCACATACCAGTTAGATAAATGAACATCTACAAAGTTAGTAATACGACGACCAGCTTGCGTTGGCTCATAATTAGCATAATCTGCATCAACTTCTTTAATTAAAGTATTCAATACAGACATAATCCAACGGTCTAATTCGCTACGCTCTTCCATAGGTAAAACAGCTTGAGAACCATCAAAACCATCTACATTAGCATAAGTAGCAAAGAAGTTATAAGTATTGTAAAGCGTGCTGAATAAAGCGCGTTGTACTTCTACTATACCATCAGAGTATTGCTCTTTGAGCGTCATTGAATCGTAGTAAGCTTTATCTTTAAGGAGTTTATCAGGGTCGAAAAGGTGTTCTTTACCGTTTGCATCTACATAAACTTTATCCCAGCTGAATTTCAAATCGTCCCAAGGCTGCGCATTAGTAAGCATATACCAACGTACAGAATCTGCACCGTATTTGTCTAATGCAAAGAATGGTTCAACGGCATTGCCCCAACGTTTAGACATTTTTCTACCCGCTTTGTCCAATACTAAACCATTAGATACTACGTTTTTGTAAGCCACAGTGTCGAAGCACATAGTAGCAATAGCATGTAAAGTATAGAACCAACCACGCGTTTGGTCAACGCCTTCAGCGATGAAGTCTGCTTGCCAATTGTTATTTTCGAAAAGTTCTTTGTTTTCGAATGGATAATGGTGTTGTGCATAAGGCATAGCACCACTGTCGAACCAAACGTCAATCAAATCGCTTTCTCTTTGCATAATTTCTCCATTAGAAGAGAAGAATACAATAAGGTCAGCTAAAGGTTTGTGCAAGTCTAATTTTGCATCGAAATCTTCTACTTTCGCTTTAATATCAGCCATGTGAACATAACCTTTGTAAGTAGTAGATTCAGCTACGCCGAATTTTTCTGCTTCAAAGTATTCATTAGCCAAATTCAAAGGCAAATATCCCTTTTCAAAAAGCTCAGCCATAGAACCAATGCAAACTTCTTCGCCTTTGCCATCTCTCCAAATTGGAAGTGGAATACCCCAATAACGAGAACGAGAAAGGTTCCAATCTTGCAAATTGCTCAACCAGTTGCCGAAACGACCTGTACCAGTAGCTTCAGGTTTCCAGTTAATAGTTTTATTGAGTTCGAACATGCGTTCCTTCACTTTAGAAGCAGCAATAAACCAAGAATCCAATGGATAATAAAGGATAGGTTTATCTGTACGCCAGCAGTGCGGATAGTTATGTTCGTATTTTTGTACGTTGAAAGCTTTACCTTCTAATTTGAGTTTTACAGCAATATCAACATCTACTTCTTTATAGTCTGCTTCATCGCGATAGTCTTTTACATAGCGACCAGAAAATTCGCCAACTGTATCAACGAATTTACCTTGTTTGTCTACTAATGTTAAAGTACCAATACCAGCTTTTTTAGCTGCTTTACGGTCATCAGCACCAAAGCTAGGCGCCGTGTGTACTATACCTGTACCGTCTTCTGTAGTAACGAAGTCGCCAAGAATTACACGGAAAGCATCTGTAGCACCGTCCAATTCTTCAATAGGATTGCCAAAAGGTAAAAGTTGCTCATAACGTAAACCATCTAATTCGCTACCTTTTACAGTGAAAAGGATTTCTTTTTCGATTTTCTTAGCGCCATCAAACCATTTGCTGATTAATTTTTCGGCTAAAATGATAACAACTTCTTCATTAGTATAAGGATTAGTTGTTTTTACAACAGCATAATCAATATTAGGACCTACAGTAAGGGCTGTATTGCTAGGCAAAGTCCAAGGTGTAGTTGTCCAAGCTACGAAGAAAGTTTTTAAGTCTTTTGCTGTGTTCTTTTCATTGAAAATTACTGTTTGTGCAGCTTCATTTCTAATAATAGGGAACATAGCTACTACTGTAGTATCTTTTACAGGTTTGTAACAACCTGGTTGGTTTAATTCGTGAGAAGAAAGACCAGTACCAGCAGCAGGAGAATAAGGTTGAATAGTATAGCCTTTGTACAATAAACCTTTATCATAGATTTTTTGTAAAAGATGCCAAACTGATTCAATATAATTGTTTTCGTAAGTGATATAAGGATTATCTAAGTCTACCCAATAACCCATTTTTTCTGTTAAAGCATCCCAACGGTCTTTGAATTCCATAACCGTTTTACGACACTCTGCATTATAATCACGTACAGATATTTTTTTACCAATATCTTCTTTTGTAATGCCAAGTTTTTTCTCTACAGCTAATTCAATCGGTAAACCATGTGTATCCCAACCTGCTTTACGACGTACTAATTTACCTTTCATCGTTTGATAACGGCAAAAAGTATCTTTTACAGAACGTGCCAAAACGTGATGAATACCAGGTTGACCATTAGCAGAAGGCGGACCTTCATAAAATACAAAAGATTCTTTGCCTTCGCGCTCAGTTACTGAACGTTCGAAGATTTCTTTGTCTTTCCAATATTGCAACATCTCTATTTCTACCTGAGGTAGATTAAGCGCTGAATATTTGGTATATTGCTTTTTCATAAAGTATAAATAAGGCTATATAGATTTAAATCGAGCAAGATGCTATAATTAAAGAAAATTCACTATCAACTGCTTATTTTCAACTGCAAAATAAAGCCTTTTTAATAATTCTACAGCTATTAAAATATAAATAAACTCAATTTCTAGTAATAATAATTCCCAAAAGGCTATTTCTTACTTATTTGGAGAAGCTCCTAAAGGATTTTCTTCTTTTACTTCTTGTAAAATCGCCTTGTTTGTCTCCTTTCCTAAATCTACATGCTCATTCGTTTTTTTAGTATTTTTATGAATAGAATTAGCAGTATTTACCATGCCATTTTCCATAGCAGGTAGAGTTATTGTAGTATTTTTTGAGGAAGGGAGTTCGGTATTTTCTGTTTTTGTGGCTACTGCTGGCGCAGTAGCTTTGGCGTCCGATTTTTTGAAGCGTTTATTTTTTATAACAAATAAAGGAGAATTTTTTTCAAAATACTTTTTGCCCTTTATTTTATTAGAAAAATCTATATCTAAATGTTCTGTCATATATTCAGCTG
>X137_Gaur__coassemble_162_pt1 | contig 16543 bp, 15 predicted proteins | sample X137_Gaur__metabat2_high_PE_006 | metagenome-assembled genome bin X137_Gaur | reverse complement strand
ATCTGATAGCCCATTGTTTTAGTAAATATTAATACACTATTTTACATATCACTTTTATTTTAAAAGGAATTTTCGTATATTTAGCGCTTTAGTAAACCAATTAAACTTTTCAACTAACTATGAGTAAAAGCGCAGAAGAGCAATTAAAAGCATTAGCAAATTCTTACAAAGCTGCTGCTGCTGTTAAACCTACGACTACAACAGGATTAACTGGTTCTGTAGGGCAAGGCGGTAAAAACGTAAAAGCCGACGTAACCAAAGTACAAACCCTTTTAAATAAAAAAGGCGCCAAATTAGCTGTAGATGGTTCTTGCGGTCCTAAAACTATTGCCGCTATTACCGCTTATCAGAAGCAAGCTATGAAAATGGCTAAGCCTGATGGTCGTGTAGATGTAAATGGTGCAACTTGGAAATCTCTAAATGCAGCTACTGCGGCTCCAGCGCCTGCCAAACCAGCTACGCCAGCAGCGGCTCCAGCAGCAAATACAGCGGGTATTACTGCCTCTGTAGGGCAAGGTGGTAAAAACATAAAAGCAGATGTTATTAAAGTACAAAATCTTTTAAATAAGAAAAATGCTAAATTAGCTGTAGATGGTTCTTGCGGTCCTAAAACTATTGCCGCTATTACTGCTTTTCAAAAACAAGTAGTAAAACTTTCTAAACCTGATGGAAGAATTGACCCTAATGGCACTACATGGAAAGCATTAAATGGCACTTCTGGCAATATTACAACTACCCCAGCTCCTGCTGCACCCAAACCTGCTGCACCAGGCAATATTATCAGTAGAGAATTAAACTCTAGATCATTAAAAAGCTTAAATGGAGTTAACTCTAATTTAGTAAAAGTAGTTAAAAGAGCAATTCAGATTACACCTGTTTACTTTATAGTAATAGAAGGTCTAAGAACCAAAGAAAGACAAGCTCAACTAGTTAAACAAGGAGCTTCTAAAACTATGAATTCTAGACACCTTACTGGACATGCTGTTGATATAGTACCTTCTCCTGATGGAGGAAAAACTATAGATTGGAACAATAAAACTCAATTCAAACAAGTAGCTGCTGCTATGAAACAAGCTGCAAAAGAATGCGGTGTTAAGATTACTTGGGGCGGAGATTGGAAAAACTTCGTAGATATGCCACATTATGAAATTACTTGGTAAGATTTTACAAAAAAAACTTATTCTCTTTTCAATATTATAATACTTTTATTTATAAGTATATTTTATTTTAGCATAAAAAGTATTATATTGAGCGCTATTGAATAATCCTAAATTAACTAAATCTTATTCCCCATGAGTAAAAGCGTTGAAGACCAATTAAAAGCATTAGCAAACACATATAAAACAATTACTACAGCCAGTGCTACACCAGCTGCAAGTAATAAAATCTCTGCCTCTGTAGGGCAAGGTGGTAAAAACGTGAAAGCAGATGTTATTACTGTTCAAACTCTTTTAAATAAAAAAGGTGCTAAATTAACAGTAGATGGATCTTGCGGTCCTAAAACAATCGCTGCTATTACTGCTTTCCAAAAACAAGTAGTGAAATTAGCTAAACCTGATGGTCGTATTGATGTTGGTGGTGCTACTTGGAAAGCACTTACTGCTGGCGCAACAGCTACCCCTGCCCCAACTACTCCTACGCCTGCTCCTGCTCCATCAACACCAGCTACAAGTAATAAAATTACTGCTTCTGTAGGACAAGGTGGCAAAAACGTAAAAGCAGATGTTATTACTGTTCAAACTCTTTTAAATAAAAAAGGTGCTAAATTAACAGTAGATGGATCTTGCGGTCCTAAAACAATCGCTGCTATTACTGCTTTCCAAAAACAAATAGTAAAGTTAGCTAGCCCTGATGGCAGAATTGACCCAGGTGGAAAAACTTGGACTGCCTTAAACGGCAATTCTGGCAGTATAACTAATACGCCAGCTCCAGCTCCTCAACAACCAACTACAGGCGGCGGTAATGCTGGCACTGGTGCAGAACCAAGCTGGATTAAAACAGCTAAATCACAAATTGGTGTTAAAGAAAATAAGAGTAAAACAGTCCATAATCCAGAAGTAGTAAAATACTTTGCTGCTACGCCTGTAGCTAATGCTTTCAAAAATGATGATGCGCATTGGTGTTCTGCTTTTACTTTCTGGTGTATGAAACAAAATGGCTACACTGGTCCTACTGGCGACGGCGGTTATGATAGCGTACGTGCATTAAAATGGGCGAATTGGGGTAAGAAATTATCTAAACCAGCTTTTGGTGCTATTGGCGTCATGAAACGTTCTGGCGGTGGTCACGTTGGTTTTGTTACAGGTGCTGCAAATGGTAAAATTACTATGTTAGGTGGCAACCAAGGCGATATGGTAAAATATTCTAACTTCAATGCTAGTGATTTTGTTGCTTTCGTTGTTCCTAATAATTATGAAGTACCAGCGGCAGCTTACAACTTAACAGCAGGCAATGGTTCTGAAGGCGATTCTATGAGCTAAATCATTTAGTTTAAAATAATTGTATATTCAAATTTAAGAGCAATATTCTTTTTCTCATTTTTTTGGAAAAGGGAGTATTGCTTTTTTTTATTATTAAAAAGTCATAAAACACTTAAAATACTACTAATTTTATCTATTTATAAGCAAAAAAACGTTATATCTAAGTTAGTATCTATAGGATAATAAACTTTTATTTATCTTAGGGAGTTATAAAAAAACATAATCCTTTTAAAACTTATATAATTTCTATTCTGGCATGTTGGATAAAAAAATAAAATATATTGGAGTACTTGTGTTTTTTGCAGCAATGATTGTTTGGACAAACCATGCTTACCAAAAAAGTAGCTTTCTGCCTATTGTGCAAGCAGAACAAGCAAAATTACAAGATAATATACAAGATATAGTACATGATTTCAATACTTTACAAGTAGACTCCTTAGAAAAAGAAGATATACTTTTTTCTAATGATATGGTCCCTGCTGCGCATAGAATAGAATTATATGAGGACTATTTAAAAGGGAAAAATATAGCTTTATTAGTAAATCATACTGCCACTATTGGCGAAACACATTTAGTCGATACTTTACTACAAAGAGGACATAAAATTGTAAAAATATTTGCTCCCGAACATGGTTTTAGAGGCGATGCCGATAATGGAGAAAACATTAAAAGTGGCATAGATGAAAAAACTCAAATCCCTATAGTTTCGCTTTATGGCAGCAATAAAAAACCGACTGCTAAAGATTTTGAAAATATAGATATAGTTATTTTTGATATTCAAGATGTAGGCGTACGTTTTTACACTTATACTACTTCTATGACTTATATGATGGAAGCCTGTGCTTTATTCAATAAGCCATTTTTAGTGTTAGACAGACCTAATCCTTTAGGTCATTATGTAGATGGCGCCGTACTCAATAAAGAATTAAGTTCTTTCATTGGTTTACATCCTGTGCCTATAGTACATGGACTTACTGTAGCTGAATATGCAAAAATGATTAACGAAGAAGGTTGGTTGCCTAATAATCTTAAAGTAGATTTAATTACTATTTTAGTAGAAAATTATGCACATGATAAGTATTATAAACTTCCTGCCAATCCTTCTCCTAATCTTACAGATATGAAAGGTATTTATCTCTATCCTTCTATTTGTTTATTTGAAGGAACTCATGTTTCTTTAGGCAGAGGTACAGATGCCCCCTTCCAAAGATTAGGGCATCCTAAATATCCAAATAAAGATTATATCTTTAAACCTCAAGCTACTTATGGCTCTAAAAATCCGCCCCATAAAGATACAGAATGTTATGGCTATGATTTAACTAATATAGACATAAAAGCCATGCAAATGGATACATTAATCAATATTAGCTATATTCTAGATTTTTATAAAAACTTTCCTAAAGAAGAAAAATTCTTTATTATGAATAAAGATAATTCTTCTTTTTTCGACAAGCTAGCAGGCACTAAAGAATTTAGAGCACAAATTATGGCTGGTGCATCAGAAGAAGAAATTAGAGCTTCTTGGAAAGCTGATTTGGACAATTATAAGGCATTAAGAGCGAAGTATTTACTCTATCCTTAATCCATAAAAGCTATTCTTAAAAAATGAGAATAGCTTTTCCTTATTATTAGGAATAGTTTTATTTATCTCTTGTTTAATTTAAAAAAAAATCATATATTGCACCGCTATTTAGTATCTACAAGGATACTATTTCTGTTTGGCAAAATGGCTTTTATATTATCTATAATAATTTATAGATTTAAGGCTATAGATCAATAATAAGAATTCCCAAGTGCATCGATATATTTTATATGAAAACAAAAGTAGAGTTAGCTAATCTGTCTGAAATGACAATTAAAGAGTTTCAATCTGATGCTCAACGAGAATTTAAGCGTTTGGCGGCATATGGACAAGCAACGAATATTTTAGTACTCACTGAATATACTTTCAAATGTGGTAATGTGGGCGCTATTGTTATCCCTGGTGAGTTCACTTCTGAAATTCAAAAATTCTATAAAGAACAAAAAGTAAGCCGTGCTAAAGAAAAAGACTTTGGCTATGGTCAATGTATAGTACAAGACAATAAAGTATATATTGATTTACAAGAAGGTCCTGCTAAAGTAAGCGATTTAGAAAAAGGACTAAAAAAGACTAAAATCAATTTTGAAACAATTATTAGCAAAAATAGTGGCTTGCCAACTACTAATACAATAAAAGAAGATAGCAAGCCCGAAAAAGCTGCCAAAGCTAATGTAGCAGAACCAACTATTCATAAAACTAATGCTGAAGAAGTATTAATTTTAAAGCAATTAGATCATATCAAAGCACTTTTCCAAAAGGTAAAGGAAATTTTACCTAAAATAGTAGCAGGCAAAAATACAGCTGAAGATATGCAGGTTTTTGCTCGATTACAACAAAATATACAACAGTGGTTTGGCTTATTCACTAGTGCAACTCCTGAAGTGCAAGGTAAATTAAAAGAACAAGCTACTAAGCTTAAAGAGCAATATTCTAAAATTGCTGCTTTAGTACAGAAAACAAAATAAAAACAAATACCATACTCCCTTTCCAAAAACAAATACCAATATCTATATTGGCTAAACTCTAAATTACTTTTTTATAAAATAAGTTTTTTTTTGGAAAGGGAGTATGGTATTTCATATTGATAAAATAAAAAAGGGAGCTACAAAAATGTAGTTCCCTTTTTTAGTATGCTATATCTACAATCTTATGAAAAGATTATAGATGTGCTTCAATTTTCTTACGTAAAACATCTTTACTAGCAGCACCTACTTGTTTATCAACAACCTGACCGTTTTTAATGATAAGGATAGTAGGAATACTACGGATGTTATATTGAGCTGCAATCTCTTTGTTTGCTTCGATATCTACTTTACCAATAAGTGCTTTACCTTGATATTCAGCTGAAAGCTCTTCAATGATTGGAGCAATAGCGCGGCAAGGACCACACCATTCTGCCCAGAAATCTACTAATGCTACTTGTGAAGATGCCAAAACTGTATTTTGAAAGTTTTGATCTGTGAATTCGCGTGCCATAATCTAAAGTGTTAATAATTAAGATATAATAATAATAATGTAAAGCAGACAAACCTTTGAAAATTAATTGTCTATAGTCATGGGCTTATGAAATCGCTTATATCATAAGCTCGTCTTTACACAAATTTAAAAAAAATAGTCCTAATAAGCAAATTTTAAATTTAATTCTAGTATTTAGCCGCTAAAGCTTGCCTCTTGTGCAAGCCTATGGGATAAGAACGTTGTATATAGTTTTTAACTACTTCATAATCTTTAGGATTATGTACAAAGTCTGCACCAGTAACATCTAAAATAAGCACAGGAGTCTTATTAGTTGAACATTCTAAACGGTTAAAAAGTTCATAATAAGCTGCCTCAATCCCTTCTAAATAAGCCGCTTCAATTTTTTGTTCATAAGAACGATTGCGTACTTTAATATTCTTTAAAAGTTCTTCTACAGGACGATGCAAATAAACTAATAAATCAGGTTGAGGAATATGCGCATTTAATGCAGCGAAAAGCCTTTCAAATAAAGTCCACTCTTCATTATTTAAATTGCGTTTGGCAAATAACAAAGTTTTAGAAAATATATAATCAGCTATATGATAATCAGTAGAACCTTCTGTTTGTCTTTTAAGCAACCAAGCATTCATTTGCTCGTGGCGTTCTGTCATAAAGAATAATTCTACGGCCAATGCATGCTCTTTAGGATTTTCATAAAAGCGCGGTAAAAAAGGATTTTCATCAAAATTCTCTAATAATAAACTTGCCGACCAATCCTTCGACAGCTGTTTGCAAAGAGAAGTTTTTCCTGCACCAATATTACCTTCTATAGCAATATAAGCTGATTTTTTGCTATTTGACGTGTTTTTGTCTGACATGAGGTGTTAGCAAGTTAGGCATTTATAATTATTATCATAAATGCCTAGTATATCTTTTAATGAAATAATATTATAATCTTGAAATTAAGGCAGTGGGCTTACGGCTAAAGTATCCTCACATACTGCTAATAATTGCGCTATACTTTTATTTAAAATAGGATGTATAACTTCACTAGCAATTTCTGCCAAAGGTGTTAGCACAAAACGACGTAAATGCATACGAGGATGCGGCACTAAAAGTTTCGTTTCCTCCTCAATAATCATATTCCCTATCAATAAAATATCAATATCTATAGTACGAGGCAAATAACCTATATTATTTTCTACTTGATTCCTATCTCTACCAAGCCTTTGCTCTATACTCAAACAATTTTCCATAATAGATAGCGGCAACAAATCTGTTTCTACCACCAATGCTATATTAAAATAATCTTCATGCATAGGCGTACAGTGCCAAGGCGCAGTTTGATAAACCCTAGAAATATGTTTTACTTCGCCTATATATTGTGCTATTTGTGCTATAGCTGCTTGCAAATGTTCAAGCCGTGGTGCTATATTGGACCCCAAAGATAAATAAACTTGCACCTTAGAAAAAATTAGCGAAAAGAAATATTATATTTTTTATTTATTTATAAGAAAGACACTATATATCTGCTTTTTTATACCCTGCACTATAAAGTACATCTAAAATATTAGAATAAATAGGCTTTCTATTGACAAAATCTTCAGGACTAATCCATTCTGCCAATTCTATATCTTCTTCTGTTTGTGGTACTAAATTATCATCTGTAGTGCGCATTTCATACCAAAAGCTTTCTTTCAAAATGCGTTTAGAAATTTTGCTATGATAAGACCAAAAAGTATGTAGTGTTCTACCTAAAAAGCGTTCTACTACCAAGTTGTTTAAACCTGTCTCTTCTTGTACTTCACGCACTGCTGTTTCTTCTATACTTTCGCCAGCTTCTGTTTTACCTTTGGGCATATCCCATGCACCACGTCTAAAAATACCCAATATTTCCCCTTGTGTATTTTTTACTAAACCACCTGCAGCGGTTTGAAGTTTACATAAATCCAATAACAATTTATCTAGATGCTCTACTTTTTTACCATAAGCAACAAATTGTAAACCACTATTAGCGGGTGCTTTTTCCAATAAAACGATTAATTCATGCATAATTTCTATAGCATCATCATCTTTAGGTTTAATATGTTGCCAACGCGCCACTTCGCCATAATGTCCTGATGCTTGTGCAATTTCTGCCTCTTCCTTACTAACTAAACGCAAGAGATTTTCATTAATATATATTTTCATGCTGGGAGTATTGCTTTTGGAGCTATAAAATTATCTTAAAAAAAGGTCTAATAATACAAATACACAGAATACTGTACTGGCTATACCATTTGTAGTAAAGAAAGCTAAATTTACTTTACTCAAATCATAAGGTTTTACCAAAAAATGCTGATAAGCCAATAAGCCTACGAAAAGTACAGCACCTATTATATAATAAATACCGAACTCCCCTTCCCAAATAGAATACACCACTAAAGCAGCTGTAATAGCATGTACTATATTCGATAACATTAAAGCACGCTTGGTTCCCAATAAAGTAGGAATAGAATTTAAACCCAAAGAACGATCAAATTCTTCATCTTGTAATGCATATATAATATCAAAACCAGATACCCAGAAAAATACAATAAATGAATAAATAATTGGTAAAACTGCAAATTCGCCTGTAACGGCTATATATGCACCTATAGGAGCCAATCCTAATCCTATACCCAAAACAAAATGGCATAAAGCTGTAAAGCGTTTAGTATAAGAATAGCCTAAAACAACCAATAAAGCTATAGGAGATAGGAAAAAGCATAATGTATTAATAAAGTAGGTTGTCGCTACAAATAAAACACAATTAATAATAATAAAGAATAAAGCATTATTTGGAGAAATTACCCCAGCAGGGATTTCACGCATTGCTGTTCTTGGATTTTTGCTATCTATATCTCTATCCACATAGCGATTGAAAGCCATCGCTGCCGTACGTGCAAATACCATACAAGCAATCACTTTAATGAATAAAAGCCAATCTATATTTATATTGCCATTATTTACTTTCATGGTACCTAAAAAAAAGCCAATCAGTGCAAAGGGCATTGCAAAAATAGTGTGGCTAAATTTCACTAGAGACAAATAATTTTTCATAAGAATGTTTAAAATAATTTTCTACTAAAGAGCCTATAGCTATAAAGCTATTATCTATATATATGGTTAATGGATAAAATGTACAAGTATTGGTTAAGGTGCCTATTAGTGTAATACTATCCGTACCAACTATAGACATTAAAGTATAATGTGTCTGTTGATCAATACCAGCTATATTTAGTTGTATGCCTGCTTCGTCTTCCAAATAAATACGTTTTGTTACTTCATCTTGCTTATAATAAACCTTATCTAATATAGCAAAATATTCATTAAGCCAAATATTACGACTAATAGCCACTGCATAAGCATCTAACAAAACAGTTAAATTTGAAAATGGTTGCAAATCCTCCAAAGCTATACCTGCATAATCTAATTCTAGTTTAGCATTACTCAAAACAGCACGCTGTGGTACCATACTACTATAATAAGTTAAATCACCACTATAAACACGACCAAAATCATATTGCATTTCATAACCTGCATTATTGAAAGTATAATCCAAAATCAAAGCACTATGCAATGGTTCGGCAAAGGTATTACTTTTATTTGGTAATTCCTTCAACCAAACTTTTCTAAATCTTCTAGATTCTACATCTGTATCTTCTATAACAGCTGTAACCAACCAAAAACGTCCTTGTATGGGCTGATTTTCATTCAATACATCTTTCTTCATTACGGAAACACCCAATGCTGTTAATAAATCTTCCATCCCTTCAAAAGCAGATTCGTCGCTTGCATTATGTACTAAAGCTTCTTTATAGTATTGGAAAGCTTGTACCAAAAGATTTAATTCGCCTATGCGCTCTATGAGTATATCCAACCAATTATCTGTAGCCCTAATCAAAAAGAAAGTTTCTTGCAAATAATTCGCTACTCTTGGCATTTGCGCATCAACCATTCTTTTAGCAATTTTATTCCAATACTGTCTATTCATTACAGCACTATTAGCTACTCCTTGCATAATAAAATCTTGCAATACCAATTGTAATTCTTCTATACCATGTTGCATATTTTCAAGGCGTTTTTGTCGTCTTTCTGCTTTAGATTTCTCTTTTAATGCAGCAGCTTCTGGCGACAAAGCGATTTCTTGAGCTTTTTCTATTTTAGCATCATGTTTTTTGCGCCATTCTTCTACCCAATCAGGCAAATCACCTATATTAAAATCCCCTTCATTACCCAACCAATATAACATTAATCCAATCACATGTTTACAAGGTGCGCCACCACGTACAGGACAAGTACAAGCATGCTTCATAGCGCCTGGTTCCATTCTAATTTTCACATAATACAAAGTAGAACCTTTACATTCTCCCCAAAGGTAAATATCATTAACACCTTTATTAGTCCAATCCTTTGCCTTAGCTAAAGATTTTCCACGTTTTTGAGTACCTGCATCTACTGTAGACAAAACTTGTTCCTCTGTCCAATAAACTTTATTAATCATAATTTCTTTGGTTTTTAAAATGAAGGGGATATTTTTTTTGAGAAAGGGAGTATGGTTTTATGGTATTAAATTAAATCTTTGCAAAGCGACAATTTTCGCATCAGCATTCAATATTCTACAAATATAAACACCAGCTGTTTGTATTGTACTCAAATCTAAAGTTTGTACACTAGCCCCCATAAGATTGCTATAAGTTTGCATAATACGACCATCCATTGCTATAATCTCTACTTGATGTAAATCTGCTGGTAATGCTTCCATATTTAAATGTACAATATTTTTAGCAGGATTTGGATAAATATTAATATTCTTTAAATCTATATGATTTACACCTACTGTATTTTGACCTTTAAAATATACATTTTGTAGTGCAGTACCTTCTGCATTCATTTCTTGTCTTACAATAAAATGACCATAATTATTAGCTAAATAATCATAATATACGCTTGTATAAGATGTTGGAATAGCTGTAGGCAATTGGCTCAATAATAATGTTGTAACATCCATCCAAGTACTGAACATACCTATACCTACTTTAGCTTCAATTTTAATAGTTAAATTATCTTCTACACGTTGTCTTAATACATCATAATCGCCATCATGCAATTGTAATCTACCAAAAGCATCTACTTTAGCATTTCTTGTACCCGCTATACTTACACGTACAGAGTCTGGCGAAATACCTAAACTACCTGCATATTGATCAATCAATTGAGTTAACATAGGTACATTATCTACATCTTCTGCATAACTTAAGGCATAAGTATCAGTAATATTACTATTCATACTTAAAGGTACTCTTTGTAAAAGATGCGTATTACTATAAGGCGCTGTAAAAGCAAAAGTCATTATTTCTAACCCTGCACCAATGCGATACATTTCTGTAGCACTAATATCTACATAAGCTGTACCACCTAAACCTGGAATTAAGGGTTGAATAATATCTGCATTAGGATAATCTGCGGCATTAATACCTTGGCTAGCAGCATGAATAGTATCATATAAAACTGTGTTTGTGCTTAAATTTCTAAAATCCCAAACTTGAGCTTGTGTACTAGGCGCACTCACTACCATATTAGAATCTAATGTAATAGAAGAATAAGTATATACAGCATTAGGCTGCGGAAAAATACTATTATCTAAAGTTACTTGAGCATTAGCAGTACTTGCTATAGCCATAAAGGCAGAAAATGAATAAAAGAAAAATTTCATAAAATGGGAAATTAAAAATATAAAAATGAGTTTTAAATACTTATTGCAAGAATACTAAAAAAACTCTTTTAAAATAAAAAAACCTTATATTATTTTGCAATAACATAAGGTCTTTATTTATAATTTTTATTTTGCATATAAAGCTTTCTTCAAACTCATTAGTGTAGGTAAATCTTGCGTACCTGTATCATATAAACTAATGTTGCGTTGGAAAGCTTGTAGCGCATCTGGTATAGAACTATAAAATCTCATTTTATGACTAGGACTAGGTTGCAATATACTCAGATTTTCATCTGTATTATAGCCTGCAAAAAACAATAATTGTTGCAATAACTCGGCATTCGTAATATGATTGGAACGCAAAAAAGTAGTATATAGCAAATTAATTGTTGTTTGATCTATTCTTGCTGTATCGTGTAGTCCAGAATTCTGTTGAAATCTTCCTATAGCTATACGTGTTGCTCTATTCATATGCCCATCTACTTTTCCTACATAATAACCCAAATAAGCTAACATTAATTGGATTTTATGATTTGATATACTATAAGACATAGGCGTAAAGTGCAATGATTAAGTGAAATAATCTATTTAATAGCACTTTTCTTATACGTACATTATGCTTAGGAAAACAAAAAAACAAAGAATTTAACAATATCCCCTTTCCCAAAATAAAAAAGACTTTCCAATATAAGAATGTATTAGAAAGCCTTGATTTATAGTATTTTATGCCTATTTTAATTAGTAGCTTTTACACTTTCCTTTATACTTTCTTCTGACATTTTTGGTGCAGGCGTAAAAGGATTACGTTGGTCTATAGTGAGCATATTGTCTTGTACAATTTCTTCAAATTTCACTATACGCTCTTTACTTTGATATTTACCTAAATGTTTGCGCATACGTTCTGCCGTTTGCTTCATAGCTTGCAATTGGCTAGGCTGCATTTTCATATAATTTGTACTATCACTTTCAAATGCGCTTACAGGAAGCACTGTATAAACACGTTTTTCTAAAGGTAAATGTCTTTGAAAAATATAGCGCCATGCCAAAATATAAGAATGGTCGCTTACTGTAGTGGTTTTAGTCAATGAATTTTTCTCAATTTCCATTTCAAAAATTAGTCCTATATCTGTATTAGGACGTTCTTGATTAGAAATAAAGTTACCTAAAGAATAAGTACATAAACCTGTTGCTTTTTTGCCATGTTTATCGATAAAAGTATCTACTTTAATAGGCTGAATAACATGTGGATGCCCTCCAATAACAACAGGCACATCATTTTTATATAAAAACTCTGCTAAAGCTCTTTGATTTTTATTTTCATTCAATTGGTATTCATCTCCCCAATGCACAATAGCAATAATCATATCGGGTTTGCTTGCCTTTGCTTTTTCAATATCAATCAACATTTGTACTGTATCAATCATATTGACAATAGTAGGTTTTTGAGTAGGAATACCATTCGTGCTATAAGTATAATTAATAAAAGCTAAACGCAATTGTACGCCTTCTTTTTCCAAAGTAACTAATAAAGGATATTCAGCTGCTCTTTGGGCACTATCCGCAAAAGTACCTGTATATAAAAACCCTACTTTTTTCAAAGTTTCTAAAGTATGTACCAACCCTTTACCATCATCATCATTACTATGATTATTGCAAGTAGTAAGCATATCTATACCTGCATCTTTGAGCACTTGAATAATAGTATCAGGAGAACGAAAACGAGGATAACCTGTATACACACCTCTGCTATTTGTTGTAAATTCTAAATTCCCTATAGTAAGGTCATCATTATGAAATAAAGGTGCTACATATCTAAATGAAGGTTCATAATCATGTATTTTATTTTTTGCATCATAAGCCGCAGTAATTTGCAAACTATGTTGCATTAAATCACCTAAAAAAGATAATTTAAACTTTACTATTTTTTCTTTTTCTACTTCCGGCAAGCTATCCTGCTTCAAATCTTGTGCTTGTATTTTTGCACCAGGTTTTACATCGCTATTGCAAGCCAACAAAGTAGCTGATAAGCCTATAGCAAAAAAGAACTTTTTACTAAAATTTAGATAATTTAAAAATTGCATAAATGTGTATATTTATAATAAGAGATTAGACTAAGCTAGTATCAAACTTTCACCATCCATCACCTTAGGTTTTTCTATTTGCATCAAATCCAAAATAGTAGGTGCAATATCACCTAATTTGCCTGCTTGCAATGGAATATTTTCTGCATTTGGTGTTACCAAAATACAAGGTACAGGATTAGTTGTATGTGCAGTATTAGGACTACCATCAGGATTAATCATAAAATCAGAATTACCATGGTCTGCAATAACAATAATGGCATAATTTTGAGCCAATAAATCAGGCACTAAATTACTTAAGCAATTGTCTACTGTAGTAGCTGCAATTTTAGCGGCATTAAAATCACCTGTATGTCCTACCATATCTGCATTAGCATAATTCAAGCAAATAAAATGTACTTCTTCTTGTGCAATTTTTGTTCGAATAGCATTAGTAATTTCAAAAGCAGACATTTCTGGCTGCAAATCATAAGTAGCTACTTTAGGAGAAGGAATAATAATTCTATCTTCCCCTTCAAAAGGCTGTTCTCTACCACCAGAAAAGAAGAAAGTAACATGTGGATATTTTTCTGTTTCAGCTATGCGTACTTGTTTTTTATGGTGCTTTTCAAGCACTTCACCTAAAGTTTCTGTAATATCCCCTTTTTCAAAAAGAACGCCTATATTTTTGAATTTCTCATCATATCGCGTCATGGTATAATAATGCAAAGGCAAAGTATGCATACCAAAATCTGGCATATCTTGCTGCGTAAGGACTTCAGTAATTTCTCTACATCTATCCGTACGGAAATTGAAACAAATTACCGTATCATTAGGACAAATTACACCTATATTACCTACTTTAATAGGCGGCATAAATTCATCGGTAATATCTTTTCTATAATGATTTGCTAATTCTTCTATTGGTTTCTCTGTAGCTAATCCTTTTCCCTGAATTAATAAATCATAAGCTTCTTTTACTCTTTCCCAACGTTTATCTCTATCCATTGCAAAATAGCGTCCCACTATAGAAGCTAATTTTACATTAGGCATGGGTTTTATATGTTGCAATAATTCGCTCAAATAAGTAGTGCCCATTTTCGGGTCTGTATCTCTTCCATCTGTAAAAGCATGTATATAAATATGTGCTACTTTATCTTGCAAAATATCGCACAAAGCCAACAAATGTTTAATATGAGAATGTACGCCACCATCCGACAATAAGCCCATTAAATGTATAGTATTAGTAGAATTTTGTGCAGCACTTATAGCTTGTGCCAAAGTTTTATTTTCTGCCAATTCTTTAGTTCTTACTGCTTTATTAATGCGCGCTAATTCTTGATAAACTACACGCCCTGCGCCAATATTTAAATGTCCTACTTCACTATTACCCATTTGTCCTTCTGGTAAGCCTACAGCTTCGCCAAAAGTAGTCAAAGTGGTATTAGGATAAGTTTTCATCAAATGGTCCATATAAGGCGTATGCGCCTGTGCAATAGCATCAGCTGAAGTTTCTTGTCCCAAACCCCAACCATCTAAAATCAATAAAGCTACTTTGTCAAATTTTTGCATACCTAATAATTCAGTTAAAAGTCTTTTCTAAGTTGCATATTTTATGTGTACAATATGCAGGTTTAATATCTCTTTTCCAACTAATTTTATCGCAAATTTAGCAGAAAAGGAAAATAAATATATTTTTTAATAATATATTTATGGTGTTTATATATAATCTAAGATATCTAATAAAAGTTGATAGATAATGGCATTCTATTTCAATGCTCAATCTAAGTTGTTAGAATAAAGAGCTAATGTAATAAATTTATACAATTACACTGATAATTTATCTAAAAAACTTATCAATTTTACACAAATAAGACATTTTAAAGCAAAATGACATAAATCATTGCATAATATGTAAATTCAGGCTAATAGTAAAAAATATTATATTTATCTTGCATCGCCAAATTACCGAAGTCTTTTTATTAAAAAAGGGAATATGGCTTTTTAATATAAAAATTATGACATTATTTTAAAATAATAAATTTATAGATTACATTTTACAATGGACAAAATTTTAGTGCCTATTGATTTTTCAGCTTCTTCTGATTGGGGCTTTTATTATGCTTACGAAATGGCTAAAAAATTCAATGCCACCCTTATAGCTTTACATTTATATACCTCTCCTTATTTAGAGCCTAGCATGCCTGCCAATATGATTCAATCTATGTTGGAAGAAACAGAAGCTACTATGTTAGTACATCTCAAACAAAGTACACAACCATCGCTTTTGCAGCAAGCACAAGAAAATGAAAATCCTGTAAAAGTAGAATATATTGTAGAACCCTATACCCTTTCTAGCATTACAAATGTAGCCGAACGTTTGGATGTAGATTTAATTATTATGGGTACGCATGGAGCTGATAAAGCTTGGGATAAAGTTTGGGGCACCAATACTTCTAATGTAATAAATCAAGCGCCTTGTCCAGTATTAGCAATTCCTAGCCAAAACGAATTTAAAGGTTTAAATAATTTGGCTTATGCTACAGATTATAGTATAGAAGACATTCCTAATATTATTCAATTAGCGCATTTTGCCGAAAAAGTAGATGCTAAAGTACATTGTGTACATATAAATATGATTGGCAAAGAGGATAAAACTAAACGTGCTATTTTATTCAAAGAAGCTTTAGAAAAGCAAGTAGATAAAAATTTATTATCTCGTATTACTGTATCTGTGCGTTCATCTGTTACTGTAGAGGATGGTTTAGAAACTTTCTTACGCATCAATAAAATTGATATACTCTCTATGCTCACTCACAAACGTAGCCTTTGGGAAAAAATCACAAATAACAAAAGTATTACACAATCTATGGCTATGCGTGCTCGCACACCACTTCTAGCTTTCCATAAATAATCGAAGTTTTTTCTTTTTTTTGGAAAGGGAGTTTGGTGCTTCGCAGTTTATAATAAGCTCCTTGCTTTATACAAAAAAGGAATACTATTCTTTAGTATTCCTTTTTTTATTTTATATCTTGCATTATAAAATAAATTATATACAAAAATTATAAAAAAAAATGACATACACAGAACAAGAATTAATAGCAATTGTAAAAAAAAATTGGAAACAATTAGAGTATATACCTAAAGAACAACAAACAGAAAGAATTTGCCTCAAAGCTGTAAAACAAAATGGTTTGGCTTTAGAATTTATAAAAGAGCAAACACT
>X137_Gaur__coassemble_159_pt1 | contig 16792 bp, 12 predicted proteins | sample X137_Gaur__metabat2_high_PE_006 | metagenome-assembled genome bin X137_Gaur | reverse complement strand
ATTTTATACAAGGGGTATTTTTTAGTAATCAATAAAGTATTATCTTTGTTCTTACTAAAACTTCTAATTAAAACTATTAAGTTTTACTTTTGATTCTTCAAAATACTAAGTTAAACACACTTTATCCATCATGAAAAAATCAATTTTTACAGCGCTTGCTTGCATCGCTTTAGTATCTGCATCTCTTACTAGCTGCCAAAGCGGTAAAACTCCTGAACAAATCAATGCTGAAGCAACTGCACAAATCGACAAATTAAAAACTGAATGGCAAGCACAAGCAGATTCAGATTGCGCTAGCAAAACAGAAGGTTATAAAGCATTAGCTTTAGATTCTTTAAAAAATGCTTATCAACCAGCAGAAATTAACTAATTCTTTTATGTCATGTATTTCTAAATAGTTCTTCTATTTAGTTAGATTTGTCATATCATTTCTTTTGAATCTCCTTTAAAAATTCATTATCTAAATCATGAAAAAATCATTCTTATATATTTTAGCTACTGGCGTTTTTGCTAGTGCTTCTTTAATGAGCTTCAATAATGCTAAAACTGATGAGCAACAAATTGCTGAAAAAGTTGAAGCTGCAAAAGTTGAATTTTTAGCTGCACAAGATGCTATTTGCAAATCTAATGCTTTAGCTGCTGTACAAGCTGATTATACAAATTGGGTAGCTGAGCAAACTGCAGCAGCAGAAGCAGCGGCAGCAGCAGCTAGCAAAACTGGCTCTAAAACAACACCTGCTAAAAAACCATCTACAAGCACAAAAACGCCAACTCCAGCTCCAGCACCAGCTCCAGCACCAGCGCCAACTCCAGCGCCAGCTCCAGCTCCAAGCAACCCTAAACAAGACAAAATGGGTGGTGGTACAACAAGCACAGCAAATGATAAAGCAAGCAAAATGGGCGGTGGTACAACAAATACAGCAAATGATAAAGCAAGCAAAATGGGCGGTGGCAACTAGTATTTAGTTTGTTACTTTCATTTTAATTTAGAATACATAAAAAGGATGCTTAGTCTTACTAAGTATCCTTTTTTTATGCGGCTAAGTGATTGTTTTTAAAGTAAATGTATAATCCTTTGCTATACCAACAAAAAAAATTATTTTTGTTCTAAATATTATCTGAAATAATAATATATGAAGCAAATTTAAGCTTTAAGCATGGCAAAAAATAATAATACAATAAAACAAAATCCAGTGCCAAGTGGGCATGTAGCGGCGAAAGCCGACAAAGAAATATTAAAACCGAACTCCCTTTTACAAAAAAAATTACCTGCATTTATGCAGTTTTTTACTAAAACAAAACTTTGCGCTTTAATTGTTGCTTTAGTGAGTATAGCGATTTATACTAATACTTTTTCGCATCAATTTGCGGTAGATGATGCCATTGTAATTACAAGGAATCAATTTACTAGACAAGGTTTGAAAGGGATGAAAGGGATTTGGACAGAGGATACATTTGTAGGCTTTTTCGGCAAACAACAAAATCTAGTATCAGGTGGTCGTTATCGTCCTTTTTCTCTAGCTACTTTTGCTTTGGAAATGGAACTTTTCGGCGACCATGCCAAACATCCTATTAGTAAAGAATATTTAAAAGGAGCAGATGGCGATTATTTGAAAGATGCAAATGGCAATTATCTCTATGATATAGACCCTATGTATGGTCATGTGATTAATGTGCTTTTGTATGCTTTGCTTTGTGTAATGATTTATTATACAATTTTGCAATTAATGCGCGCTAAATACGGACTAATTCATCAAAATTCATCGGAAGATAATATTTTTGGGGAAGGGAGTTCGGCATTTGTTGCTTTTGCTTGTGCTTTGCTTTACGCTACACATCCTGTGCATACAGAAGCTATTGCGAATATAAAAGGTCGTGATGAAATTCTCGTCATGATGGGTTCTATTATGGCTTTACATTATACAGTTAAGGCATTTTTATTTAAAAATAAATATTTACCTTATTTAGGTTTAGCTATTTTAGGCTTTTTGATGGGCATATTCTCTAAAGAAAGTGCTATTCCATTCTTAGCAGTAATTCCTGCTGCTTTATATATTTTCGTTCCTAATACTACTTTAAAAGATAGTTTGAAGGCAACAGCGCCATTTTTTGCTATTACATTAGTGTTTTGGTTTGCAATTCGTGGTCCTATTTTAGAAATTAAAGATCCGAATGATCCTATGGCAAAAGTATTGACAGAGCTTTCTGAAAATATGTATAAAAACCATAAAACAGCTTTTTTCTGGATTAAAAATGAACCTACAGAGTTGATGAATAATCCTTTCTTGAAATTAGAAAATGGTCGTTATTTGCCTTATAATGATAGTGAGCGTTTAGGAACAATTTTATACACTTGGAAAGAATATTTGCGTTTATTAGCATTCCCTGCTACTTTAACAAATGATTATTATCCTTATCATATTGCTATAGAGGCTAAAAATGTGGGTAATAATGTAGTACCTACTGCCTTTGTAATACCGACAATGCAACACGGAGGACCATTATTATCTTTAGTCTTGCATGCAGCATTAGGGATTTTTGGCTTAGTATTATGTTATAGAAGAAATATCTATGGTTTCTGTATTCTATTCTACTTTGCTACTTTCTCTGTAGTATCAAATTTCTTCTTCCCTATTGGTACAAATATGGCAGAACGTTTCTTGTTTATGCCATCTTTGGCTTTCTCTTTGGCTTGTGCTATATTTTTATGCCATTTGGCAGCTCAAGAAAAATATAAAAACTTTGTATTGCCAATTTTAGTAGTTGTAAGTACACTATATAGTGTAAAAACATTTGCTAGAAATTTTGCTTGGGAAAATGATTATGTACTTTTCACTACAGATATAGCCAATTCTCCACATAGTGCCAAATTAAATAATGCAGTTTCAGGGGTTATACAAGACCGTTTGAACATGAATCCGCAGATTAGTGAACAAGAACGCTTTGATGAATTACAAAAAGCATTACGCTACTCTACTACTGCAATTAAAATGCATCCTACTTATAATAATGCTTGGTTGCTTTATGGCAATTCTAATACATTATTGTCTGGTATTTTTGCTAAAATGCCAAAAGGCAGTAATGGCACAACTATGATTAATGGTTCTATGGTTAGTCAATCTTCTTTAGATTTAGCTATATTACATATAGACCAAGCTATAGCAGCTTATCAAGAAGTATTGCGTTTGCGACCAGATCATCAAGATGCACCTAATAATTTGGCTATAGCCTTAATGGACAAAGGCAATATTTATATTTCAAATATGAATAATGTAGCAGAGGCAACAAGATATTTTGAATTATCAGTACAATATGCACCAAATAATCCAAATACACATCGCTTATTAGGTACAGCTTATGCTTTTGCACAAAACACTGAAAAAGCCAAATATCATTTAGAACAATCTTTAGCTTTAATGCCAAATCAAGTAGCAGTATTGTATAATCTTTCTGTACTTTATGCTCAAATAGGCGATAGTGTAAAATCTAATCAATTATTGCAAGAAGTACAACGCCTAGATCCTCAATATTATCAAAGCGTCACACAACCACAATAAATAGAGGAAATAGAAGGTTTTATGTTCAAAAGACTGACATTTATAGACTTATATAAAGTTTTTGAAAAATAAGTTTATTTTTGTTTATCTTTTGCTAAAAATTTCCGACATTTGCGCACGCTTTTTTAAGCTTAATATTCAAGAACTCTACATAACCAACTGTTTAAATATAAAACATAATGAGAAAAGCTGGTTTAGTCTCCAAGATAAAAGAAAAACTTAAACACCAGAATCCACAACTTCAGACTGCTGATATTGTTAATGTATTAGATAGTTTCATTGAGGTGGTGAAAGACCAGTTTAGAATTGACGCTAACTATAATGCTGGCGACAATGATCCTAAAAAAATGGGTGGCGATATTTATATTCGCGGTTTTGGTAGCTTTGTGGCAAAAGTACGCGCTCGCAAAATGGGACGCAACATTAAGAAAAATAAAGCTATCGAGATTCCTGAGCACACAATAGTTGCTTTCAAACCAGCAAAAACATTTGCTGAGGAAGTAAAAAAGAACAATGTAAAGGTATTGAATAGTGCAGCAGTAGCGAATACTTCAGCAAAGGAGCCATTTGGTACTAAAGCAACAAAAAAACCTAAAACAAAATAATTTTCCTATATTTGGCTAGTGATTAGCAGCATATAGGAGTTTCCATAATCATTTATAGATAAATCTTATGTCTCTTAATCGTAGTCAAATCGCGATTTTATCTTTGGGTGCAGTTTTATTTATAGGCTTGTATAGTTTTATGCGTACACAGCCTAATCATAAAAAAGGTGCGCCATCGGCAGATATTACGCAAGTGGTCAATGACCAATCTTTAATTATTGAGGCCAAACAGAGCTTGGATAGCAATCAATTATCGCTTTTAAACAGTTTAGAACAACAACTAGTACAAGCCCCTTCTATTAAAGAAGAGATTGAGATTTATAAGGAGTTGTCTAAACAATGGAACCAATGGAATAATTATGCTGTTGGTGGTTACTATGCAGAAAAGATTGCAGAGCTTTCGCCTAGTGATGAAGCTTGGGCCATTACAGGGTCTACTTTCGGCATAGCCTATCAAAAGGCAGCTGAACTAGAGGTAAAGCAATTTGCGGCTAAAAAAGCTTTAAATGCTTATCAGCAAGCTATGGAATTAGCACCTGATAGCGTTAATTATAAAATTAATGAAGCACTTTTGTATGTGGAGTTGAGCTCTGTAGATAATACAGTACCTCCAATGACGGGTGCATTAAAGCTTTTAGAGTTGGATAAAGCTTATCCTAACCACTTAAAAATCAATTTTGCATTAGCAAATTTATCAATGTTACGCTCGGGCGATTATAAAAAGGCATTAGAACGTTTGGAAAAGATTATTCTTTTCCCTAATATTGACACCCTGAACTTAATCGACGCGCATTATATGATGGTAAGTTGTTATCAGCAACTAGGTCAAAGCGACCAAGCCATTGCACATTATGATAAGTGTATAGCTTTAGCAAGCTTTGATGCTACTGTTCAAAATAACATCAAACAAGCCAAAGCTATGTATATGGCCTCTTTACAAAGTGCGCCAAAACAATAGTAGACTATATTTCGATATAGTACTTGACTTTAATTTATTTTTTCACTCCATTAAATTTATTAGTTATGCCTTGCGGAAAAAAACGTAAAAGACATAAAATTTCGACTCACAAACGCAAAAAACGTCTTCGTAAGAATCGTCACAAGAAAAAACGCTAAGAAATAGCCCTTATTCATTCTTGATGGCTAATAGCTTTTTAGCTTAAATACGACTTATATCATCATAATCAACTGTGATAATATTAGGGCAAGTGAATGACTTACTTGCCCTTCTCGTATTTTAAGCCTTTTTATACTAAGGTAATCTATTGGCACGTTTAGCCGCTCAAATAGGATAAGCTAAGCTGTAAGATGTAGCCAGTTTTTTCTAAATTACAGGAATTTAGCATTTTGGAAAAAGAACTCATTATTCACTCTACTGCCAACGAGATACATATTGCGCTGTTGGAAAATAAAAAATTAGTAGAGATTCATCAAGAAGAAGCTAAAAGCAATATTAATGTCGGCGACATCTTTTTAGGTCGCATTACCAAACTGCTACCCGGTCTCAACGCTGCATTCGTAGACATTGGACTATCAGAAAAAGATGCATTTTTACATTATACAGACTTAGGTCCACAATTGCGTTCGCTTCTTAAATTTACCAACGGGGCGATTACTGCGGGTATACAAACCCATTTACTCAAAGATTTTAAAATAGAAGGAGAAACTTCTAAAAAAGGCAAAATTGGAGAAGTGCTTACCAAAGGACAGTACGTATTAGTACAGATTTTGAAAGAGCCTATCTCTACAAAAGGTCCTCGTTTATGCTGCGAAATAACTATAGCGGGGCGTTACGTTGTACTTAGTCCTTTTTCTGATACGGTTGCTGTTTCTAAAAAAATCGAAAGTGATACAGAGCGCCGTCGTTTAAAAGATATTATTGAAAGTATTCGTCCTTACAATTTTGGTTTTATTGTTAGGACAGCTGCTGAAGGCGCAAGCCTGAATGAACTACACGAAGATATCAACAATTTATTAGCTAAATGGCAACAAATTTATAAGCAACTTCATAATGCAAAGTCGCCTATGAAATGCCTTAGCGAATTAAATAAAACAAAAAGTATACTTAGAGATTTCTGGAATGAATCCTTTACACAAATTATTGTAGATGATCCAGAAACATACAAAGAAGTGCATAATCAACTTCAAAAAATTGCACCCAATCAGCTTAGCACACTACATTTACATAGTAGTACAAGCCGTTCTATTTTCGACCAATATGGCATAACAAAACAAATTAAAGCGTCTTTTGGAAAAACTGCTACTATGGCAAGTGGCGCTTATTTGGTAATAGAACATACAGAGGCTTTACATGTTATAGATGTAAATAGTGGCCATAAGATGAATAGCACTGACCAAGAGGCAAATGCTATGCGTGTAAATCTTGAAGCAGCAGAAGAAATTGCTCGTCAATTAAGATTACGCGATATTGGTGGTATTATTGTTGTGGATTTTATCGACATGAAGAATGCGGAAAATAGGCTCAAACTTTACCAAGAGATGAAGCAATTCATGAATGGCGATAAAGCAAAACATACTATCCTTCCATTATCCAAATTTGGATTAATGCAAATTACGCGCGAGCGTGTACGTCCACAAATCAATATCACTACAGCTGAAGTTTGTGCATCTTGTAATGGTACAGGTAAGACTAATGCGACTATTTTATTAGTAGACGATATTAATAGAGACCTTGATTTTATTATGAAATCACAACGTCCTAAAAAATTAAGTCTTACAGTTCATCCTTATTTACATGCGTTTTTACGCAAAGGTTTTTTCTCTCAACAGATACAATGGTGGAAAACATATCGCCGTTGGATAACATTAAGAGCTGATAGTAATTATCCGCTAGTAACCTACAAATTCTTTGATGAGAACAACGATGAAATTAGGTTTAATTAATAATATAATATTAGCCTTATCACAAGATTAATATGAAAAAAGGAATTAGATTCAATTAAGTAATCTAATTCCTTTTTTATTTTTATTTATTGCGTTCTTGCTCATCCCACCAAACTTGTAAAGCTCTAAAATCTTCTTTAAGATTATTTTGACTTTCTTGTTCAATATTTTGAGCAGTCATACACATTTCAAAAACTTCTTCTACAGAAAGGGATTCTAATGAACGAATTTCTGCCATATTCCCTTCCTCAAAATTATTATCTTTATAAATCATTCTTTGCAAAGGTTCTCCTAATATTTCTATATTTTTATCTATAGTATAAGGTTCTAATTGGTCTTTAACATTAGTCATAAAACCTTTATCGCTTTGCAATTCTACTTTAAGCCAAGTTTTCATTTTAGGCTTAAAATCTGTATTATTTATACTTGGATAAGCTTGTAAAAATTGTATAATTTCTTCTAATTTACCTTGTTTATAAATTAAATTACGCGGCACATCCACTTTATGAGATAGGATTTCTTTAATATTTTTTCCTTCAAACTCTATAATATAAACTTGATGTTGGTATTCACTTTCAGAAAAATCTAGGGGAATAAGCGAGCCACTATAACGTATATTACCTTCTTTATTTACAGGATGAGCTTTATGTAAATGCCCTAAAGCTATATAATCAAATTTTTTTGGAAAAGCAGTACTAGGAATTAAATCGCTAAAACCTAAATAAGTAAGATGATTTTTATTACCTGAATCTGCCCCAGAAACGAATAAATGTCCTGTTGCTATAAAAGGGACTTTGGCATCATCATATTTTGAAATAAGCTGTGCTAAATCTTCATAATGCTGTATAATAGCCTCTTTTATTTGCTCATGTCTGACCTCAGAATTTTCTCCTTTATGTGTACTTCTCAACACTGCTTCTGATAAATAAGGAACAGCTGCAATTACCGTTTTTAATTCTTGAGTATTATTATCATAAAGTGGCAAAATTTGAGCATTCAAATCTTTAGAAATATTAGCTACAACATAGATGTTAAGTAAAGCTAAAAGCTCCTTAGCAGCTGCTAATAAATTGGGTGAATCATGATTGCCTGCAACAATGACTATATGTTGACAAGCAGTATTGACTAAACTTTTAAGAAAGTTATAATATAAATTTTGTGCGCTATTGGATGGCGTATAAACATCAAAAACATCACCTGCAATAATCAATACTTCAACAGCTTCTGATTTTATTAAATTAGAAAGCCATTTTAAAGCAGCTTTATGTTCTTCATCTCTATATTGGTTATCGAGTTTAATACCTAAATGCCAATCAGAAGTATGTAATACCTTCATATTTAATAGTCAAAAATTGTTTAAAAGTACTTGATAATCATAGCCAAAGATACAAATAAACTATTCTTAAACAAGTTTATCATTACTAGCTTTTTCTAAAAATTTCTTTTCATCGTCAGAGAGGCTATTATAAGTAGACCTTTTAATTTTATCTAAAATAGCATCTACACATTGAGACGGAGACATATGTTTATAAGTTCTAGTAAATAATTTACCATAACCACGCATAGAAGGATGTATATCCTCATCTAAATCTATATCAAAAGTAGTAGCTGAGCTAATAGTATTTTTCTCAACTTTACGTTCTATTCTTTCACTTTGTGTTACTTTGGTAGAAGTAGTAGTATTTCTACTAGAAATATCCGCTTTTTGAGAATTAACAAAATGGCTTCTATTCGGTTTATTTTGCTTTCTTTTAAAGTTTAATAAGCGTGCTAAGAAGTCAGAAAAAGCATGAAATGGTCTTCCTAAATCTACGCCTTTTTGCAAATAACGAATGTATAAAAATCCTAAAATTGCTCCGCCTAAATGCGCAATATGCCCCCCTGGATTACCTAAAGGAATGAAAATAATATCCATAATAATTAGAAAATAGGCAACATATTGTAATTGAACTTCTCCAATTAGAAAAAGACGCATAGGCATGCGTGGAGCTAAAGTAGCAGCAGCTAAAACAATAGCCATTACGGCAGCAGAAGACCCTACTATATACATTTGTTTTTCTAGTAAAGCAGGAAAGAAATTGCCAGCAGCTGCAAAAGCTATAGCTCCACCAATACCACCCCATAAATAAATAGGCAGTATTTTATTATTAGGTAATAAACTTCCTAGAATACGACCAAAGTAAAATAATAGCAACATATTAAAAAATAAGTGCAATAAGCTTTGGTGCAAAAACATATAAGTAAATAAAGTCCATGGGCGAGTAATAAAAATACCCATATCCGAAGAAAGCCACATCCAATCCTTAAAGAATTGGTCAAACATTTGTAGTTCTGGAGCAGTACCCGAATAATATAAAGAGATAGGAACACGACATAAACAAATAACTAGGTGAATAGCCACATTTATCATAATTAGCCTTACCGTCATATCTCCATTTCTAAAATTTGTCTTCAAATCAGACCATATCATTGTAGCCATGTGCTTATAGATAAATTATAATTCATATATCAAAGTTTCAATTGCGGTGGAAAGTAATTAAGGTATATTCAAAACTAAAAAATAAACCAATACCATACGCCCTTTTTCAAAAAAGAAAAAACATAGCCCTTTCTTAGAAAAGGGCAGAAAAGGCTATGCATGGAATAGATATTTTAGCTGCCTAATGATCACTAGATATTCACTAGTGTTTTAAGCCATTAAATAAATTTTACTTTTCGTCTATAGGAATTTTAACCTCGTAAGTTTTACGTGCTTTATTGGTTAATTTATCGCCCAAAATCCAAGGATTATGAACTTTAAAATTTTTGTAAGTAACGCCATGTTCACGAGCAAAATCACTCCAATTCTCTATAGGAGTAGATACTTGTACGGTTTTATAAGCTGGCAAGGGTGGATATAAATCTTTTTTTTCGAGATAAAAACCGTAAGTTTCTGGATTTTTCATAATATACTTGAAAGCCAAAATACGAGGAACATAACGAGATGTTTCAGTATTCATATTCAAGTCATAATAAGATTCATGCTTTTGAGTTTTGATATGTCCTTTCAATCTTCCGCCACCCATATTATAAGAAGCAGCAGCTAAAGTCCAAGAACCAAAGTCTTTATAAGCACGATTAAGAAAAGTACAAGCAGCTTGTGTTACCTTTTCAATATTATAACGCTCATCGATTTCATCGGAAACTTCTAAGCCATATTCTCTGGCAGTAGCAGGCATAAATTGCCACAAACCTTTAGCACCAGCAGGCGAAGTAGCATTACGTAAATTACTTTCGGTTACGGCAAGATATTTGAAATCGTCTGGAATACCATTTTTAGCCAAAATAGGCTCAATAGTTGGAAAATAACGCGCCGCTAATTTTATATTTGCCATAGTAGTGCCATGAGAAAAACTAATGCCCATTAATTCTCTATCGAAACGTTCTAAAGCGTCAAATTTATCTTTAGGTAGAGCTTCGCCAGCTAATTCTATAATATCTGGAATAGGAGGGGCATAAATAGTTTGAAAGGAATTTTCGTGTGTAATGAACTTTCCTTTGGTATTCGTTGCATTAAAAAGGCTTGAAGCAGCTTTATCTTTATCAGTATAAGCTGTACAAAATAAAAATGTGGTAGCTATAGCAGCACCAGACAAAAATATTATGAATTTTCTCATGATTCTATAGAAAGTGTTTTGATTGTGATAAGAGGGTTTATTTCCTTTCTTCTAACATTTTTTTATACATAAACATCTCATCACGGTACTGTGCAGCTGTTAAAAAATCTTGTTCTTTGGCTGCATCTTGCATTTTTTCTTTAGCTTCTTGCATAGCTTTTTGCAATTGTTCATAACTCATGCGCTGTACAATAGGATCTATACCAGGTTGAATAATTTCAGTTTGTCCTTTCACATCTTCAATATATTGTTTTTTATTGAGGACAGCACTTTGCTCTAGAATCTGCTCCCTAGTTTTAGAAACAGTAAGTGGCGTAATATTATGCTCTTTATTATAAGCTTCTTGAATAGTTCTTCTTCTACGACTTTCATCAATTGTTTTTTGCATAGAAGGAGTAATTTTATCGGCATAGAAAATAACTACACCATTAGCATTACGAGCAGCACGACCAGCTGTTTGTGTAAGAGAACGTTCATTGCGCAAGAAACCTTCTTTATCTGCATCTAAAATAGCTACGAGCGATACTTCTGGTAAATCTAGACCTTCACGCAAAAGATTAATCCCAATAAGTACATCAAATTCGCCTAAACGCAAATCACGCAGAATTTCTACCCTTTCTAGTGTATCTACATCGGCATGAATATAACGACATTTAATATTTAATCTAGTTAAGTATTTAGCTAATTCTTCGGACATACGTTTAGTAATAGTAGTAATTAGCACACGTTCGTTTAAAGCTATACGTTTATTAATTTCGCCTAATAAATCATCAATTTGATTGAGACTAGGACGTACCTCAATAATAGGATCTAATAAACCTGTAGGACGTACAATTTGTTCTACTACTACCCCATTTGTTTTTTCTAATTCATAATCTGAAGGTGTAGCACTTACATAAATTACTTGATTTTGTAAATCCTCAAATTCATGAAATTGTAAAGGTCTATTATCTAAAGCAGAAGGCAAACGGAAACCAAATTCTATTAAGTTAGTTTTACGAGAACGGTCGCCAGCATACATAGCTCTAAATTGAGGAATAGTAGCATGACTTTCATCTATAATTAATAAAAAATCATCAGGAAAATAATCTAATAAACAGAAAGGACGTACACCAGGCGCTCTACCATCGAAAAAACGAGAATAGTTCTCAATACCAGAACAATACCCCACTTGACGCATCATTTCTAAATCTAAATTAACCCTTTCTCTCAAACGAGCAGCTTCATCATGACGCATATCGCTTTCTAAAAATTCAGCTTGTATGCGTAATTCCTCTTGAATAGCATGAATAATTTCTATTAATCTATCTTTAGGCGCTATATATAAATTGGCAGGAAAAATAGAAATTGCATCTGTTGACCCTTCCGTTTTATTGGTATGAATATTAAGAAATTCTATTTCTTCAATCTCATCGCCAAAAAAAGTAATTCTATATCCATAATCTACATAAGGTAAATTAATGTCAACAGTATCTCCCTTGACTCTAAAAGTAGCTTTATTAAACTCTACCTCTGTACGTGCATATAAAGCATCTACTAATTTATATAATAATTGATTACGACTAATAAACTGTCCTACCTGTAATCGAATAATCCCACTTTTATAATCTTGAGGATTACCCATACCATAAATACAAGAAACAGAAGCCACCACTATAATATCTTGACGACCAGAAAGCAATTGTGTAGTAGTACGTAATCTTAATTTTTCAATCTCAGCATTAATAGCTAAATCCTTTTCTATATAAGTATCACTAGCTGCTATATAAGCCTCTGGACGATAATAATCATAATAAGAAACAAAATATTCTACAGCATTATCAGGAAAGAATTGTTTGAATTCGCCATATAATTGCGCTGTTAGTGTTTTATTATGAGAAAGGATAAGCGTTGGTTTTTTACTTTGTTGAATGACATTTGCCATGGTAAAAGTTTTACCAGAGCCTGTTACGCCTAATAAACATTGATATTTATCGCCACGAGCTAAACCTTGAGTCAATTGTTCAATAGCTTTAGGTTGGTCGCCAGCGGGTTTATAATTAGTTTCTAATTTAAATTCCATATTAAATCCTTTTACTTAATCTATTGATTATTAAGTATTTATACAAGTTATACGTATCTTTTTTTGGAAAAGGGGATGCTAGGGATAAAAAAACAAAAAAATGCCATACTCCCTTTTTAAAAATTGCCAGAAATTTGAGCTATAAAAAGTTGGAACAAATCTGAACCTCCGCATAATAAAGTAAAAGCAAAGCCCCAAACAGCCCCCCAAAAGTGTGCATCATGTCCTATATTATCTGTACCTTTGCGCCCCATATAATAAGAATATAAAAGATACAAAATACCCATAGCAATAGCAGGTACACGTAAAAAAGGCACAAAAATTAGCCCTAAAGGCAATAAAGGCATAAAAACTATAGCTGCAAATAAAACACCAGATACAGCACCAGAAGCGCCCAATGCATAATAATAATGATTGTGCTTGTGCTTGAAATAGCTATAGAGAGAAGATAAAATAAGACCTCCAAAATACAATGCTAAGTACAAAGTAGTACCAAAAGATTCGAAATTCGCTTTATACATCATTTCTACAATACGACCAAATTCCCATAGAACAAGGGCGTTGAATAATAAATGCAGCCAATTGGCATGAATAAAACCAGCCGTAATAAATCTATACATTTCGCTCATACCTTGTTGATGCATATGTGCAGGAGCAAAAATTAATTTATTTCTAAGATTTTCATCTTTAAAGGCTAAATAAGAAATCAAAACAGTAGTAGCTACAATTAAAGCTGTAATAGGCGCCTGCGTCACTTGATCTAAAACTGTAGGTTGAGCAAATAAATAATGCATATGTATTGAATATGGTTAAATTTCAATCTTATACTTGAAAAATGTATAGAATGAAAGGAATGTTTTTAAAGTTTATTGGCTTATTTTTGTTAGAAATATTAGCCTAAATCTATGAAGAAAATATTAATTTTTAAAATACTGTTTTTTATACTTTGCATTAGCACTACCAACTGGAATAATAAATGTTGGGGGCAATTTGTTCATTATGAAACTTTTGATTTGAGTAATGGACTTTCTAGTTTAGCAATCAATGATTTATATCAAGATTCTAAAGGTTATTTATGGATAGCAACACAAGCAGGTTTGATGCGCTATAATGGCTATGAATTTGTAGAAATTGGCGCAGAACATAAATTTATAGGACAACAAATCAAAAAAATTGCAGAAGATCAGAAAAATCGATTTTGGATTGTTTCTGAAAATAATACTTTGGCATTTATAGACAATGAAATCTTAAAAATACATCCTTTATCTAAGTCTTTGCAGCATTTAGCACAAAATAGAAGTATAGCGGCTTTGGATATAGATGCAGCAGATACTATCTCTATAGCCTTAAAACAACACCATTTTTTAAAGACAGATTATACTATATATAAAGCTGCTTTATCGGATAGTACTTGGCATAAAGAAAAAGCCTTAGATAGTAATATGCAAGGAGTATATTGGTATACTATGAATCGCTCGATTCTATTGAGACCATTGCCTTTTTTGGTTGGCTTACAAATGAATTATACGCCTAATTCTAAATTATCATTAATGGGAGAAAATAATTTCTTCAAAATTAGTACTGAAGGTAATTGCCATTGTGCTTTTCAACAGGCTTTTATTTATTGTATTAATGAAAAGGAATTTATGCAATTGGATAGACAAGGACGTTTATTATTACAAGATACTTTTTTGAATCCATTGCCTAATATTGAACATTTCTATATAGATAAAAAGGGGAATGCTTGGATAGGGACTATGGCTGGTGCTTATTTTTTTAAAGATTTGGACTTAAAGCGTAATGGTAAAATTTATTTTGAAGAGGAACATATTCAGCATATACTACAAGATAAAGAAGGTTCTTATTGGATAGCCTCTAATAATACAGGGCTTATTTTTATGCCTTATAGAGACATACAAGTACAAAGCGTATCTCCTTATGCTTATCAAAATCATATACTTAAACTAACTTATATTCCCCCTTTTATTCATGCCCTTAGTAGCACGGGTATGATATATAAAGTTACACATAATACCATTTTACCTACTTATTATAACCAATCGGCTACACCACATAAAGCATGGTTTTATTTTGAAGAAAAAAATGAGTTGCTTTTGGGTAGCGGTCGTTCTATTGATGTGGAGACAGGGAATTCGGCTTTTGGTTGGTTTCAAACAAATGCGCCTAGCGATTTTGAAGCCTTATGCTTTGAAAGATTGCAAGGACAAAATATTTTAATAGGAACGCCTCTAGGTTTAATGCATTATCATTTGGGTAGTAGACAAATTATTTGGCATAGTCAGAATATAGATTTTTATCATAAAATATTGCATATACATCCTTGGAATGAAGAGGATTATCTTTTGGCTACACCACAAGGTATTTTTATTTATAAAACCAACAATAATACCATACTCCCTTTCCCAAATATTCCTCTAGAAAACACTTATATTCAATATATTACAGATTATACATTGGAGCATAAAAAGGGGTTAATTGTAGCAACACAAGGAGAAGGTATTTGGTGGCAAAATACGACAGGGGAATGGTTGAATTTGAGCGATGAAAATGGATTAAGTAGTAATTTTATAAATAAAATTCTCGTAGATAAAAATAATTGGTGGATTGCTACAAATAAAGGTTTAGATAAGCTTATTTGGACTAATCAAAGTAGAGAAAAAAGTGAAAGAATTATAAATTATAGTACTAAAAATGGTTTACCTAATAATGGTATTCACGATATTTTACTGCATAATGAAAATTTATTATTGGCAACAGATGCTGGTATAGTTACTTTTTTTCCTGAGCATTTGCATCAAAGTCAAAATAGCGCTATGCCTTTAGTACATATTAATAAAATTAGTATTAATGGTCAGGATACTAGCCTTAATGATCATTTTAATTTGACTTATTGGCAAAAGAATATTCAAATTCAATTCTTAGCCATATTATTTAAGGAAAAAGGTAATGTAAATTATCGCTATTTGTTGGAAGGCAAAGATAGTCTTTGGCAAATGACAAAGGATAAAAGTATACAGTATACGAATTTGGATATAGGACAATATAATTTCCTAGTTAGTGTACAAAATGAAGATGGTTCTTGGCATCCACAAGCAGCTAGAGTAAGTTTTTATATACAAGCACCTTTTTGGCAAGAACATTGGTTTTATGCTACAGTTACAGGCATAATATTTTTAATTTTAATCATCATAATTTATAATATTAAAAAGCGAAATCGTTTACAAAGACAATTGTGGGCTTCGAAACAAAATGCTTTACATGCGCAGATGAATCCGCATTTTATATTTAATGCCATGAACTCTATTTTATATTTTGTAAGGCAAAATGACAAAAGACAAGCCACTTCTTTTTTAGCAAGTTTTTCTATTCTTATAAGACGTATTTTAGATAATTCTAAACATGCCTTAATCTCTTTGAAAGAAGAAATAGAGACTTTGGAAAAGTATTTAGAATTAGAGGCTTTGCGTTTGAGCAATGCCAATGATCATTTTTCTATACAAGTAGACGAAAGTTTAGATTTGGAAAAATGGAAAATTCCGCCAATGCTCATTCAACCTTTAATAGAAAATTCTATAGTACATGGTTTAGTCCCTAAAACTGAAGGAGAGCGAAATTTATTGGTAACTATACAACCTTTTAAAAAGAAATTACGTATCACAGTTCAAGACAATGGAATTGGAAGAGTAGCAGCAGCAGAAATAAGAAAAAGAAGAAATATTACTCATACTTCTTATGGCGCTCAAAACATAGATGAGCGCATTAAAATTCTGAATCAAATGTATAAAAAGCGAATTTCTATAGCTATAGAGGATTTGTATGATACAGAAAAAAATGCTCTTGGTACTAAGATTATAGTGCTAATTCCTTATGGTTTGGGTTAAAAACTTAAATAAATATAAAAAATAGCCTTATTTGGCTATTTTTTTCGAAAGTATATATAAAAAATAAATATACTATGCATGCATAATAAATATTTTTTTCTAAAAA
>X137_Gaur__coassemble_157_pt1 | contig 17052 bp, 14 predicted proteins | sample X137_Gaur__metabat2_high_PE_006 | metagenome-assembled genome bin X137_Gaur | reverse complement strand
GTTGTAGTGCATTTGTAATTTATTTTTTTTTTAGAAAGGGGATATGGAATTTGTTCAAAAATAAGTCATATACATTACTTTCAAATAAACAAAAACCGAACTCCCTTTTCCAAAATAAATATATGATTTGTGGTCCTTTATTTAAATATATTAAATTTTATTTTTTGCTTTGAAATTACTACATAATCAATGTAATTTTTAATTATAATCCTTCTTGGAAAACATAGTGAATCTTTACTTTGTTAGTATCTTTGCTTCAAATTTTAAAAAAATATTATAGTAAGGCATATGGAGATAAATTTACTAAAAAAATATATTACTACCTTTTTATTTGTAATAGGTACTTTTTACACTTTACAAGCTTGTGATGTTTGTGGTGGTGGTGTAGGGGGCAATTATTTAGGTTTATTGCCTCAATTTCAAAAGCATTTTATAGGTATAAGATATCAATATAAAAGTTTTGAATCTAGACATTTAACTTTGTTTGACGATGAAGTTCCTGTTGTGACTTATGAAAAATTTCATAGTGCAGAATTATGGGGCCGTTTTGTAGTGAATAGAAAAATTCATCTTTTTGCTTTTTTGCCTTATAGCTATAATAGAAAAAATGAGGAAGGCAAAATTTCTGCTTATCAAGGTTTGGGCGATATGACGCTTTTAGCAAATTATATTATTTTTAATACGGCTGAAATGCGTAAAAGCGATTGGCGTCATGCTTTGCAAGCTGGAGTAGGTATTAAATTGCCAACAGGCAAAAGCGATAAAAAAGATCCTTATACGAATATTTTAGTACAAAGTATTCAAAATGGTACAGGTTCGTGGGATATTCCTATTAATTTGAATTATACTTTACGCTATAAAGATTGGGGGACTAGTTTAGATGCTTCCTATAAATTTAATTTAGCTAATGAACGCCATTATCAATTTGGTGATAATATTAATGTCAATTGGCGTGCGTTTTATTGGTTTGATATTAATGGGCTTTCTCTTTTACCTAGTTTGGGTTTAGCTTATGAAAAAACTTTTTTAGCTACAGATAGAAATATAATAGAGCCTTATTCGGCTAGAGAATCTTTGCTTTCACAAGTGGCTTTAGATTTTTATTATAAAAATCTTATAGTTGGATTACAAATGCAAAATCCCCTCTATCAAAATCTTGCCCTTGGACAAATGAAAGAATTTTCAAGATTTAGAATTAACCTATCATTTTTAATTTAAATATAAAAACAACATGAAATTGACAAAAGCAATGCTTTCTTTAGCAGCTTGTGCATTAATATTTACAGCTTGTAAAAAAGATGAAGAAACAACACCTCATCATAACGCTAATGAAGTGACTATAGAAATAGTAAGACCTGCGACAGACCAATATATATTTTGTAATAATGTGAATCATTTGGAAGTAAATATTCAGGCTACAGAAGAAATACATGGTTATGAAGTTAAATTAATTAATTTGGCTGATAATTCTTTACAATGGGAAAAACATGCTCATGTACATGGTACAAATATACAAATCTTAGATAGTACTATAACAACTACAGTTTGCGATTCTACTAATGCTAGATTAGATGTAACTGTAATTTTAGACCATAATGGCAATACTAAAACACAATCTCAAAATGTATTGTTAGGAGAAGCCCTATAATATTGAAAAGAGTATTTCTATGCATTTAGAAATGCTCTTTTTTTTTGTTTCTAATACGCCTAAATAGAGAGAATTTTTTACATTGCTATTTTTTTTTCGTATATTTAGTATAGACCCCTAAATATTTTTTAGAATATAAAATAGTAATATATGAGTGAACATATACAAGCCAATAAACTGCAAAATTTGTCTAATGCTTTATTCATTATGAAAGATTTTCATAGTGCTATACAATATAATACTACAACATTAGATTTAGATTTTTTGTACGATTATCATCAAAGAATGCAAGGATTAATAGCAGATTATAATTTGAGACTTGAGCATATAGACATTCATAAAGATGCTAGCAGCGAAATCCTTTTGCAAAGTTATTATTTGCGACAAGTAATGATGTTATGCTTTGAAATTGTAGAAAGAGAATTCAAAATAAAAACTACTGCTAATCCCGAAACTATAGATAAAGTAGTTGATTTTATTGATGTCAATTTGAGTACTATTTCTTTTGATGAAGAAAGTACCAATATTCGAGAAACTATAGATAAAGTAAGTGCTGCTATAAAATCTGTACAAAATTATATATATCAAACGCCACAATACGACAAAAATAAAGCCTTAAAATTGCTGAATAAAGGTGCAAGATTTTTACCACTTAAACGTAATATATTGACTTTAGGCTTAGTGTTAAGTGTTTTAGGTACTATAGCTTTAGCTTTCTTTTTATTTTTTTATTTTAAAAAGGGAGTATGGTTTTTTAGTCAATTTTAAAGCCCTATGCAAGGCTAAAAATATTAATCAAAAGCAAAATCCCCTTTCTCAAAAAAAATGAGTCAGGGGATTGTTTTATTTATATTATTGTGGAATACGTTCTAGAAAAGTTAATTCGCTATCATAATTAAATTTGCCAGCTTTCAAATCTGCTAAATATTGCTCCATAAAAGCTTGAAAAGAAGGAGCTATTATATTTCTATTTCCATAGTCTGTCCACAAACTAATGACTTGACCGAAAGTTCCTTCTTCCGTTGGATTCAAATCTAAACAATAATGATTGCCATTGCCATCGGCTGTAAAAGGAATCCAAAGTTTATCATACCAAGTTTGCTGTATGCCATTGTCACATTTTGCACTACTATCAGGGAAAATCGAATCTTCTCTTAATTTTTTCCAAATATTCCATTCTCTTTCTATACCTTGTAAATTAAGAATTTCGCCCATATCAGTTAAGCCAAAATCGCCACTTTTTTGACCATTATGTAGTAAATAAAAAGCCTTAAAATCTTCAGGTAAAGTAATATTATATTGACTTTCGAAATTATTAATTTCCGATTCGCTAATACCTTCTTGTAAAGTATCTACCAAATCGCTTATATGTTCACTTAACCATTGAGAGAGTTCTTGTACAATATTTTCCATGAGATGAATTAAATTAATATGAAAAGTGTTATTGTTTGTAGATTATTTTATACTGCAATAATACATTAAAGTAAATAAAGAATAGGACTTTTCTTTTATTTTATATTTTCTTAATCCATAAAATGCTAGATTTTACTATCTATTGTAGATATTTGAGGATATTTTATTTTTTATAGTATTTCTAGTTGAATTGAATAAGAAATAACTACTTATTAGCCAAATAAATAATGATGTTTTCTAGAATTAGTAAGTGTTTACGTACTAATCTTAATCCACTAACTGCACGTTTTTCTATTTTAATTCCTACATGGAATAATCTGCTTTATTTACAAAATTGTATTGCTAGTATAAAGAAAAACTCTAAATATGAGCATCAAATTATTGTAATGATTAATGAAGGGAAAGATGGTACACTAGAATGGGTAAAAGCCCAAGGTTTAGATTATGTATATGCCCAAACAAATATTGGTATTTGCTATGGTTTGAATGCTGCAAGAAGTTTGATTCGTTGCAAGTATGTTTTATATATTAATGATGATATGTATGCTATGCCTAATTGGGATGCACCTTTATATGAAGAGGCTGAAAAAATAGGTCATGCATATTTTATGCTTTCAGGGACTATGGTCGAACATACAGATACAGGTAATGCTGCTGTGCGTGTTGCCGATTATGGTAAAGATTGGAATACTTTCAAGGAAGCAAAAATTATCAACGATATGTCCTCTTTATATAAAGAAGATTGGTCTGGTGCTTCTTGGCCACCAAATTTAATGCATATAGATATGTGGGATTTGGTAGGCGGTATGAGCATAGAGTATTCTCCTGGTATGTATTCTGATCCAGATTTGAGTATGAAGTTTTATCAAGCTGGGGTAAGAATATTCAAAGGTTGTGGTAAAAGTTTAGTCTATCATTTTGGTAGTAAATCTACCAAGAAATTAAAAAAGCCTAATACTGGTAGACAAGTTTTTTTAGGTAAATGGGGTATTTCTGCAAAAACTTTTTATAAAGATGTTTTGCGCATGGGTAAACCTTATGCACCAGCTCAAGAAATAGATATTAAAGCCCTTTCTAATGGCTTTGTCAATAAATTAAAAAGAATTAAAAACCAATTGTAAATAATTGCTTATATTTTAAATTATGGATTGTCCTTGTTGCTCGGGTAAAGCTTATGAAGAATGCTGTATGCCTTATCATGATGCAGAAGTTTTTGCACCTACAGCAGAAGCTTTAATGCGTTCTCGTTATGCTGCTTTTGTAGTGCATGATGCAGATTATTTATTTGAAACAACTTTGCCCACTCGTAGAAAATTTCATCGTAAGAATGAATATTTGCAATGGGCAGAAGAAAATGAATGGTTGGGACTAGAAATAGTCGCTACACCAGCAGCCAATATAGTAGAATTTAAAGCTACTTTCAAATTGAAAAATGGACAAGTTTATATTCAGCATGAAAGGTCTCGATTCAAACAAAGTGGTGGCAAATGGTATTATGCAGATGGAGAGGATTTATCTGCTCAACAATAATAAAAAAGCTAGTTATAGCCTTCTTTTTAGGAGGGTATAACTAGCTTTTTTGCTATATACCCTAAGCAAAAGCTTGAGTAATAATAAAAATATGAAAAAACAAAATTTTATTGTGTTTTTTCTAATTTAAATCATTAAATGTTTGCTTAAAAAGCTTAAAATAAGTAACTTGACGGCAAAAGCAAAGCAGTGTTTTTGTTAGGCATTCTGAGTAAAATAAATTGACATTCTCCCATGAAAAAATATACGGCGAGTTATACTTATACGAATCCCAATTTTGTTATTCAAAATCTCCAAGGGAAAGCGCAACAAGGTCAATTACTACCTCTTTTTTATGTAGTAAAAAATCTTTTGCAACGTGGTTTCCCTACGCGCTTATCGCAATATTTGCAAGCGCAATTGGGCGCATTACATGAAGCGGATAATTTTCAAGAACGTTTATGGTTAATTAGCGACCAAGAGCCTTATTGGCATAATACTTTCAAACAAAATACTCATGAAAAAGGCATAGAAGGCAATCCTTGCGAATTCTTTTTTATGCATGTAATTCCGCAATATTTTGGCGATTATGCTTTTGTGCGTGCTTTAATGTTGCCAGAGGCAGAAATTAATGAAATTGTTGGAACTTATAATGAGCGCTTTTTACACCAAACAGTAGATTTCTATTTGCCACAAGCTAAATTAGTAATTGAAATTGATGGACAAGCGCATAAATATCAAGACTCTAAACGTTTATCTGAAGCTGAACGTATCGCTTATTTGAATAAGCATGGTATTAAGATTATTCGTCTTTCTATTTTAGCTTTACGTAGCAATGCTTATCATGATACTGTAAAGGAAATACTATCACATATTTTGCGTTATGAGCAAACTTTTACGCATTATAAAAATATAAATAACAAGGTTGCCACTGCTAGTTTCGATAATAAAACAATAAATACAAAAATATTACCTACTGCTATCATTCGTTGGCAAATGCTCTTATTAGAGTTGCTAATTAATGGTCAATTGCATTTGGATAAGCCTTGGCATTTGAACGTTTTAATGCATGAAGATTTGCCTAATGCTTTACATTTAGCAGCAGAAGATTTATGGATTTGGTTATCTCAAATTTATAAATTAAAATTTAAAACGGAATTAGAAAAACCAGCCTTGCGTTTTGAAATTAGTACTAGTAAAAAAGATTATCGTCCTATAGAACATGCTTTAAATATAGATTTCTCTTTATATAAGCGTTATACGGATGAAAATTTATTGTCTTTAGATACTATTTTTGTTCGCACAGATTATTTTGATACTTTACAAGAACGCAATTATTTTAAGATAGCTACTACAACTCCTATTAATTATAATATTGATGCTACAGCTATAGAAACTTTGACTTTCTTTTTGAAAAATCTTTTCGATAAAGATACTTTCAGAGAAGGACAATTTGCTATTATTGCTAATGCGCTCAATAGAAAAGATATAGTTGGTTTATTGCCTACAGGGGCGGGTAAATCAATAGCTTATCAATTGCCTGCTTTATTGCAACCAGCGGTAAGCTTTATTGTATCTCCGCTTAATGCTTTAATGCATGACCAATATGAAAATTTGCAAGAAAATTGGATTAGTAATGTAGCTTGCTTGAGCGATGATTGGGATGAAAATACACAAAATAATTTAGCTCAAAATTTAGAAAATGGTGCTTATCTTTTTGTGTGGATAAAACCAGAAAAAATGCAAAACTCCCTTTTCAAAATAAGACTTGAAAATGTAAGTAAAAATCTTGCTTTAGCTTATGCTATTATAGATGAAGTGCATTGTGTTTCTGAATGGGGACATGATTTTAGAGTGCCTTATTTGAACTTAGCAAAGCATATTCAGAGTATTAGTGCAAATGGAGAAAATGCCATTAATTTTATTGCTTTGACGGCTACAGCTTCGCCTAATGTCTTGAAAGATATTAAATATGAATTGGGGCGTAATGGTCAAATTTTGCAAGATGAAAATATTGTTTCTGCATTGAATTATAATCGTGAAGAATTGGAATTTCATGTATTGGATGATGGCGGCAGAAAGCGCGAAGTTTTCAAAGATTTATTGTTGAAATTAGATGGAAAAGAAAATTTTGTGGAGGAGAAAGGGAGTTCGGCCTTGGTGTTTACGCCATTTGTCAATGGACCTTTTGGCTGTTATACAGTTGCTACAGAATTGAATCAATATTTTCCCAAGAAAGTAGCTTGGTTTGCTAATCAAAGTCCTGAAATTAGTGTATTTGACCAACGTACAGGTAAGAAAACGGGGTTGAAGCCTATTTTAGAAAAAGAACCTTTGGAAAATTATAAAATGGCTACACAAAAAGCCTTTAAAAATAATCAATTCCCTATTTTAGTATCTACTAAAGATTTTGGTATGGGGATTGATAAAAATAATATAGCTTATACTTTCCATTATGGTTTTCCTTCTTCTGTAGAGGCACTTTATCAAGAAGCTGGTCGTGCAGGGAGATGGAATAAAACAAGTGAAAATAAAGATAAAAAAGCAAAATGCTTTGTCTTACATTCTAAAGAAAGTTATGATAAACGTAGCATAGAAAAGCTCTTTGAAATTGATACACCTTTTGCACAAATGCAAGCTATTTGTCATGATGCTCGTTGGGAAGGAAAAGACTTATTTAAACAAGTTTCTCTTTTTACACAAGGGCAAAAAGATATAGCAGAGGAAATGCAATTGATGTATGATTTTTATAAAGCATATTATCAGCCTAGTAAAAGTGTAAAAATAGATTGGGCTCATGCAAAAATGAAGTTTAATCTTACACCAGAAGCTTTAGAAAAAGTATTATATCGTTTATCTTTATTAGGTTTAGTAAGCGCTTGGACTAGTGATAATCATACACATTATCAAGTGCAATTTGGCTCAGATGCTGAAGCTAATATATTAGCACATTTGCAAGCGTATATAGCACGTTATGATGTAAATTTGGAAGTTCGTACTTTTATAGAAAAAGGAAAACAAGCCACTTTTATGCATAATGCTATTTACTTTATGCTCACTTGGATTTTTGAAAATATAGCTTATAGTCGTAAGCAAGCTATTAAAACATTATCGGATTGGTGTCATGAGTTTAGAGATAGCGAATCTTTCAAAAATCGTATCAATAATTATTTTACTTTTTCTGACCGTAGTATTACTTTAGAGTATGTAATAGATCATCCTAAAGATTATGCAAAATGGTTTGAAATATTGGCACCCAATGGTCAATTCCTTTCTACTTTAGAATTAAATGTTTTGAAAGATAATTTGAGCCGTTTCTTAGAATCTTATAGAAATAATATAGGCTTAAATTTCTTGAGTGGTATAGTTCGTTTGGCTTTAGATGATTATAATGATGCAGATGGCAAACAACGTTTAGAAAATGCTTTAAAATTGATTCAACACAATTTCAATACTATAGCGCAAGAAGAATTTTTTGCAGCTCTATTGGATTTGGGTAGGAATCTCTCAGAAGCACAACAAGTAGAGCTTTGTTTGTCTGTAGCAAAATATTATACAGAACGTTCTAATTATCTCTCTGAGCAATATGAAATTTTATATTTGCTCAATGAATTTTATTCGGAAAAAATCGCATTCATCAGACAACTAAATAAAGAATTATATGACTACGTTACAGAAATTCAATAAAACCTTAGGGGATTTTGACCAAGAAGTGCAAAAGTTGAGCGCAACGGCACAAATCTTTGCCAAAATTGAACATTTAGCGGCACGCCAATTGGAAATTCAGGACCAATTTGCCGAGCAAAATGAAAAATTAGCACAATACAATGCTACACAAGAAGAACAAAAAAATAAACTAGACGAAGATTTTAAAGGTTTATTGCAAGCTTTAGAAGCACAAAAGCAAGTTTTAGAAAATCAAAAACAAGCCTTTGAAGCAGAAGTAGCTACATTAGTAACGAAGCATGGCGAACAAACAGAGCATTTTGAAAAAATGATGGCGGCTATTTATGCTAAATTGCAAAAGCAGTTTGATGATATAAAAGCAACTCAAACGACTAATCAAGATGCGATTATGACTTATGTAAGTGAGAAATTGCAAAAGCTTGAAAAAGATTCTGCCGATAGTTTCAATGAAGTCATTAAATCTAATCAATTGCGTTTGGATGATGTACGTAAAGAAATTAAAGGCTTTACGGAAAGAGAACTCAATAGTACTAGAGAAAATATTCAAAGTGAAGTGGTAAAAGTAGCAACTCAATTGCAAGAAACTGTTTTACAACAAAGCAAAAGTATTAGACTTTTAGGCATTTTTAATATTGTTTTAATTATTGCTATGATTGTTATTTTATTTGTAAAATAAACAGTCTAATATATATTTTAAAAGCAATCTATACACTTGTTGTATAGGTTGCTTTTTTATTTTAAACAAATGCCATACTCCCTTTTCCAAAAAATAAAAATTATAAAAACATAAGTGTTCATGCTGCTATATAATTTGGAAAACTTATATTTATGCTAGCTCTATTATGATTTGGATTATTTTTTTGTATTTTTTTGAAAAAAAAAGGGCAAATTTAACACAAAATGTGCATTTTTGACATTATATTATAAGGGAATATACAAACAATGATGAGCAAGGAAAATTTCGCACAAACTTTCTGTTGTTAAAACAAATTTCTATTTAAAATAGTATAATATTTAAACATCATTTTACCCAATTAATTAAAATTGTCAAGTTCTAAATAAGTGTTATTTTTACAATGCTTTAATTTGAAAAATTGATATGAACAAATTAAACTATTCTTTTGTTTATTAGTCAATCTTAAATTGAAATATTGCAAGAATATTTTTGCTCTTTTGTCTAAAACTTTAGCACATCTTATCACTTATTTTATTCTTGCTTAATAAGATGATATAATAAAAATTATGAAACGTATTTTTAACATTTTTCTGATTTTTTGTTTGTATGCAACTAGTATGCAAGCGCAACAACTTATGAGCGAATTGCCCACTTATAAGGTAAATTTAGAACCACTTATTGGCGTAGTGACTAAGCCTGAAGGGATAGAATTGTATGATGAACCAGAGCCAGAATCTTTTATTTTAGATTCTATTGCATACAATACAGAACTTTTTGTTTTTTCTTCCAAAACCATTTATGGTTATTATAAAGTAGTAGATGTTTCTTCTGGCGTTATTGGTTGGGTGAAAGCTAGTGGTATTAAAATTACAGACGTTAAAGTTGAAGCTAGTACAGGGTCTTTCGATAAAATTAGAGAAAATACAGATGTGCAAAATGGCATGTTATATTTATATAATGATTCGCCAACACGTGTTACTTTAATCATGAATAATAAAACTTATTATTTGCCAAGCTATCAATTCACTGCTTTAAATTTGGAGCCAGGTGATATTTATTATGTAGCAACTTTCCCTGGTAAAATGCCTGAAGTAGGCGTAGAAAAAGTGGAAAAACATGCAGAATATGAAATGGTTTTAGACAAACAATAATATATTTTTTTTGAGAAAGGGAGTATGGTTTTTGATTCCTTTTTTTATAAAAGCAAAAGCGATAAACTACAATTTAGTAGTCTATCGCTTTTTTTTATACATCTAGATTTTCATCTATATTGTTATGATTATTTTCATTATCGTCATCATAAGTTTTGGCAATTTTTTCTATGTTTAAACTTCTAGCACTAGCATCAAAAATATCTTTATAAACGCCATTTTGTTTATAAACTTCTTCATGTGTGCCACCTTCTACTACACGACCATTTTTCATAGCATAAATATAGTCTGCATCAATGATTTGAGAAATAGAATGTGAAATAATAATTACAGTACGTCCTTTCTTAATAGCATCTAAACTATTTTTAATTTGTTCTGTAGCAATAGCATCCAAACTAGCTGTTGGTTCATCTAAGAAAATAATAGGAGGATTTTTTAAAAACATACGTGCTATAGCAATGCGTTGTTGTTGTCCGCCCGACATATTCAAAGCTCTACTATTATAGCCCTCAGGCAATTTTAAAATTTCATCATGTATATAAGCTTGCTGTGCTGCTGCTATAATTTCTTCTTTAGTAGCATTAGGATTACCATAGCGAATATTCTCTTCTATAGAGCCAGAAAAAATATGATTTTTTTGTAAAACTAAACCAATTTGTTCGCGCAAAAATTGTGTATCATAATCGCGTAAATCTACACCATCTAAAGTGATTCTTCCGCTATCAGGCATATAGAATTTATCCAATAAATTAATTACTGTACTTTTGCCTGCGCCAGATAAACCCACTAAAGCAGTAATTTTATTAGGACGAATTTCTAGATTAATATTATGTAAAGCTTTCATACCATTAGGATAAGAAAAATCTACGTTTTCAACCTTGAAAACACCTTCTATTTTGCTAGGCTTATAAGTGCCAGAGTTTTCGATTTCATGTTCTGCATTGAGCATTTCAAAAAATGTTTCAGAATAAATCATAGCATCATTCATCTCATCATAAATTCTATGTAACTGACGAATTGGAGCAGAAACATTATTGAATAAAAGAATATGAAACATAATGGCACCAATGCTAATTTGATCAGATAAAACCAAATAAACCGTAAGGATAATAATAATAACAATACCAATTTGCTCTACAAAAGATTTTAAGCCATCGAAGATAAAATTAGTTTTGCGTGTATCCATTTGGTTTTGCGTTAATTCACGCTGCAAATGCATTTGTTTATTCGATTCGATTTGCTCTCTATTGAAAGATTTAATAACACTAATAGATTCTATAATAGAAATAATGCCTTGCGATTTTGATTCTCTATAATTGCGCATATTTCTGCGCCAACCGCTTACTTTTTGAGCTTGTTTGCGAGTAATAACGAAATAAATAGGCACTAGAATTGCGCCAACCAAACCTACATAAAAATTCGCCTGAAACATTAAGAATAAGGCAATAAAAGCATTGGCAAAAAGTGGTAAAATATCTATAAAGAAATTTTGTACCAAACGTGTCAATGATTCTATACCTCTATCAATTCGTGTTTGTAATTTTCCTGATTCATTATTATTGCCAGTAAAGAATGCCAAACGATAAGTCAAGATTTTCTCTACTATGGCTTGAGCTAAATCTTGAGAGACTAAAATACGTAATTTCTCGCCAAAAAACTTTTGTCCAAATTGTACAAAAGCATTAATTACTTCTTTAGATAAAAGTACAATAGATATAAAAGTTAGTATAGACCAACCTTTATTAAGTTTATCTTCTACATCTAAAAGTGCTGTAATTTCATTTACTGTATATTGCAATATAATAGCATTGACTTGGGCTGCAAAAGAACCTATTAATGTCAATAATAAAGTGGCAATAACAAGAAATTTATATTTAGATACAAAAGGGCGTAGATGTTTAAATAAGCTGGGTAAAGTCATAGTTAATATACGAGCAAAATGTGACAATTAATGATTATTGATATTATCCATTACTTCTTTTACATAAGCAATAGATTTTAAGCGTTCATCGATGTCATATACGTAGCTCGTAAACATTAGTTCATCGACTTGGCTATCCTTTATAAATTGACGTAATTCTGCTTCTAATGTCACTTTATCGCCAATAAAAGTGCCTGCCAACATTCTATTAACATGTATTTGTTCTTCTGCCGAATAATAACGCACCAAATCTACGGGTGGCATTAAACCTCTTCTTGTGCCACGAATTAAATTTAAAAACATATTGTATAAAGAAGAAGCTAAATATTCTGCATGTTCTTTAGTATCTGCTGCAAAAGCATTTACACAAGCTAAAGTTTTAGGCGCACTCAAATATTTAGAGGGTTTAAAATGTTTTCTATAATATTCAAAGGCTTCAAACATATAACGTGGCGCAAAATGCGATGCAAAGGCATAAGGCATACCCATTTCACTAGCTAATTTTGCACTATCCATACTAGAGCCTAATATCCAAATGGGCAGATTTACACCTTCTCCTGGGCAAGCACGTACAGGCGCATTTTCATCGGTATTTTCTAAATAGGCTAATATTTTTTTTATATTCTGTGGGAAAGAATTTGCTCTATGAAAAAACTCTCCTGAAATGGCTTCAATTGTTGCTCCATCTGTACCTGGTGCACGTCCCAAACCTAGGTCAATTCTATTCGGATATAAAGTGCCTAAAGTGCCAAATTGTTCTGTAACTACCAATGGAGAATGATTCGGTAACATAATACCGCCAGAACCCACTCTAATGGTTTTTGTTTTCTCAGCCACATGTCCTATTACTATGCTTGTTGCACTACTAGCAATATGCGGCATATTATGATGTTCGGCAAACCAAACGCGTTCATAACCCAATTTTTCTGCATGTTGCGCTACTAATACAGCATGGTCTAATGCAGTTTTTACACTATGTCCTTCAGGCACTACAGCCAATTCTAATATAGAAGCTGGTATCGATTTTTGATTCATAAAATAATAATTATTTATACTTTTATTTTACTCAGACTGTGTTTATTTAGTCTTTTAAATAAAATATTTCTATTTGTTTTAAGTTTTGTTTTTTTTGACAAAGGGAGTATGGCATTTGTTTTTTTTTAAAAGTCCTATGATAGACTTATTATTTTATGCCAAATCTTCTTTATCTATTGTTGGAGTATTTTCTATAATGTTGTTTTTTGCTTGCGATTTTGCCAAATTTTCAGCCTCTTTTTGTTGTTTTCTTACTACTGTAAATAAATACATATTTTCTACTTTAGTGCGCGCCCAAGGCGTTTTGCGTAAAAAAGTTAAAGCAGATTTTATGCTAGGATCAAATTGAAAACAACGCACAGGAATTTTCTCTGCAATTTTGTTCCAATCGCCATTGTGAAAAGCTAAAATTTCTTCTAAAATATCAGCAAGTTTTTTGCCGTGTAAAGGATCATTAGACATAGAATTAGTTTTTAATTTGGTTGGGCATATAAGCCCATTAATAATATAGTATTAGTACGTTCTTCTACTATAGTATATATAAAAGGTTTATCAATAGATATTGTTTTATGTGTAGTAGAAATATCTTTTATATTGTTATTGGCTTGCAGATTCAAATAAGCATAATGCGGCAAATTTTTAATACTATAAATGCCATTATTAATTAAAGTCATAGCATTTAGATTTAAAGCATTAAAAGTCTTTTTATCATTTACTTTTTCTATAAGAAAAGGTAAAATATCAAAACTATTTTTAGCCTGAATAGCAGGGATTTTTACTAGCATATTTTCCGCTAATATATTTTCTGCTATAGATAAAGTATTGATATAATGAAGATTATTAATATATTCTGCTAAAGGTACTTTGGGCATATAAATATGCAAAGATAAAGTATCTTGTATTAGAGGAATATTATAAATATCTGTGATTTTATTGGCACTATATTTTATAGTATTAGCTGCATATATTTTGCCTATAAAATTGCAGGGTATACTATCATGTTCAGACTTATAAAAAAAAGAATCATGCCATACTCCCTTTCCCCAATCTTTCAAAAATAAATTTAAAGCATTGCCAGAGGTAAGATAAATATGTGCTGGATTATCGTTTATAGATGAATAATGACTATGGAGTTGTTCAAAAGTGTTTTTATGTACAAAATCTTCAATGGCTTGTTGCATTTTTAAATTTTGGCTAAAATCTAGTACAGTTGTAGCATCATTATAATAATTTTTGCTATCTGCTTTATAAGTTTTTTTGAGTGGAAAACTATTTTTATTATACCATAACATATTAGCATTGGCTTGGCTTTCTGCTGGTAAACCATTTTCTATAATATCATTGATAAACTTATTGGATAAATGAAAATCAATATGATTATCCATTTTTAATAACATAGATAATGTTTCATAAGAATTGCTCTGTGTGCCCAACAATAAAAGACTTAATATTTGATAAATACTATAATTGCCTACTATAATATTTTGATAATTTTCTGCTTTAGCAATATTCGAAAATAGATGTATGCCTAAAGTATTTGATTTTTCGCCTATATGTAAAGCTAAAGGCGGAATTTCTTTTTCATTTGTAGTAATAGGTTTTTGACAAGCATAAATAAATACAGAAAGTGTTAGGAGCTTTAAAATAGAGCATTGCATAATCACAAATAAAGTTAATATAAATGTAAAATAATTTGTCTTTTATATTAAAAGTTTATATATTTATAATGTTCACTTTTAAAAACATTCTAAACAAATAGACCTAAAATTATGGATAGTAGCACAAACAATGTTAATGAGAATGGCAAAAATATTACTACAGCATCAGGTGCGCCTGTTCCCTTTTATCAAGATAGTTTGACGGTTGGACCGCATGGTCCTGTATTAATCCAAGATTTCTTTTTACAAGAGAAAAATGCACATTTCAACCGTGAACGCATACCAGAGCGTGTAGTTCATGCTAAAGGTTCTGGTGCATACGGTAAATTTACGGTAACTAATGATATTACTAAATATACTAGAGCTAAATTTTTGAATAAAGTAGGAAAAGAAACTCGTATTCTAATGCGTTTCTCTACTGTAGGCGGAGAAATGGGATCAGCAGATGCAGAACGAGACCCTAGAGGCTTTTCTATTAAATTCTATACAGAAGATGGTAATTATGATTTAGTAGGTAATAATACACCTGTATTTTTTATTAAAGATGCACGTAAATTCCCTGATTTTATTCATACACAAAAGAGAGATCCACGCACTAATTGCAAATCGCCTACTATGATGTGGGATTTTTGGTCGCTTAATCCTGAATCCTTGCATCAAGTTACTACTTTAATGTCTGACCGTGGTACGCCATTTTCTTATAGACATATGCATGGTTTTGGTTCTCATACTTTCTCTATGCATAATGCCAATAATGAAAGAGTATTTATAAAATATCATATGCTCACTATGCAAGGCATTAAAAACTTTACAGATGCAGAAGCTACAGCTATGAAAGGTAAAGATCCTGATCATGCACAAAGAGATTTAGTTGAGGCTATAGATAGAGGCGATTTTCCGAAATGGAAAATGCATATACAAGTAATGACAGAAGAACAAGCAAAAAATTTCCGTTGGAATCCATTCGATATTACTAAAGTTTGGCCTCATGCTGAATTTCCATTAATTGAAGTCGGTATTTTAGAATTGAATGAAATTCCTAATAATTATTTTGCTCATGTAGAACAGGCTGCTTTTGCTCCTGCTCACGTAGTAGATGGTATTAGTTTTTCGCCAGATAAAATGTTGCAAGGTCGTATTTTTGCTTATCCTGATGCACAGCGTTATCGTTTGGGGGTAAATTATGAACAATTACCTGCCAATAGATGCCCTTTTGCTACTAATAATTATCAACGTAATGGTTTTATGGCTTTAGGCGATAATGGCGGTAGTAATCCAAATTATTTCCCCAATAGTTTTGATGGTAATAGAGAAGCTAGAGAATATGCAGAACCTGTTTGGCATATGGATGGTGCCATTGCAGCGCATTTTGATAGAAATGATGCAGCACATAGAAATGATGATCATTTTACGCAACCAGGTAATTTATATCGTTTGTTGGATGCACAACAAAAAACTAATTTAGTAAATAATATAGTTGGCGCTATGTCTGGTATTGAAGGACCTAAACGTGATGAAATTATTCGTAGACAATTAGGACATTTTTCTAAAGCCGATAAAGAATGGGGACAACGTGTTGCAGATGGTTTAGGCTTTAAATTATAGCTTTGTTGGATAAATAGGATTTTAATAACTTGCTCTTCATATACATAGTGATATGAGGAGCATTTTTTTTTGTTATAAGTGCCCACCAAAATTTAAAGAAGTTGCATCTTATAAATGTGACCTTTAAAATTAAAGAAATAAATCATTGTTTTTTTGGGAAAGGGGATAAGGCAAATAAAAAATATTTTTTTTGAAAGCCACCCACCAAAATTTAAAGAAGTTGCATCTTATAAATAAGACCTTTAAAATTAAAGAAATAAATCATTGTTTTTTTGGGAAAGGGGATAAGGCAAATAAAAAATATTTTTTTGAAAGCCACCCACCAAAATTTAAAGAAGCTACATCTTATAAATATAAGCAATGATTTTTAATATTAGAAACTTCTTAAAAATACTTGACTTAAGGAACTTTAATTTAAAAATATCGGTTTATAAATTGTCTAAAGAAAAATTATAATAAACCAAAAACCATACTCCCTTTCTCAAAAAAAAGATTTCGAGGGAACTGATTTTATCCATTTATTGTTTTCTTTTTACGACATTTAAATTTGAATATACATACTTTTTATTTTTTATTTTAACACAACAATTCAAACTATGAAAAATTTATTTTTAATGTTGGTTTTAGCACTTTCAATGTCATCTGCTGCATTTGCTCAATCATTAACAACTTGGACTTGGGAAGATTATGGTTTGTCATTTAAAGCTCCATCAAATGCTAAAGCTCAAACAAATACAGATACAGAATTC
>X137_Gaur__coassemble_156_pt1 | contig 17117 bp, 13 predicted proteins | sample X137_Gaur__metabat2_high_PE_006 | metagenome-assembled genome bin X137_Gaur | reverse complement strand
AATATTACCTTTGCGCCACTCATTTTTTTTATAGGGGTAAAAATGAAAATTTTTTTCTTATAAAAAGTAACTTTCCCCTTAAAAAAGAGTCCAAATGATATAGAATATCAAAAACCAAAATCTTATGTTTCTCATTCACAATTTTCCATTACCTTTTAAAATTTCTTTTTTCGCCAATGGTAGAAATTCGCATTGCGGATGAGTCCGATTCGCAATATTCAGACGTTTTGTGTGCATGGTACGTTGAATCTGCTAAACAACGTGGCACAGGTATAGCAAAACGCAATCCCGAATACTTAAATAAAAAAATGGCTGCTGGTAACGCAGTAATCGCTTTTGTTGATGGACAACTAGCATCTTTTTGTTATATTGAGGTTTACGAGGACGAAACATTTGTTGTAAACTCGGGATTAATAGTTCATCCAGACTTCCGTCGTTTTGGACTAGCGAAAAAAATGAAAGCTGAAATCTTTAGACTTTCTAGGGTAAAATATCCTGATGCTAAATTATTTGGCATTACGACTAGTTTCCCAGTAATGAAAATCAATTCTGAACTAGGTTATAAACCAGTTACATTTTCTGAATTAACATCTTCTGATGCGTTTTGGGATGGCTGCCGCAATTGCAAAAATTACGGTATCTTAATGGAAAACCAACGCAAAATGTGTTTATGTACAGGTATGCTGTACGACAATCTTAATGACGCCTTAGGTAAATGGGCTAGAGAAGAGCGCCAAAGAGAAACAGCAGCTCATGCTCAAGCAGATACAAATACTTTAGGTATGTTTTCGAATGAACCTGCACAACAAGCTTAAGCCTAGTGATTAAAGTAGGTATAGTCGGTGGCGCTGGATATACAGCGGGCGAATTATTAAGAATTCTGCTTTTCCACCCACAGGTTGAAATTCTATCTATTACTAGTACTTCTAGCGCAGGATGCTTAGTGAGTGATACACACCAAGATTTATTAGGGACTACTTCGTTGAAGTTTTCAGCGAATCTTACGGGACAGGAAGATGTAATTTTCTTGTGTTTAGGGCATGGTATTTCTAGAGAATATATTACGAATAATAATATTCCTGCTCATACTCGTATTATAGATTTAGGTAATGATTTTAGACTAGATAAAGATGCAAACTTTGCACAGCGACAATTCGTTTATGGATTGCCTGAATTGCAAAGACAGCGTATAACAACAGCACAAAATATTGCTAATCCAGGTTGTTTTGCTACTGCTATACAATTAGCGCTCTTACCATTAGCTAATGCAGGCAAAATAAATCAAGCTATTCATATCTCTGCCATTACTGGCTCTACAGGAGCAGGACGCAGTTTGAGCGAAAGTGTACATTTTACATGGCGCAATAATAATATCTCTGTATATAAGGCTTTTACCCATCAACATTTAGGCGAAATCAAAGAAAGCTTAACTCAGTTGCAAGGCGATTTTAGCCAATCTATTAATTTTATTCCTTATCGTGGCGATTTTACGCGTGGTATATTTGCTTCTGTTTATACCCCTTTTGAAGGGAGTTTGGCAGATGCACAAGCTTTATATGAAGCTTATTATCAAGCACATCCTTTCGTTACAATAAGTCAGGCAGATATTAATTTAAAACAAGTAGTAAATACTAATAAAGCACTTTTAAATCTACAAGTACATGATGGTCAATTGTTGATTACCACAGTAATTGATAATTTAGTAAAAGGTGCTTCAGGACAAGCTGTACAAAATATGAATTTAATGTTTGGTTTACCTGAAACTACTGGTTTGAATTTAAAATCTGTTATGTTTTAATTTTACTTAGCACTACATCTTTATCCATTCATATTCCTTTTAATATTTTCAATGCAACTATTTGACGTTTATCCGCTCTACGATATTACTCCAGTTCGTGCTTTAGGCTCGAAATTATGGGACGAAAATGGTGTAGAATATTTGGACTTATATGGCGGTCATGCTGTTATTTCTATTGGACATACACATCCGCACTATATAGCTAAATTGAATGAGCAATTATCAAACATTGCTTTTTATTCAAATTCTGTACAAATTCCTATTCAAAAGCAATTAGCTCAAAAATTAGGAGAATTATCTGGTTATACAGATTATAATTTGTTCTTATGTAATTCTGGAGCTGAAGCCAATGAGAATGCTATAAAAGTAGCTTCATTCGTAACAGGTAAGGATAAAGTATTAGCTTTTAAAGGCGCTTTTCATGGGCGTACTTCAGGTGCAGTAGCACTTACAGATAATGCTAAAATTGTTGCTCCTTTTAATGCCAATCATAAAGTTGCTTTTGTAGATTATAATTTGGCAGAGATTGAAAGTCATTTGAAAGAAGGGGATGTTGCAGCTATTATTTTTGAAGCAATTCAAGGCGTAGGAGGTATAGTAATGCCTTCTGATGACTTCTTGAAAAACATGGCAACTTTAGCAAAAAGTTATGGTTGTATGTTGATTGCTGATGAAGTACAATGTGGTTATGGTCGTAGTGGTAAGTTCTTTGCACATCAACATGCTGATATTCGTCCTGATTTAATTACTATGGCTAAAGGTATGGGAAATGGTTTTCCTATAGGTGGCGTATTAATTTCAGGTCATATAAAAGCAAGTCATGGTATGCTTGGTACTACTTTTGGTGGTAATCATTTAGCATGTGCTGCTGCAATGGCTGTATTGGAAGTGATTGAAAAAGAAAATTTAGTAGAAAGAGCGGCTATAGTTGGTAATAAAGTAATAGCAGCTCTTAAACAAAATCCTAAAATTAAGGAAGTGCGTGGGCGTGGCTTAATGATAGGAATTGTTTATGATGAACCAATAAAAGAATTGCGTGCAAAACTTTTACATGAAAATCATATTTTTATTGGTACTGCTTCTACAAATATTTTACGCTTACTTCCACCTTTGAATGTAGAAGATGAAGCATTAGAAATATTTATCGATGCACTCAAATAAAATATAAAAGACCTCTTTATACCTTATAAAGAGGTCTTTCTTTTTATATCAAAGTGATAATGATTATAGTCATTATTCCTCTTGATTAGGATTAGAGCCAGCCACTAGGTTGGCTCATTTTTTTTGTACTATAGTGATGCTATCTTTGTCATATCAAAGGAAGCAATAAGACAAGCAACTTTGATGGCATATTTTAAAAGTAACACCTTTTAAGCATTTGCGTATAAATGCTTATTAGTTATAACATAGATTTTTGATACTAAAAGCACTTTATAGTATGAAACCAAATATGAATTTCAGAGATATCTTCATTCATTATATGATAATGATGGTGGTAGGTATCATTGGTGGTTTAATGGGTAGTTTACCAGTTATGTTAATTGGTATGTTTTTCTTCTTCTGTGGCATTACAGGTTGGAGCCCAATTTTTTCAATGCTAGGCATTAACCACGATACAAAGGAAATGAATCCTTAATTATAAAGGAAGCATTTAAGCAAGTTGTGATTTTTCTTTTTAAAGGGAAAATACACAAAAATTATAGACATAAGAGAGAAATGAGGTCATTTAGCTGCTAGATAGTATAATAGCTATCTAGCGCTAAATTTTAAAAATATATATGAGAAGATATTTAGTAAAAGGTTTTGATCTTTAAGTAAAATATGATGACCAAATGTTTGAAAAAACATTTGTGGGGTTAAATATAGATGCCTTGTCATCTTTAATCAGCATTAATTTTGTCTTTATAAACACACACAATGGAGGTATTTAGTTGGGAAACTGAATACTTTTTTCTGTTTATAGAAAAGGGGTTAGACTTAATTTTAAGTCTAACCCCTTTGTAATATTGAAATTTATTGATGAATAGGTAATTTATTGGGTTTTATATCGCCTTTTACAGCATCCCAAATGGTATAACAAATACCATTTTCACATTCTTTTTTAGTTTTTAATTGACCATTATCATCATATTCTTCCAAAATACCATGCTCTAAAGCTACACCATCAGGATCAGGATTTGGAATATAATGGCCTTTGGCCGCAATACTCCCTTTCTCAGAATATTCTTCGAAAGGACCATTTTCCCAGCCGTCTACGAAAGTTACGCTTTCTTTGAGTTGACCAGTTTCATAATATCCTTTGCAAATACCTACAATAGCACTTTTATTATATGTGCCTTCTTGTTTGAGATTGCCATTTTCATAATAAAAAGCAAAAGGACCATTTTTTTCACCTTTTTCATAAGTTTCTTTACTCATGATTTGTCCTGATTCATAATAGAAAGTTTTAGGACCATGAAATTTATTATCTTCATAGTTTTGCTCTACCATGATTTTACCAGAAGGGTAGTACATAGTACTTTTACCATGACGCACTTTTTGAATTTTATCAAATTCATATTCTTCTACCAATAAATCGCCTTCTTTAATTTGCTCTTTTACAATTACACGTTCTGTTTTTTTTATTAATTCAGGTGTTTTAGCTTCATTAGAACAAGCTGAGAGTAAAGCAAAAAAGCTTACAAATACCAGACTTTTTAATATAACTTTCATAGAATAGGATTTTAAATAGAATTTATAATATCATTAATTTGGCGAATTTGAGCATAATACGTTTTTCTCCTACACCGTCATTAAATAATATAGTGGCAATTTTATTATCCATTTGTCCGTCTATATTAATAATTTTACCTTTTCCAAAGCGTTCATGTAATACATTCATGCCTGTAGCTAGTTTGCTATTAGGGCTAGGTTTGAAATCTGGTAAAGAAGAATTTTGACTTGGCGTAGAAGGTATATAGCTTGTATTGGCGCTAGGAATGCCTTTACCGCGAATAGAAGTGCCTACATTTTGTGGTATATGACTAGTAGTTGGGCGGCTGCTATTTTGACGAGCCGAGGCAGACATATCTAACCATTTTACATCAATTTCATCAATAAAACGGCTAGAATTATTATAAGTTACTTTGCCGAATTTATAGCGACTAGAAGCATAAGAAAGGGTTAAATAGCTTTCAGCTCTAGTAATTGCAACATAGAAAAGTCGCCTTTCTTCATCTAATCCTTCTCTAGCATTTTCAGATTTGAGAGACATCATAGAAGGGAAAAGATTTTCTTCCATACCCACTACAAAGACACTAGGAAATTCCAGACCTTTGGCAGCATGAACAGACATTAATTTAACTTTGTCTTGCGTTTCTGAGCCATTTTCATCTAAATCAGTAATGAGTATAATATTTTGTAAATAAGTGGCTAAAGATTTGTCTTCTATGCTACTTTCATTTTCCAAAATTTCATCATTATCCATAAAGGCTTTGATACCATTGAGTAGCTCTTGGACGTTGTCTACACGTTCTTGAGCTTCAGCAGTTTTATCCTTTCTCAAGTCGTCTAAAATACCAGTGACTTTTACTACATAAGCAGCCAAATCATAAGCATTAGTATCAGCTAAACGCAAACGGAAATTTTCAATCATTAAGACAAAATTTCTCAAATTTGGTATAGCACGAGAAGTAAGACTTGCTATTTCATGTGCATGCTTCAACATGTGCCAAAAAGAAACTCCTCTTTTTTCAGCCTCTAATAAAATTTCAGAGATTGTTTTATCACCAATACCACGCACAGGGTAATTAATAATGCGTTTTAAAGCTTCTTCATCTAAAGGGTTAACAATAGCTCTCAAATACGCCAAGGTATCTTTTACTTCTTTGCGATCATAAAAGGACATACCTCCATAAACTTTGTAAGGCATGCGATAATTATTGAGCGCATCTTCGAAAACACGAGATTGAGCATTTGTTCTATATAGAATGGCAAAGTCTTGATAAGCCAATTGATAGCGAATTCTTTGCTCTCTTATGCTTTCTACTACATATTTAGCCTCTTCATTATCGGTTACAGCTCTAATTACCTTAATAGGAGAACCTTCGCCTTTTTCAGCTCTAATATTCTTTTTGAATTGTCTTCTATTATGTGATATAACGTTATTTGCAGCTTGAACAATATAATTAGTAGAACGATAATTTTGTTCTAATTTGAAAACTTTTAAATTGGTATAATCTTTTTCAAAATCTAATATATTCTGAATAGTAGCACCACGGAAACCATAAATACTTTGTGCATCATCACCTACAGCAAAAATATTATTTTTACTGCCATCATATTTAATTAAAAATTGAATAATACCATATTGTAAAGGGTTAGTATCCTGAAACTCATCTACTAAGATATATTGAAATTTTCGACGATATTTCTCCAATACATTATTAGGATTAAGGCGTAAAAGTTCATGCATTTGATACAATAAATCATCAAAATCCATAGCACCAGCACGCTTGCATTTGCGCATATATAGATCATATATTTTATAAATATATGGCATATTATTTTTCTTATCCGCCATCATTAATTCGCCATTTTTAGCATAAGCCTCAGGCGAAATAAGATTATTTTTAGCATGCGAAATACGATAATAAACAGCATTAGGTGTATATACTTTTGGGTCTAAGTTTTGCGCTCTAATAATTTCATTTAAAGCACTTTTTGCATCATTGGTATCATAAATAGAAAAGTCGCTAGGATAGTCTAAAAGTGTGGCTTCTGAGCGCAAAATACGTGCAAAAATAGAGTGGAATGTGCCAGCCCAAATTTCATTAGCTTGTTTTCCTGCAATTTTAGCAATTCTTTCCTTCATTTCCTTTGCCGATTTATTGGTAAAGGTAAGGGCAAGAATATTATAAGGCGATACTCCCTTTTCCAACAAATACGCAATGCGGAAAGTCAGAACTCTGGTTTTACCTGCGCCCGGTACAGCGATTACCAATGCAGGTCCGTCCACGTGAGTAGAAGCTAGGCGCTGCGTTTCATTCAATTCGTTGAGATAGTGAGACATATCTATATTCAAATAAAAAGTTGCAATTTTAAAAAATAAAAGCAAAGATAAAATTTTGTATTTATATGAACAAAAAAATCTTTTTAGTTTGTTTTGGGAAAGGGAGTATGGTATTTGTTTATAATAAAAAAGCCACATAATCAAAAGATTATGTAGCTTGTAATTTATGATTTTTTTGTTTTTGTAGTTTTAGTTTTATTGTTTTTGGCAGCAGCTAGAATTTTACTTTCTAGTTGAGAAGTAGAGTAGCCTTCAACAAATGGTAAAGCAATTACCTTCCCTCCCTTTTCTAAAACTAACTCACTACCTATAATTTGCTCTGGTGTATAATCGCCACCTTTTGCCAGAATATCTGGCGATAAAGTAGTAATAATTTCTAAAGGTGTTTGTTCTTCAAAAAGCACTACCATATCTACAAATTCTAAAGCAGCCATTACTGCCATACGACTAGCTTGATTACTAATTGGTCTATGTTCGCCTTTTAGTCTTTGTACAGATGCATCGCTATTAAGTGCTACAACTAATTTATCGCCCAATTGAGCAGCTTTTTCCAAATTGTCAATATGTCCTAAATGCATTAAATCAAAACAGCCATTTGTAAAGACGACGTCTAGCCCTACAGCTTGCCACCTGTGTATAATTTCTTTAGCTTTTTGCCAATCCAAAATGATTTTATCTGCTGTATTTCTTTTCGTTGTTTTCATCTGTAGTAGGAATATAATTTTTATTGTATAAAGGCATTACTATATAAGCTAGAATACCAAACACTAAATTGCAAAAGATGTTGATAGTAAAGAAAATAATATTGGCAAAAGCAAAAGCATTAGTTGCTTCTATACCATATATAATCAATGCTGTCATTACAGCCAATTGATAAGTGCCCATGCCACCAGGGGAAGGGATAAGAATACCAAAAGAACCAAATACAAAGGCTAATAATGCAGCAGATAATCCTAAATGACTAGTAGGTTCGTAAGCAAAGAAACATACATAAGTCATAATAAAATACATAAACCAAATAAAGACACTATGAAATAAAAATAAATAAGGTCTTTTTAGGTTTTTTATTGTCAATATACCTTGCCAAAAATTACTACTTAATGCTTTTATTTTTTGATAGAATTTTGATGCTTTTATTTGCTTTTTGCGCCATAAAATTATACTCAATAATAGTATAATTGTAATTATAAAACCTAGGAAAATATTCAACCAAGGTGTAGGCGTTGTCACTGTAGCAACTGTCGTATTTACGCAAGTAGCTTTAGGCACAATTTTACCTGTAAGGAAATAATATAAATTATCAAATTGCAATAGAAGCGTTAGGCATAAAACGCCTAATAACATAATCATATCGAAAGCTCTATCTATGACAATAGTGCCTACTAATTTATCTAAAGGTACTTTTTCGTATTGATTTAAAGTGGCAGGTCTTGCTAATTCTCCAGCTCTAGGTATAGCTAAATTTACCAAATAACCAATCATAATAGAAAAGAAACTATTGAAGGTTTTGATTTGATATCCTAAAGGCTCTATTAACATTTTCCATCGTAAAGCTCTACTCATTACACTAGCTAAAAAACAGAGACAAACCATAGCTAACCAAAATACTTTTGTTTGGGCAAAATCGCTTAATAATTTTTGTAATAAGCTATCATGTAAACAATCGCCAGTGCAAGCGCATTCTGCTAAAAAAGCCTTAGCTTGATTTTGATAAACAAAATAGAGTAGTCCTAGACCGAAAGCTAAGAAAATACTGATTTTTAGCAATGATTTCATAGATATATAATAGATGAGATAGGGCCATGTAAATTAAAAGAAGTCAGGCATATAAATTAGCTCTGTATAAGGTAAATATTTCAATAATTCTTGATGCTCTGGAGAATTGAATTGAATATTATTCATCCATAAATGTAATTCTTTCAAACCACGTAAATTGGCAATTTCATTGGGTAATTTATTAATTCTATTATCCGACAAAACTAAAGAATGTAGACTTTTTAAATCCTTAAGAATTAAAAAAGTTTCTGTCCAATCGAGATTAGGATTATGACTTAAATTAAGTATAGCTAATTGTTGTAAATCTCTAATTTCTTGTGGTATTTGATCTAATTGATTATTAGATAAATTGAGTGTATTGAGTTGTGGTAATTTGCTTAGCATGCTAAAAGCTTTAGCAAATTTTAGATTAGGATTATTAACTAATTGAATTTCTTTTAATGGCTTTACGTATTGTAATGAAGTGGGTAATTCTTGCAATTCATTATTATTCAAATATAAAGTATTAAGATTTGGAATATTCTTCAATACATTAAAAGCATCATGCCAAGAGAGATAAGGATTTCCACTCAAATTTAATTTAGAAACATTAGTTAAATCAGCTAAAGCGCTAGGTAAATACATTAAACTATTATTCTCTAAATCTAATTCTTGTAATTGAGCAGGAATACCTTCAGCAAATAAATCATACCAATTGAGATAAGGATTACCAGCTAAGGTTAATTTCTGTAAATTTTTAAGTTTATAGATATTTGAAGGTAAAAAAGATAAATTATTATAAGGAATATCTAAAATCTTCAAATTACTCAATTTACTTAAAGAAAGAGGCATTTCTTCAATATAATTATTGCTTAAGTCTAAATGCTCCAAACGGCGCATATTACCAATTTCGCTAGGTAAATCTGTGAGACGATTACCCCATAAATGTAAGGCTTTGAGTTTGCTTAAATTTTTGATTTCTGAAGGCAAACTACGCAAAGTATTATTGGATATATCTAAAATTTCTAAATTTTTTAAATTACCAATAGTAGGGGGCAAATTCGTAATTTCATTTTCCCAAAGATATAGAGCCGATAGCGTTCGCAATTGTCCTATACTAGGAGGTAAATGTCTAATACTATTATTGCCTAAATCTAATTTTTGTAATTTAGGTAATTGAGCAAGTTGTACTAAAACTTCTTCCCAATTGAGTTGAGGATTATTAAGTAGAGAAAGACTTTCTATTTGTAACAATTTATTAAAACTTTGAGGAAGTTTTTGTAAACCTGCCTCACTCAAATCTACTTTTTTGAGTTTAGGTAATTTTGCCAACAAGTGAAAACATTGTGCCCAATTCATATTAGGATTACCGCCTAAATAAATTTCCTCTAGGTTTTGACATTGTAGCAATTCTTGAGGAAGTTCAGTTAAATCTTGTTGGTCTAAATAGAGTTTAACCGTGACCTCAGGACGTGCAAAAGCGGAACGAAGCGAATAGAATATTTTCGAATCGTTCATCTGCGCATTTAAATAATTATTTAAAGTTCCGCTAAAGGATACTAAAAGTATCCAAATCCATATTTTCATAGGTTAAGAATTTGTCTTAAAAAAAGCTGAATTCGACAAGATACGTTTCACAAAATAAGATAATTTTGTTTAATTTTGTAATTCACTTGCTAATAACAATAAAAATAAGTGTAGGAATGAAAAAAATAACTTTAGGCTTTTCTCCATGTCCTAATGATACTTTTATTTTTGATGCCATAGTCAATAAAAAAATTGATTTAAGAGGCTTAGATTTTGAAGTAATTTTGGCTGACGTTGAAGCATTAAATCAAATGGCTAATCGTGGTGAATTGGCAGTTACAAAATTAAGCTATTATGCTTATGCAAATGTACAAAAAGAATATGTATTGCTCAATTCTGGTTCTGCTTTAGGGAATAATTGTGGTCCTTTAGTGATTGCAAAGCCAGATTTTGACCCTGTAAATATTGACAAAGCAAAGATTTTTATACCAGGGGTGCAAACTACAGCAAATTTTCTTTTCTCACTTAAGTATCCAAATGCTACTAATAAAACAGCTGTTTTGTTTTCTGAAATAGAAGATGCTGTGGTAAATGGACAATGTGATGTGGGCTTAATAATTCATGAAAATCGTTTTACTTATCAAGATAAAGGTTTAGTGAAGTTGGCAGATATGGGAGAATTTTGGCAAAATACAACAGGTTTTCCTATCCCTCTGGGTGGTATTGCCGCTAAACGTTCTTTAGACAAAGCGACACTTACGACTGTAAACGAAATAATAAAAGAAAGTGTTAATTATGCTTTCGAAAATACAGCATCTGCTATGCCTTATATTCGTCAACATGCACAAGCTATGAGCGAAGATGTTATGTTGCAACACATTAATTTGTATGTTAATAAATTCTCTATAGATTTGGGTAAAGAAGGTAAGGAAGCGATTAGTTTTATGTATAATAAAGCACAGGAATTGGGGTTGATTGAAACGGTAGAAGCGGAGCTTTTTGTAAACTAAAAAATACCATACTCCCTTTCTCAAAAAAATAAATCCCCTTATTAAATCCCTATGAAAAAAATAGATATTCATACACATATTCTCCCTGAACACATTCCTGATTTTAAATCGCTTTTTGGTTATGGAGGTTTTATTCATTTAGAACATCATTGCCCTGGTTGCGCTAAAATGATGCGTGATGGCGTTTTTTTTAGAGAAGTACAAGCCAACTGCTGGGATGCAGAAGTAAGACAAACCGAATTTAGTAAACAAGGCGTTTCTCAACAAGTTCTATCTACAGTGCCCACTATGTTTTCTTATTGGGCAAGGGCAAAAGATACTGCTTATTTGTCTAAAATTTTGAATACACATATAGCAGAGTTAGTGTCTGAATTTCCAGATGCTTTTATAGGTTTGGGTACTATACCAATGCAAGATACAGACTTAGCTATTGAGGCTTTGGAAGATTGTAAAAAAATGGGCTTGGCAGGTGTTCAAATCGGTTCTAATGTGAATCAAAAAAATTTACATGAGGCTGAATTTTTTCCAATTTTTGAAGCAGCACAAGATTTGAATTTATCTATTTTTGTACACCCATGGGAAATGATGGGGCAGGAGCATATGGCTAAATATTGGATGCCTTGGTTGGTGGGTATGCCAGCAGAGACAACAAGAGCAATATGTAGTTTTATTTTTGGGGGTATTTTTGAAAGATTACCTCAATTGCGTGTAGCTTTTGCACATGGTGGAGGTTCATTCCCTTATACATTAGGACGCATAGCACATGGACATGCAGTAAGACCAGATTTATGCGCCATGGATAATGAAAAATCGCCTATAGATTATTTAGGGAAATTTTGGGTAGATAGTTTGGTGCATGATAGTAAAACTTTGCAATATTTGGTGGATTTGATGGGTAAAGAAAAAGTATGTTTGGGTACAGATTATCCTTTCCCTTTGGGAGAAGATAATGCAGGGGAATTAATTGATTCAACCTTTGCCGAACTCCCTTCCACAAAAGAATATTTATACTATAAATCTGCCTTAGCTTGGTTAGGTTTGGAAGAAAAATAAAAGCAAAAAAGAAAAGGCTTTAGAGATATAAAAATCCCTAGAGCCTTTTTTGGTATATAGATTAGTGATATTGTAAACCTCTTACTTTTTCCATGTATTCGAAAAGATATTCAGTGAATTCTTCTGTAAGATAATGCGCTAAAGTTGGTCTTTCTACAAGCAATATTTCATAAAAAATATAGGCTTCTAAAAGGTCGTGATCTAAGGCAATTTCGAAAGCTTTGAGAGAAGGATAAGGCGTTTTATCTGCATCTTGCAAATTGCTATAAGTGAGATAAGTACCCATCATAGCTTCCATTTCTTGATGATACAAATAATCGGAAACTTGCTGATTAGATTTGATATGTAAATAACCAGGTTCGTATTTCCAAACAGCATGATACATAGCATAAGTGAGCCAAATTCCATCAGCTGCAATGATGATAGTAGAGTCGCCTTCTTTATAATTCTTGTATAAAGGTTGGAATACCCAATTGGTATTGAAAGGCTTACCACAAAGTTCAGAAACTTCTTTCATGCGTAAGGTAAGGCGAGGCATATTTCTATTTCGCAAATGTGCCAAACGTATATAATGTAAAGCTGAATCATTTTGATTTTCTTGCAAGAAAATTTCGCCTAATAACCAATGTGCACGATAATCTACAGGATTCAAATGAATGGCTTGACGCAAGAATTTTTCTGATTTTTTATAATCTTTTTCATCAAAAAAACTTTCGCCAATGAGTGCATATAATTGAGCATCACTAGTATCAATAGCTAATGCTTTTTCTAATAATTTTCTAGCCTTTTTTCCAGCTGTTTTTTCTGTAGCTAAAAGTGCTTGTGCTTGGTTAACATATTTTTGTGCTTCGCTTGTTCTTTTATCTTTATAAGAGAAAGAATATTCTTTACCATCTTTTTCTTCTACATAGCCATCATTAGGTAAAACAATTAAAAGAGGATTTTCTAATTTGCCACGCAATTGTTCTACTTTATATTCTAAAGCAGAGGATTTCATATAAGTAAGAATTTCTAAAGGTGTACTTAATCTATTTTGAGCGATTATATTATTATTAAAAAATAAAATGGCGATTAATGTACAAGAATATAATGCAGTGATTTTAAACATATTCCGAATTGCAATGTTCTTTTAAGAATAAAAAAAGCAATTTATCAAAGCAAAAGTAAGGTTTAAAATGTTATAATTGCTCTTTATTTACTTTTAGGAACGGAAAATAATAAATTATTAACTTTTATGAAGCAAAATTTACCACACGCAACAGAAATAGCATTTGTAGAGAATATAATAAAGGACTATGGCTATCAATTTGATGCTACACAAGAAAGACCCTTTTTTTATAAGCATATTACGCAAAATGATTTGCGTAGTCCTTATGCTTTTAGTGTGGTGCTCATTACTTTCGGCGACTATACTGTAACCATTGAAGGTTTAAATGAACCGAGATTGAAACGCGCTATACGTGCAGGTTTAATAGAAATTAATGGCATAGAAGATATAGATGCTTTGAAAGAATTAGTTTATGAAGCAGATTATGACCAATTGAATAAATTAGCTGTAGTCTTTCCTTTTTTTCAAACACAAATTGATATTATAGGTAGTGAGCCTATTCATACAGAACAATACAAAAAAGCTTTAGCTAATATCCAACTTTTAGTAGAGGCTGCTGAGCAAATTGAATAATTATTTATATATTTATAAGTTTTTTAGTGAGATGATATTTCTTGAAATATCATCTTATTTTTTTTATAGATTTTCTCTTTTATTGTTATATTAAATTTATAGCTTATGAGTCGCATTTTTACATGCTGTTTTTTTATTTTTATATTTAGTTGTAATGTCTCTGCGTTAAAGGCTCAATCTTTAGAATCTATAAGGGATTCGATTTACTATTTTACTTCATCGAATAATATAGCGCAAATAAAAAATAGAAAAGATGAAGGTAGTCGTTTTGAAGAAAGAGTACAATATTATTTGAAAAAAGTATATGCAGAAATTCAGAATAATACAGTAAAAGATGAAGCATTAGAAGTTTTCTTTTTGATGAAATATGCGCAAAATTTGAGAGAAAATGAAGGTAAAATAGAAGAAGCTTATGCTATGATGCAAGGCTTATACAAACGTTTTCAAGATAAACCTATACTCAAAGAAAAAGCCAAAGATACTTATGGCGAATTATTAGCACGTTTAGGCTATTTAGAGTTTTATATTAATGGAAATTTTGATTTAGCAGAACAATTATATTTAGAAGCTTTAGATAAATATATACCTCAAGATAGTCTTTATTCTTATTCTTCTTTATTGATTAATTTATCCCATTTAACGCGTTATAAAAACAATTTTACACAAGCTAGAGATTATGCTTTGAAGGTTCAAGAATTGCGTAAACCTTATGGCTTAGAGCATTATATTTATATAAGTTCACTCAATGTATTGGCTACTGTATATGAATATTTTGAACAGTATGATATAGCCGAAGAATATTATAAAGAGGGGATAAGGCTTTTGAAAAAAAATCCGCCAGAAAAAATAACCACTAAATCTTATGAAGATATGTATTCTCAATTGCAACATAATTTGGGTGGTTTATATATTTATTTAGGACGTTATTCTGAAGCAAGAAACTATATAGAACAAGTAAAATTATATGATGAAAGAATAGGTTTGGCACAAGGAAATTTGCATATTAATTTAGATTATGCTACCACTTGTTTGAATCTTGCACTTATATATAATGCAGAACAGAATTATACTAAAGCCAAAGAGTATTTGAATAAATGTTTAGAGATAGAAAAACGTGTATTAGGTGAAAAATCTTTGGAATATGCACGTAGTTTGCGTTCGCTGGGGGACATTTATAGAAGTGAAGGTAATTATTCTCAATCTTTGCTTACATTCAAAAAAGTAAGAGGACTTTATGAATCAAAATTATCTAAATCTTATAATGATAATAAAGAGTATTTATCTACGCTAAAAGGCGAAGCTCTTTTGTATCAAAAATGGGAATTATATGAAAAATCATTAGAGACTTTTAAACGTTTATTAGCGCTGCAAGATAATATTAATAATAAAGGTTCTCAGTTACATATTAGCTCCTTACAACATGTTGCTAATGCTTATGCTTTAGTAAAAAATTATACTGCTGCTTATGAATTTTTAGAGGAATCTATACGCCTAAATGCCAAGGATAGTATTCAAACAATCAATTGGTCTAATTTAAGTGAAATAGATTGGCGTTATCCTTTATCTGCAATGACTTCTTTACAAATATATGTAAGTACCAAAAAGCAGGAATTTACGGATAATAATAAAACAAATTTAGATACAGCTTATATAGCTATAAAACAAGCTATTCTAATTAATAAAAAAGTTAGAAATAATCTTTGGAGTGATAATGATAAGTTGAAGATTTTGGAAGAAACTTATAAGCTTACCAATTTGGCTTTGACTATAGCTGCTATGAAAAATGAAGATTATCATACAGATGCTTTTATTTTTATTGAAAATAATAAAGGAGCACTTTTATCTGAAGGTATTCGTTCTCAACAAGCCAATAAATTTTTGCCTAAAGAACTTAGTGATAAAGAAACAGAATTAACAGCAAATTACTCTAAAATATCACGTCAATTATTAGCTTCTATTTCTTTACAAGAGGATGAATATCATCAACAACAATTAGTTGAAATTCAAGCTCAGATTACAGCCTTAAAAGCTAGATTAGAGCAAGAATATCCTAAATATTATCAATGGAAATATGGTATCAATGAAGTTAATTTAGCTACGATTCAAGCAGCATTAAAACCAACAGAATTATTGATTGAATATTTTATTGGAGAAGATGATTTATTCATTTTGGCTGCTTCAAAAGAAAAAGTAAAAGTGTATAATTTACCCTTATCTTCGGAGAAAGTTACTAATCAATTAATTAATTTTAAAAAGAATCTTACACGCTTCGATTTAGTACAAGATAGACCAGAAAAAGCTTATAATGATTATACACAAGGGGCTTATTTATTTTATACTTCTTTCCTTAAAAATGCTATAGAGGATTTTAAAACGCAAACAGAATTGATTATTATTCCAGATGGTCAATTAGGACTTATACCTTTCGAAATTGCTCTAAAATCGCCTGCTCCAACCAATGCTCTAGCTTACAAAAATTTAGATTATTTATTAAAGACACATAGTATTGCTTATCACTATTCTGCCAATCTTTGGTTAGAACATAGAATGCAAAGTCAAAAACAAGTTGCTAGACAGGCTAAAATATTAGGTATGGCAGGAAATTATACTGGCAAAAATCAATTTTTATCCCCTCTATCTGCCGTAAATATTGAACTGCAAGCCATTAATAATATTTATAAAGGTAACTTTATTATAGATCAACAAACGTCTGAAGAATTTTTCAAAAAACAAGCCTCTGAATATGATATTATTCATTTAGCTATGCATGGTTTAGGTAATGAAAAAACACCTATTTTATCTTCATTACATTTTACAGATTATCAAGGGGAAATAGAAGATAATGTATTGGAAGCTTGGGAAATTATGCAAATTCCTATCAAAGCAAAATTAGTAACATTATCAGCTTGTGAGTCTGGTGTTGGTGTTTATTTGCGTGGCGATGGTGTATCAAGTTTGGCACGTGCATTTATGTACTCAGGTGCTTCTTCTTTGCTCGTATCGCTTTGGAAAGTACATGACCAAGCTACAGCGGCGATTATGCAATTTTATTATAGTGCTTTAGCGCAAGGATTAGATAAAGCTAGTGCTTTACGTCAAGCAAAATTACGTTATCTAGAAACTTATGGAGATGAAATTTTGCATCCTGCTTATTGGGCCGCATTTGTGCAAATTGGCGATATTGAAAATATAAAACCACTTTCTAATAATAATATTTTTTATATAGGGAGTATGGCATTAATT
>X137_Gaur__coassemble_154_pt1 | contig 17571 bp, 13 predicted proteins | sample X137_Gaur__metabat2_high_PE_006 | metagenome-assembled genome bin X137_Gaur | reverse complement strand
TTCTTTAGCAATATTGGCTTTTTCAACATCAGCTTCTTTTTGAGAATTTTGCACATTAGTTTTTATATTGGCAATTTCCTCAGCACTTCTTACTTTTTCATTAGCAATTTGTTGAGCAATAGTTTCACGTTCTTTAGCTAATTTTTCTACTTCATTTGCTACAATATTAGCATTTTTTTCTTTTTTTTGTGCAATTTCTTCAGCTGCTCGACGGCGTGCTTCAGATAATTCGTTTTGAATTTTTTGTTTTTCCAAAACAGCATTAGAACGTAAAACACTAATTTCTTGTGCCGATTGTTCAGTAATTTTTTGAATTTCTTCAGCAGCAGAAAGACGGGTTTTATTAACATCTTCAGCAGTAGCATTTTTGTCTTGAGCAGCTTTTTTGCGTGCTGCTTCTATTTGAGCAATCATTTCTTCCTGAATGCGTTTCATTTCAAATTCTGCTACTTCTTTAGTGGTTTGTACTTCTACAGCATACTGTTCTTTAGCATGTAACATTTGTTGACGAGCTTCTTCTGCTTTTAGAGCAGATTGTTGTCTAGCTTCAACAATTTTTTTAGCTTCTTCAGCTTGTATTTTAGCAATTTCTTCATCCGAGCGTTGTTTTACACTCATGGCATCTAATCTTGCCTTTTCAATTAAATCATTACTAGATTTTTGAGCTTCTTTGATAGCTTGAGCTACTTTTTCTCTATTTCTAGCGATTTCTTCTTCTGCTTTTTTGCGTGCTTCTAATACACTAGAGGCGATTTTGCTTTGTTCTTCAGCAGCTTTTCTTGCCGCATCTTGTGTTTCTTGAGCAAAACGTTCTCTTTGTTTTTGAAGCTTATTTCTTTCTTCTTCAATTTGTCCTCTAGTTTCATCTTTTTGAAGGGATAATTGCTTTTGAAGTTGTTTTAATTCTTCATCTGTGAGTTGATCGCAAGGTCTAGCACTAGTTACAGCCATTTCAGCCGCTGATTTTTGAGCCGTATTGCTTGTACTAGGTGCTTTTGTAGTAGTAGGTGTGCTAGTACTAGTGGGATTTATGCCTCTAGATGTAGTTTGTATATCTAAAGGATTAATAGCTGATCTGCTTGCATCTGCAAGTTCAACATGCTTAATACGAGATTTATCTAATCTATTTAGGAAACAACTTGTTATATTTTTTAAGTCTTCGCTACGTGAAGGCGTTAAAGAATAAGGATACATTTCCTTTTTTTGCATATTTACATGACGTACAGATTTAATAGAATTAGTTGCTAACCAAGTTAATTCTTCTATATTCAATTGAAGGGTATTATAATAACCTTTCATACCTTGCCCCTGTGTTACAATGGCATCGTGCATAAAAGAATAAACTCTTTTTTCGTCTTTATGATTGGTAAACATCATTTTATGGTCTTTTTCTAATTCACGTACATTATCTGTAGTACCACTACTAGTAATACGTGCAGTAATACCATCTAAAGAATTATGATATTCAATAGTATAAATAAATTCACCAGAACGTAATACTAAATGAATAGGTTTGGTTACTAGTTTATGTAAACCATCTTTACTATTGATATCAGTGTCAAAATAAGAATCACATTCTTTAGATTGTTGAGCTATAATAGAAGTTATACTACAACAACTTAGCGAAAGAAGTAAAATTATATTAATATAGAAATGATTCATAAAGGGGCATTTTTAAGGATAAGGAAAAAGAAATTAAAAAATACATATAAAGACGTATTTATAAGTTAGAAAAGGTTTTGTCTATAGCACAGTTTAATAATTATTTTTGAAAGGTTAATTTTGGGGAGTACATTATATTAATGCATTCTATCGCCTCTTAGCGGAATGTTGGCTAAAATTTCTGTTTCAAAAGCTATACATTCTCTCCAACGCTTCAACGCTTTTTCCTCATTTGTATATAATGTGGCTAAATCTAAAAATAGCCTATAATGTCCTGCTTCTGAAACCATAAACTGATAGTAGAACTCTTTTAAAGCTGGATCTTCCAACTCTAATGATAAAAGTCTAAATCTTTCGCAACTACGAGCTTCAATCATGGCGCATACTATAAGATTGTCTAATAAATGGTCTTCTGCATTGGTTCCATTTCTAATGAATTTTCTTAATTCATTAACATAAACATCTTTACGCTTTTCGCCTAATTTCATGCCACGTTTTTTTATTTCACGTAAGACCATTCTAAAATGCCCCCATTCTTCAGTAACTATAGGTGATAATTGGTCAACTATCTCTTCCTTATCTGGATATTTCTGAATGATGGAAATACAACTAGAAGCAGCTTTCATTTCACAATAAGCATGATCTGTGAGAATTTCTTCTAATTGCATGGCTGCTAAATTTGTCCAACGTGGGTCTGTTGCTAACCCTAAAGATAAAACTCTTTTATGAGCTTGTTTATCCATAATTTAAATAAAGACTTATAAACAAAGTTAAGAAATATATCTATATTATTGTAATAATTTGTGTAAGCTTATGGCTTGTTTTGCTGCTTTTACATCATGTACACGCAAAATATTGGCACCTTTTTGTAAAGCATATAAATGTAAAGCTGTTGTAGCAGGTAAAGTTTCCTCTGGCGTAAGGGCTAAAGGTTTATAAATCATGGATTTGCGAGAAATTGCCACTAATTGCGGTAAATCAAATAAATCAAAAGCCCCCAAATTTTTCATTAATTCATAATTATGATCTATTGTTTTAGCAAAACCAAAACCTAAATCTAAAATAATATCTTTTATGCCAAAATCATATAATTCATTAAGCTTTTGTTGAAAATAATCCGTCACTTCTAAAGTTACATTTTTATATTGAGGATTATCCTGCATGCCATACAAATTGCCTTTCAAATGCATGAGAATATAGGGCATTTCATACTTCTTAGCTATAGCCCACAAGCTCTTGTCATTAGGTTCTCCACCACCAGTAACATCATTAATAATATCTGCACCCATATCAGCAGCAGTTTGTGCTACCAATGTCCTAAATGTATCTATAGATAAAATTGCTGTTGGAAATTCTTTTCTTAAAGCAGCTACTATAGGCGCAATTCTCAAAGCTTCTTCCTCAGGTGTAATTACTGCACAATTAGGACGAGTAGACATGCCACCTATATCTAAAATATCAGCACCTTCTTCCAACATTAAACGGGCTTTTTCTAGTGCTTCATCTATACTTGATAGACGACTAGCCGCATAAAAAGAATCAGGTGTTATATTTAAAATGCCCATTACTAAAGGTTGCTCACTTTGAATTTGCCAAATGCGTCCTTTTATATTAAAAGTAAAGTTTTTTTTCATGAACTACAAAAGTGATTTTTTAAATCTATAAAGGTTTATTTTTTTTGGGAAAGGGAGTATGGTATTCTTTCTATATTGATGTCCTTTTCTAATGGTGTATTATATAATAAAAAGTCTTTCATTTTTTCTGCAAAATAAGGCGCTAAATATGCTCCTTTTGCCCCTAAACCATTAAAAATATAGACATTTTTTGCTTCTGGATGTACACCTAAAAAAGGTTTTCTATCTCTAACCGTTGGTCTTATACCTGCCTTTTGATAGACTACTTCAAAATCAGTTTTGATAATAGTAGCTAAATCTCGCATAAGATTTACTTGTTCTTCAACAGTAATTTCTTCGTCTTCAAAATTCCTTAAATAAGAAGCACCCACCCAATATAAATCATCACCCATAGGCGCAATTAATAAGCCTTTATGTTTGATTAACTGATTTTTAAAAGCATAGTCTTTTATATGAACGATAAGCACTTCGCCTTTAGCTGTCCAGAAAGGTAAATAAGACCAAAATTTATTTTCTGCTAAACGTGCTTTAGCCCCTTGACAGAAAATAATACCTTTTGCTTTAATATCTTTATATTTTACTCCGTTAGTATTTTCTAGGATTAATTGATTATAATCAAAATCTTCTTCTAGATAAGCATTTTCATTTTTTAGCTTATTTCTAAAATTTAAAGCTAATTTGCTTACATCTACACGACCAGATTGATTCAAAACGACAGCTCCTATAGCATCTTGTAAATATTCAGCATATTGCGCATGGTCAGAAATTTCTTGAATATAGGCTTTTACAGTAGCTTTAGCGGAAACTTCTTGCCAATCATTCCACATTTTATTAGAATCTAAAATCCAAGTAATAGGATGCGGAATATAAAACTCTTCGCCCAATAAAATAGCTAAATCTTCATAAGTTTTTATAGCATAAGGAATGGCTTCGTCTGCTAACCAAGTTTTAACAAAATTTCTACCTGTAATAGGATTAATAATACCAGCAGCTACATGCGTAGCAGCTTGTGTATGTGCATTATCAATGATAAAAACTTTTTGTCCAGCATTTTGCAGTTTGTAAGCTAACATAGTGCCTGCTAGCCCTTGCCCAACAATAATATAATCAACTTTCATATTTTAAAATTTGTATAAAGGAAAAGTCCATTAGCGCTTTCCCTATTTTTTGTGCAGCCAAAATTACAAGAATAAAAAAAGCAATCCAAGTTTTTCGTCACTTAGATTGCTTTCAATAAAAAACAAATGCCATACTCCCTTTTTCAAAAAAAAGAAAATGGTTTTATAAATTAATCCAATCTCTTCCTGGTGCAAAATATTGTAAAGTTTCAGCTTCTTTGCTGCCTTCAATAGGTTGTTCGTTGTAAAACCATTGTGCCATAGGTGGCATAGACATTAAAATTGATTCTGTACGTCCATTCGTTTGCAAACCAAAATGCGTGCCTCTATCCCAAACTAAATTAAATTCAACATAACGGCTGCGACGAATGCTTTGCCAACGTTCTTCTGCTTCGCCATAAGGTAAATCTTTAGTAGCGGCGATTTGTTGGGCATAAAGTTCAACAAAAATATTGCCTACATCTTGTACAAAAGCCCAAGCATTGGCTTTAGAAGTAGGGGCATCAGTGAAGTTTTCATTGAGTCTATCGAAGAAAATACCGCCAATGCCACGCATTTCATTTCTATGTTTAATATAGAAATATTCATCAGCCCATTTTTTGAAAAGGGTATAATATTTAGGATTGTGTTTGTCGCAAACAGCTTTAAGTTTTTCGTGGAAAATTTTGGCTAAAGCAGGCGTTACATAATGCGGCGTAAGGTCTATACCACCACCAAACCACCAAACACCATTCGATAATTCGAAATAGCGTACATTCATATGAATAATAGGCACATTGGGACTAATAGGATGAATTACAATAGAAACGCCAGTAGCTAAAAATTCTATATTTTCGGCTTCTCCTTCGCCATAAGGCATTTGTAAAGTACGCATCATTTGCGCAGAAGCAGGACCGTGAACAGCAGAAAAAGCTACGCCACCTTTGGCTAGAACATTGCCATTTTGCAATACACAAGTACGACCGCCACCGCCCTGCGTTCTAATCCAATCATCTTTAAGGAAAGTTCCTTTGCCATCTACTTGTTCTAAACCTGTGCAAATACGCGCTTGCAAATCGCGAAACCAATCTGCAATGACCTCTTTATTTAAATCTGTGCTATGTAAAGCCATAGTATTATATAGTATATTTTATATGAAAATTGTCCGATATTAAAGGAATAATGCCACGAAATTAGTAAGTTTGTTCTATATAAAAGATGATTTTTTCTTTCATAAAAGCTTATTTTGCTTAACTTTTTATTGAGCATATTGTTCTTTAACGTTATTTATACGTTTTCTAATTCGAATGCCGCACCTAAACCTAATCCAGCACAAGTGGCAATAATCCCTTTTTTATAAGAAGAATTATTTTTAAAATGTGCTAAAATATTGCAAAATAGGCGTAGATTGCCCGATGCAGTAGGATTCCCTACGCTAATTGCCCCGCCAAATATATTACATTTGTCTTTCACATTTGGAAAAGCATTGACATAAAGTAGGGTTTGTAAAGCAAAAGACTCGCTAATTTCGAAAATATCGGCTGATAGCGCTTTAGGGTTTTTATGCAATAGGGCATAAGTAGCGGCTATAGCACTAGTATTCATAACTAGTGGAGATTGTGTAATAGTGCTATAATTTTTAATGCAAGCTTTAGGCGTTAAGTTATATTTGGAAAGGGCTTTTTCTGAAGCCAATAGAAGTAAAACAGCACCATCGCCAGCTCTAGCAGAATTGCCTAAAGTAATATATTTTCCGTTTTTAACCAAAGGCGGCAATCTATTTAAAGCTTCTAATGAGAAGGTTCTATGCTGTTCATCTTTATTCAAATGCCATAGTCCCTTTTCAAAAAAAATAAATTGTTGATTGAAATAAGCATTTTCTTGGGCTAAATTATATTTTAATCTACTTTCAAAGGCATATTCATCTTGCAAGTTTCTATTGATATTGGCGTGTTGCGCTTGTAACTCTGCAATACTTGCCATGTCTAATCGATATTTAGCATTTAAATTAGGATTTTCATATCTCCAACCAATTAAACTATCAGCTTTTTCTCCAGTATATCTATGCTCTATAAAAGGAGAACGAGACATGTTTTCAGTAGCGCAAACCCAAGCTATATCAGTGTCTTCGCAAAGTATAGCTCTTATAGCTCCTATGCAAGCTTCTATACCTGCATTGCATAAAGCATTAATAGTAATGCCTTGTGTGCTTAAAGGTAAGTGAGCTAAAAGGGCAATTTGTTTAGCTATATTGCGACTGTCTTCTGCGGCTTGATTGGAAGCGCCAGCATAGAAATGCGTATTTTCTATATGTTGAAGCTGGGGAGTATATTGTAAAATGTAGTGTACTAAAGCAGCAGCCATATCATCAGCTCTAAATGGTGCCAAACTGCCTTGTAGTTTTCCAAAAGGCGTACGAATCGCCTCTATAATATAAATAGGAGTATTCAAACAAAAAAATAAATATGTATTTGAAAATATTAAGCGCAATCTTTAAAAAGAGGGATGAATATTAAGCAATTCTATATAGAATACCATAATTGTATTTGGTGGAATATCTGACCCTAAACCTTTATTGCCATAAGCAAAGCGAGAAGGAACAAAAAGCAAAGCTTTAGTGCCAATGCTAAATTTAGGTAAGATTAATTGCCAAGCAATAATGGCTTCATCTAATTTTAAACGTGTACGTGCTAAGTCTGTACTATTTTGACTAGGTAGACTTTGGTCTATAGTATAAGTATAAGCTACTTCAATTTCACTATTATTAAGCGGTTTAATATTTTCAGGCGCATCAATCAGTTGATAATAGATTCCTGAAGGTTCATCTATAATATAATTAGTGATTTGATGGCTTTGCAAATAAGCATTAATTTTTTGGTCATCTATACTAGCAAAGTCCTCTTCCTTTTTACAAGCAAAAATAGAGAGGAGATTAAATAGTAAAAAGATAAAAATGGGCATTTTATGAAGATATAGCATATATTTGTTTATGTCGTTTTAATTTTATTCAATTGTACTTTAAAATCAAATCAACCCTTAGGTGAAATTGCAATAGTTTCTTATTCAAAAGTAGAATATTATTGTCATATTTCAACTTTGTTTTTCAGGAAATAAAGCCTAATCTATTATGAAAATAACTTTTACATATAAAATATTCTTCTTTGCCCTATGCTATTGGTGCGCTAATGCTTTGCAAGCTCAACAAATTACCATTACAGGGACAGTGTATGACGATGATATGAAAGAACCTATGGCTTTTGCCAATGTATATGTACGTGAAAGTATAGGGACAAGTACAGATTTAGATGGTAAGTATACACTTACATTTGATATTAAAAATGCTAAGGACGATACTATTATAGCTAGTATGTTGAGTTATGAAGCGGTTAAAAAAGTTTATAATAAAACTCAAAATACACAAATTATTGATTTTAGATTAAAATCTAGTGCTTATGCTGCAGAAGAAATTGTAGTAGTGGCAGGCGAAAACCCAGCCAATGAAATTATGCGCAATATAGTAAAGAATAAAAAAGAAAATCATATTGAAAAATTCGATGCCTATGAAATGGAAAGATATTCTAAAGTAGAATTGGATTTGGAAAATATAGATCCTCGTATGAAGGATAGAAAAATGTTTAAAGAGGTTCAATTTATATTTGAGAATATAGATAGTACCTCAGATGAAAAACCTTTTCTACCTATGTATGTAGTAGAACGTTTTCATGATATTAAATTCATGAATAAAGAGCGCAAAGAAATTATGACTGCTCAAAAAGTATCAGGTATAGAAAATCAATCAGTTATAGAATTTATTGATATGATGCATGATAAATATAATGTTTATGATAATAAAATCACTATGTTAGGCAAAGATTTTACTAGTCCTTTTGCCAATAATGGTTTAATGCATTATGAATATTATATTTTGGATAGTATGGACTATAGAGGTAAATGGAGCTATAAGCTTAAATTTAAACCTAGACGCAAAGGCGAAGCTACTTTCTTTGGCGAGTTTTGGGTCTCTATGGAAGATTATGCTATTCAACAAGTTTCTATGCGTATGTCGCCTGATGTGAATATTAACTTGGTTAATCGAATTTTAATTTATGCTGATTTTGAAAAGAATCAAGATAGTATTTGGGTGCCATTGAAAGAAAAAACTATTATAGATTTTTCTCCTGCTGGCGATGGTAAAGCAGCAGATGAAGTAATGGGGATTATTGGTCGTACTACTTATATGTACAAAGATTTTAAACCTCAAACTACTATTACGGAAAAAGAATTTAGGAAAATAGACCCTACTTATATTAATGCTTATGCTATAGAAAAATCAGATTCTTTTTGGGAGGCTTCTCGCTATGAAAAGCTTTCTGAAAATGAAGCTCGTGTTTATGCTATGATAGATACAATAAAAACTTTGCCTATGTATAGAACATGGAGCAATGTTTTAGGTTTCTTAGGTTCTGGTTTTTGGACTACTGGTCCAATTGAATGGGGCGAATATTGGAATACTTTTTATTATAATCAATGTGAAGGATATCGCTTAGGTACTGGTATTGGTACTAGCAATAATTTTAGTAAAAAGTTGCGTTTATACGGTTATGCTGGTTATGGACTTAAAGACCATAGATGGAAGTATAGCGGTTTATTCCAATATGTTTTTAATAGAGAAAAACGCACACAAATAGGTGCTTCTTATACTAATACTATTTCTTTTGAATCAGGCAATAGTGAAGAATTGCCTTCTCAAAGTATGATGGCAGGCTTGTTTAGAAGGGATATAGATGCTAAATTAATTGGTGTGAAAGAAGCTAAAATCTATTATCAACATGGTTTTAGAAATGGTATTCAAGCACGTTTGGCATTAATTCATAGACAATTGCAACCAGAAGAAAGATATTATACTAAAGATGGTGGTGGCTTTAGGTTTGTTTATCAGCCTGATGCTAATGATGCTACACGCTTACAATCTAATTTTAATACTTTCGAAGCTGTTTTTAAATTGCGTTTTGCTTATAAAGAACGCTTATTAATGGGTAATTTTACTTCCGTGAGTTTAGGTTCTAAATATCCTATAGTTGTAGCTCAATATACAGCGGGTTTAGCTGGTGTAATGGGCTCTCAATACAATTATCATAAATTTATGGTAAGTATAGATGATTGGTTTCCTATAGGAATTTTTGGTTGGATAGATTATAATTTAGAATTTGGTAAAACTTTAGGTAACTTACCTTATCTATTATTAAAAGCACATCCAGGTAATGAAGCTTTATTTTATAATGGAAATGCCTTTAATAATATGAATAGTTTCGAATTTGTGAGCGATGCTTATGTACAATGGAAACTAGAACATCATATGGATGGTTTATTATTAGACCGTATTCCCCTTATTCGTAAGTTAAAATGGCGTAATGTTTGGGCTTTCCGTGGGGCTTGGGGGACTTTGTCTGCTCAAAATGCTTATCTTAATCGCTTTAATCACTATAGTTATAATGATGTAGAAGGTACAGGAGCTACTCAAACTTTCTTTGGCGCTTTTGGCAATAAACCTTATATGGAAGCTTCTTTTGGCTTTGAAAATATTTTTAAAGTTTTGCGAGTGGATGGCGTTTGGAGGCTTACTTATCGTGATAATCCAAATATTCAACGTTTTTCTATACGTATGACTTTAAGTTTCTATTTCTAGGCAAAAAAATATCTCTATCTATTTGTGCATAAGCATAAGAAAAGCTCAGAAATATTATTTATATTTGTCTCCTCAAATTTGTTTCAATTTTTGATTTGAAGTGAAATGCAAAACTCCCTTTTTATAATGATTTTTTTTGAGAAAGGGAATAAGGCATTGGTTTGTTTTTTAAGTCTATGCAAGACGCTTCAGATTAACTTTATTTATATTATTTTTTACTACACAGAATGAAAAAAAGAACAAAAGGATTTGAATCTTTCTATCCAGAAAATCAAAAACCTAAGCGCATAGATTATATACAGCATAAAAAAGCGTCGAACGAGGCTTATTATGCGGAAAAAGCTGCATTAAATAAATCAAAAGATGCAGAAAAAGGCGGACGTTCATTTGATAAACCATCTGGTGACGCTTACAAAAAATCATCTAAAGATTTTGACCCTAGAGCAGGAAAACGTTCTTTCTCTTCAGATAAACCATTTGCAAAAGAATTTAATAAAGAAGAAAAAGGCGGTCGTTCATTCGCTAAGCCATTTAATAAAGAAGGTGGACAAGGCGAGCGTTCATTTGCTAAACCATTCAATAAAGAAGGTGGTCGTTCATTTGCTAAACCATTCAATAAAGAAGGCGGTCGTTCATTCGATAAGCCGTTCAACAAAGAAGGAAGAGAAGGTGGTCGCTCATTCGATAAGCCATTCAACAAAGAAGGAAGAGAAGGTGGTCGCTCATTCGATAAACCCTTCAATAAAGAAGGAAAAGAAGGTGGTCGTTCATTCGATAAACCAGCTGCAAGAGAATATAAACCAAAATCTGGCGATAAACCATTTGGTAATAAACATTCAAATGCTTCTTACGGTAAAGCATACGGTAAAAAAAAAGATAACGACGAATTAGATTTTGATAATGATGCAAATGAAGAAGGTTTAGAAGACTTTTCTTATACACCAACTTATGATGATGATGAAACAGTACGTGCTGAAAGAGAAGAAGATGTGCTTATTTTCGGTCGCAATATTGTTTTAGAAAGTTTAGAGCGTGGTGAAGAGTTTGAAAAAATCTTGATTTTGCAAGGTATGCGCGGTGAGTTTGAAAAAACTGTACGTAAGATTTGTACAGAACGTGATATTCCATTGCAAGTAGTACCTAAAGAAAAACTAAATGCAGTTACTGAAAAAAATCATCAAGGTGTAATAGGTTTCGTTTCTCCAATTGCTTATCAAGAATTGGAAACTATCTATAAAGCTGCTATTGAGAAAAATGAAGTGCCGCTTTTTGTTTTATTAGATGGTGTTACTGATGTGCGTAATATTGGTGCTGTGGCACGTAGTGCAGAGATTTCTGGCGCGCATGCAATTATTGTTTCTAAAAAGAATGTTGCCGCTATTAATGCTACAGCAGTAAAAGTATCTGCTGGTGCATTGAAGCTAATTCCTGTTTGTCGTGTTTCTAGTCTTATGGCTGCTGTAGATTTCTTACAAATGCAAGGTGCGCAAGTGCTAGCAGCAGATGTAGAAGCTAAAAAACAATTACGTCATATGGATTTAGGCAAGCCTACAGCTATTGTTATGGGTGCAGAAGGTAGAGGTATCAATAGAGACTTAATGTCAAAAATGAACCATATTTTCAAAATTCCTATGGTAGGTAAAACAGAATCTTATAATGTTTCTGTTGCTACAGGTATTGTTTTATATGAAGCAGTTCGTCAAAGATTAGATTAATTTTAATAGCCCTAAACATATCTATTTTTAGTTTCTTTTATGTCTATATTAAAATACTTTTTTAGTGCTTGTTTAAGTATAGGGCTTAGTGCTATGCTTCATGCACAATCCTTTATATTTAATCAGCTCTTTCAGCCAAGTATGCGCATTAATAGCGAATATGCACCTCAAGCGACTTTACCTTTTGGCGAAGGAACAGATAAAATTTCATATGCAAAAATGGATATGAATTTTATAATACCTATTAAAAGTAAATTGGGACTAAAAGTAGATTGGCAAGAGGCATTAAAGGCAGCTTGGAATTTTAGAAGCTTAAAATTAAAAGATATAGGTAAAGTTGCGCGCGTGAAAATGTATCAAATCTTTTGGACTGCACGCCCGCAAGTTTATCATTTGCAATATGCCAGCCCTGATACTTCCTTAGCACAAAAGTTAGGTAACCCGCAAACGATTTATGGTTTGAATACTGGTTTTTCTGGTGTGCATACTTTACGTGGTTTGAGGTTATTATTTTATAGTGCGAATATTGGCTTTATGGAAAGTCAAACTTCTATTCGAAAAATGCATCCTTCTTTCACTGGTTTGATAGGAGTGGTACATTTGAATAGATTATTTTATTATTGGTATTATGGGGCTTATCTTAACTATAATAATGGTAGAGTAATTCCTGCACCTTTCTTCGGTATAGAAGCAAACTTGGCGCGTAAATTATGGTTGAGTATTACTTTACCTGTACAAATGCGCTTAGGTTGGCAATTGAATAAGTCTAGTAAAATAGATTTTAATATTAGTTTGCAAAGTACAGCCAATGGTTATTCTCCTTTAGATTTATTAGTAGATAGAAACTTCTTTACAGATTGGCAATTGCGTGTAAGTGCTATATATACTTTACGTTTGGGCAAACAAACTAAATTGTTTTTGGAAGGAGGAATGATTCCTTGGCGCAAATTCACTTTAGGCAAAGGAGTAGTAAATTATCATAAATTAGATGCTAAACCTGCTCCCTATGTAGGTTTATCTTTATATTTTTCTTTCAGAAAATCTTTATTGGGCGATGTAGTCGATAACTTATTAAAGTTTTAATTTTGAAAGGTTTTTTTATCTTTGTACTATAGTATAAAATCAAAAAGTATATTAGAAAATGAATTTTAAAAGCGATAAAGAAGCTGTTGATGCTTTAGCAAGCAGCTATAAAGCCCTGACACAAGAAATTTCTAAAATTATTGTAGGGCAAGAAGATGTAGTTAAAGCTGTTTTAATTTCTCTTTTTAGTGATGGTCATAGTTTATTAGTAGGTGTGCCAGGCTTGGCAAAAACTTTATTAGTAAATACTATAGCAAAGGCTTTAGCTTTAGATTTTAAACGTGTACAGTTTACACCAGACTTAATGCCTTCAGATATTACCGGGGCAGAGGTAATGGATGAAAACCGTCGTTTTACTTTTTCTAAAGGTCCACTTTTTGCCAATATAGTACTAGCAGATGAAATCAACCGTACACCACCAAAAACGCAAGCAGCACTTTTAGAAGCTATGCAAGAGCGTTCGGTAACGGTAGGCGGTACTTCTTATCAATTGCCTAAACCTTTTTTAGTTTTAGCTACTCAAAACCCTATAGAGCAAGAAGGTACTTATCCTTTGCCAGAAGCACAATTAGACCGTTTTATGTTTAATATATTCTTGGATTATCCAAGTTATGAGCATGAGGTAGAAATAGTAAAACGTACTACTTCAGGTCTTAAAACAACAGTAGCGCCTATATTGAGTGGAGAAGAAATTATTTATTTTCAACAATTAGTGCGTCGTATTCCTATTCCTGATAATGTGTTGGAATATGCAGTAGGTTTGACGAATAAATCACGTCCAAATTCTAAAATGGCTTCTGCTAAAGTGAATAATTATGTGGCTTGGGGCGCAGGTCCTCGTGCTTCTCAATTTTTAGTATTGGGTGCTAAGTGTCATGCTGCTATTCATAACAAATATGCACCAGACCGTGAAGATGTACAAGCTATTGCTCCTTATGTATTAGGACACCGTATGTCTCGCAATTATAAAGCAGAGGCAGAAGGTATAAGCATAGAGGAAATCGTTAAAAGTTTATTTTAAGCAAATTTAAACAATTTCTTTGTTTAACTTGTATATACAGATAGGGATAGTGCTATGCGCTTTCCCTATCCTTATTTTAAGCCTATAGGGCGTAATGCAAGGCATAAAAAAAGAAACAAATGCCATACTCCCTTTTTCAAAAAAAAATAAAAAATACTTTTCGAGCTATATATTATGTCTAATGGAAAAACAGTTGTAGTAGGGCTTTCAGGCGGTGTAGATTCTAGCGTTTCGGCTTATTTATTGCAACAACAAGGTTATAATGTTATTGGTATTTTCATGCGCAATTGGAATGATGAATCGGTTATTATTAACCAAGAATGTCCATGGGTAGAAGATAGTAATGATGCGCTTTTGGTGGCTGAAAAATTGGGTATTCCTTTTCAGGCTATTGATTTGAGCGAGATTTATAAGCAGCGTATTGTTGATTATATGTTTGCAGAATATGAGCGTGGCAGAACACCAAATCCAGACGTGCTTTGTAATAGAGAGATTAAATTCGATGTCTTTATGCAAACGGCTATGGACTTGGGCGCAGATTATGTAGCAACAGGACATTATTGCCAAAAAGAAGCCGTTGTTTTAGAAAATGGTGAGACTGTTTATAATTTAATTTCAGGTGCTGATAATGGCAAAGACCAAAGTTATTTTCTTTGTCAATTAAGTCAAGAACAACTTTCAAAAGCATTGTTTCCAATAGGACATTTGCAAAAATCGGAAGTGCGTGCTATAGCTAAAGAACAAGGTTTAATTACAGCAGAAAAGAAAGATTCTCAAGGGCTTTGTTTTATTGGAAAAGTAAAATTGCCTGTGTTTTTGCAACAACAATTAGCGGCTAAAAAAGGCGATATTTTGGAAATTCCTGCTAGTAGTGATATTTATACAAATCATGCTAATGCTATAGAAAATGCTAAATCAAGTGGCGAATTATTGCCTTATTTGCAAGCATTAAGCGCAGATTATATTTATAAAAGAGATGGTGCAAAATTAAAAGGGCAACATAATGGGGCACATTTCTATACTATAGGTCAAAGAAAGGGTTTGGATGTAGGTGGTACGCCTTTGCCATTGTTTATAATCGCTACAGATACGAAAGAAAATATTGTTTATGTAGGGATGGGCGATGAGCATCCAGGACTTTGGCGTAAAGCCTTGAAGATTGCGCCAAATGATATTCATTGGGTGCGTGAAGACCTTGAACTTCAAAATGGCGAAAGTAAAGCTTATGAATTGCGCATTCGTTATCGTCAGCCGCTTACAAAAGCGACATTATATAAAGAAGCAGATGGCTTATATATAGTGTTTGATGAGGCTCAGCGTGGTATAACTTTAGGTCAGTTTGCAGCTTGGTATGAAGATGGAAAATTAATAGGTTCTGGCGTAATTGCTTAAGCCATTTATAATATAGAAGAGATAAATAAAGCTAGTCTTTGTTTGTCTCTTTTTTTTTATGTTTTTGGTTTTGGGAAAGGGAGTTCGGTTTTTGTTAATAAAAAAAGCCCCTTGCAAGCTTATAAAGTCTTGTAAGGGGTTTCTTTTTTAATTTTTTATAAAGCGGTTGTTTGTTTTTATAAATCGAATGCTTGTTTTTATAAAGCGCTTAGCTCTTTTTACAAAGAGGATACTTGTTTTTATAAAGCGGTTGTTTGTTTTTATAAAGCGGATGCTTGTTTTTATAAAGCGCTTAGCTCTTTTTACAAAGCGGATGCTTGTTTTTATAAAGCGCTTAGCTCTTTTTACAAAGCGGGTACTTGTTTTTACAAAGCGGAAGCTTGTTTTTATAATAATGTTTTAAATAAACATTTGTTGATTTTAGAAAATTCAGTACTGTTTACGCCAAATATAGATTTAACTTCATCTTTTACAGCAGCAGCAATTTCTACTAAAGCATTAGTGCCTTTATAAAAAATATTGTCTCTTAATGCACGGGCATCTATCCAATTAGATTCTGTATTCATAACGGCTCTAGACTTTTGCGATAGTTCTGCTTTTAAAGCCACTAAGTTGGCTAATTGTAAATCACTGTGACTAGGATTGTAAGCAGGGGCAAGGCGTAAAAGGGAAGTTAAACCCTCGAAATGCTGTATTAATTGTGTATAAGACTGTTGACTAACAGAAATACGTGTAGGTGCTGTTGCGGCTAGTACTTCATTGGCTTTTACTTTAGTATTGCTTCTTCTACCATGTATTTTTAAATGGAAGGCATTGGCATCTTCTATTAATTTTTTATCGGCATCACTATTCTTTAAAGCCGCCATTAATCGTGTAGAAAGTGGTTTTAATTGGGCAAAAAGCGTTTGTCTTTCATTTACTTTTACTTTGTATTCTGAATGTGTATTGGTTACCGCTACTAAAGCCTGTTCTGCTTGCGCTAGTAATCCCTCTAATTGTGGTAATTGTAAACTTACCTTATTAGGCGCATAATTTACACCATAAGACATTACACATACAATCAAATTTTCAAAGTTGGTCAAGTTTCTAGCATGACCGTTTTCAGAGGTAGATGCCATAGGCGTAAAGTGGGTTTTTGAGGTTATGAAAAAAGGAAGTTGTTATTTGAACTTCGTTGTTTTGGTGTACGCAGGGGAGGGGGAAAAGGTTGTGTATAGTTGGGATTTTTTTTATTGTTTTTTTTTATATATATCGGGGAAGTGTGTATATTGGGGGGATTAAATTTAAAATTATATATTGATTAGATATGAATTATATAGATTGGAAAAATTTTGAATATAAAAATAACAAAAATGAAACTTCAGCATTTGAGGTAATGTGTTATTTACTTTTCTGCCAAATTTTTAATAATAGAGAAGGCTTATTTCGTTATAAAAATCAAACAGGAATAGAAACAGAGCCTCTAGAGAGCGATGGTAAATATTATGGATTCCAAGCAAAATACTATACTAAATCTATAGCTGATAATAAATCAGATATTATTGATTCTATCAAAAGGCAAAATCTAAAAATGAACAATTAAATGTTTTATATCTTTATATAAATAAAGAGATTACTGAAAGCTCTGATAAAGACCAAAAGAAACCAAAGTATCAAATAGAAATAGAAAATGAAGCTAGAAATTTAAATATAACTCTTAAATGGCAGGTACCAAGTCACTTAGAAAGACAATTAGTATTACCTTGCAATAAAAATATATATAATATATTTTTTAATTTAAATCCTAATGAAAGCACTTTAATTGATGAAATATTCAAACATAATGCTGAGTTATTAAAAAGTATTCGTACAGAAATAGAATATGAAAATAAAAAGATAAGAATAGACCGCAGTGACTTGTTACATAGAATAGAATCTTACTATAAAAATAAAAAAAATATAATCATAGTAGGAGAAGGTGGGTGTGGTAAAACGTCTATCTTAAAAGAGTTTTATAATAAGCATTATAAAAATATACCTATTTGTATTTTCAGAGCAAACCAAATTAAAGTATCTCATATTAATGATATTTTTAAATTGGATAATCCATATTCATTTAGCGAATTTCTTAATGCTTATAAGGATGAAGAAGATAAATTATTTATAATTGATTCTGCGGAGGGTATATCAGAATTTTATTCTTTAGATATTTTTAAAAAATTATTAGAAAATCTTAGAGACAATAATTGGAATCTTATATTTATAACACGTTATAGTGCTATTGAGCAATTAAATTCTATTC
>X137_Gaur__coassemble_153_pt1 | contig 17619 bp, 16 predicted proteins | sample X137_Gaur__metabat2_high_PE_006 | metagenome-assembled genome bin X137_Gaur | reverse complement strand
ATAAAAAGGATAGTTATATTATATTTATAACTATCCTTTTTCCTCTTTATTATATATACAATTTTTACAAAATATGTCTTTAAGTGCTGAAGATTTACAAACACTATATACCTTATCATTAAGCTATCAAGAATATGCCAATTATATGCAACAGATTACTTATATTGGTATACTTTTATCATGGATTAGTGCAGGCGCATTTCGCAGTTGGAAAGGCGCAATAATAGCACTTATTTTTTCAATATATATGCCATACTCCCTTTCCCAAATAAAAAAATTAGTCCAAGATATTAATTTAGATATACAAAATGCCAATTATAAAATTGAGTCAATAAAAATAACAAAAATCGAGAAAAGTAGACCTTGGTATATGACTAATGAACATGAAATTATATATATTCATACTGCTCATCAAATCTATCAATTATGGTCTAGTATTGACATTAAAAATGTATCGAATAATGATACTTTACAAGCCAAAATATTAATCAAAAGTAAAATTATTTTTGCCCTAAACATCAATAACTTTTAGTAAATAGCTTTACCTCTTTTCAAGAGTTTGGCTAATTGTTTATTAGGTAAAAATATTTTATCTGTAGGTGCTTGTTTTTCATCATGTATAGGAAATCCTGCATTCATCCACTCCAAATAATTGCCTTGAAGTTTATAAATACATTCAAAACCTAATGTCCTTAAATTTGCACCTATAGCATCAACATCTTCGCCTTGCAAAGAATACAAAATAACTATGCCTTTGCGATTGAGTGCCCAAACATCTTCTACACTAAAAGTATTTACTTCTATAGGTTTAGCATCTTTGATATGACTTATTTGATGTGCTTTTGTACCACGTAAATCCAAAATATAAAGCTGTTTATTATAAGCTGTATCCAACTGCAAAGCATTCAACATTAGGGGGGAAACCTCTAAAATATGTGCTGCATTTTCTTCTTGCATTAAAAATAAAGCTTCTATATCGGTAAGATCAACAACAACACTAGTATCAAATTTTTCTCTAGGAAGATTAGAAATAGGCAACACTGCATTAGCACTTAAACCTTTAAAGGGGTCTGTCTGAGCCAATAAACCTTGTGTAAATGTAAAGCAAATAGTTTGAAAGAATACTAATCTGAGCAATAACATAAGAATTTAAAATGTAGTGATAATAATAATTTCAATAGGTTTTGTTTAAAAATAGTAGCTGCACAAAAATAAAAAAAAATAGTATATAAAGTAAATTGAATATTACTTATTTAATCTAAGAATTGTATTTCTACTAATTCATCTTTATGCAAATCTAGAAGTGAAGAAGCTTTAGCAAGATTAATGGCAATTTCTAATAATCCAGCTGCATTAAAAATACATAATACATCGCCAATAGCTACCTCTCCATAATGCTGACTCAATTTGGTAATAGGATCAAAATTTCTATAAAATAATTGAAATTTTCTGCCCTTTCCTATACGTTCAAAAACTTCTCTCGTTATATTTAATATAACATTTTCATATTTATCTATATGAATAATAGCAGCACGAATAAAATCCTTTCCAATAATAGGCTGTAAGCTAATGCGTTGCAAAATCCAATTATTAGGAATACCAATTTCTTCTATTGATAATTGTTGGGTTAAATGTGCAACAGCTTTAGCATAAGTCTGAAAAAGAATTTCTATAGGTGTTTTATTTTCTTGTTTTTCCCAAACTAATTCATAACATTTTTCGGGTATTTCGCCATCAAATAACAATGAAAACTGACCATTATCTGGTCCTAAAAAATAATATCCTTTATGAAAAATAGCCAACATTCTCGGCGGATTTTCGGCATAAAAATTATTTACACTTAAAATATGTATAGTCCCTAATGGAAAATCTTTATAACAATGTTTGAGTATAAAAGTGCCTTCTATAGTATTAAAGCTTGTTACGTCATGTGTTATATCAATAATATTTATTGTAGTATTTTCACGCAATAAATACCCTTTTAGTTTCCCAACATAATAATCCTTCCAACCGAAATCTGTAGTGAGGGTAATAATTTGCACAGTTAATTTATAGTCTTTTTTAGAAATTAAATAAATAAAAGCAAAGATTCATAATGTACAGATTATAAACAATTTTTTATGTATTTTTTAGTATTTTTTTTTCAATAAATATTTGCCTTACTTTATAAGACATATAATTTTTGAACATTAATAAACAATATTACGTATATTTGTACTATACACGTACTCCGTACTCTATTGTAAGTCCATACTATCCTTTAAAATTTAAATAACGTATTTGTGGCATTAAGTGAAATTATGTGGCATGTCGAAGACGTAGACTTGCTCGAATACTATGGTTATAATGATGCTCATCTTAACCTTATACGCAAAGCGTACGCTGATCTCAGCATACATACACGCGGCAATGTAGTGAAAATCTCGGGTGATAAAAAACGTAGTCAAGAATGCAAAAACCACTTGGAATTAATGTCCAAGGTTTTAAAGCAAAAAGGCAAATTAGATAATCATATTATCCAAGATATTTTGAATGGTAATAATCCTTTTGAAAGTGATATGAAAAAGGAAAGCCAAAATATTATTGTCTATGGCGTGAATGGAAAACCTATTTCTCCACGTACGCGCAATCAAAAACGCTTAGTACAACTCTCTGAAGATAATGATATTGTTTTTGCCTTAGGTCCTGCCGGTACAGGTAAAACCTATACTGCTGTAGCATTGGCAGTAAGAGCTCATAAACTAGGAAGAGTCCGTCGCATTATTCTCACTCGTCCTGCTGTAGAAGCTGGTGAAAATTTAGGCTTTTTACCAGGGGATTTAAAAGAGAAAATTGACCCTTATTTACGTCCTTTATATGATGCATTAGATGATATGATTCCTGCTGATAAATTGACGCAGTATATGCAAAATCGTATTATAGAAGTAGCACCTTTGGCTTTTATGCGTGGTCGTACATTAGATAATGCTTTTATCATTTTGGATGAAGCACAAAACTGTACAGAAATGCAATTAAAAATGTTCCTTACACGTTTAGGACCATCTGCCAAATGTATAGTAACAGGAGATTTATCTCAAATAGATTTACCCCCATCTCAACGCTCTGGCTTAATTCGGACTTTAGACTTATTGCGCAATGTTGAAGGTATTGGCGTAATGCATTTAGAAAGTGGCGACGTTGTGCGCCATAAACTTGTTAAACTAATTATTGATGCTTTCGATAAGGGAGACGCTGAAAGAAAAGCTCAGCAATTAGAAGACAAAAAAAATGCAGGTGAAGGTACAGAAAAAGCACCAAGACGTGGACCTAATCGTAAATCTGTAGAATAAAAAAAATCCACTTTAATAATTAAATTAAAGTGGATTTTTTTTAATATATATTAGTTAACTAAAGAGCGACCAATACTTTCATAATAAAAACCAAAATTTTTAAGTTCTTGCGGATCATAAACATTACGTCCATCAAATACAACAGGAGCTTTTAAATTATCCTTCAACACATCAAAATTAGGGGTGCGGAAAACATTCCACTCTGTCATAATTAATAAAGCATCTGCATCTTTTGTAGCATCAATACTATTACTATAAAAAGTAATACCGTCTATATTCATTTTTTCATAACGTGCTTTCACTAATGCTGTAGCCTCAGGATCAAAGGCTTGTATTTTTGCACCAAGTGCTAATAATTTATCCATAACATATAAAGCAGGTGCTTCACGAATATCATCAGTATTAGGCTTGAATGCCATACCCCAAATAGCAAAAGTTTTACCTACTACATCATTACCATAATAACGTAATACTTTTTGTAAGAATAATTCTCTTTGCAATTGGTTTACTTCCATTACAGCTTGAAGAATTTTAAACTCATAAGCTTCTTCTGTAGCTATTTTAGCTAAAGCTTGTACATCTTTAGGAAAACAGCTCCCACCATAACCTAAACCTGCATATAAGAAGTGCTTACCAATACGAAAATCTGAGCTAATTCCTTTTCTTACCATATCTACATCTGCTCCCACTTTTTCGCAAAGATTAGCAATTTCATTCATGAAAGAAATACGTGTAGCTAAATAAGAATTAGCTGCATATTTAGTCATTTCTGCTGAACGTTCATCCATAAAAATAATAGGATTACCTTGACGAACAAAAGGTGCATATAATTTACCCATTAAAGCACGTGCACGCTCCGATTCTGTTCCAATTACAACACGATCAGGCTTCATAAAATCATCTACAGCAACACCTTCGCGTAAAAACTCAGGATTAGATACAACATCAAATAAATTAGTGTCTAAATTTTGTGCTAGAAGTTTATGAACTTTCTCCGCAGTTCCTACAGGTACTGTACTTTTATCTACAATTACTTTATAATCTGTAATTATATGAGAAAGTTGTTCTGCTACATTTAAAACATAAGATAAATCAGCAGAACCATCTTCACCTGGAGGTGTAGGCAATGCTAAAAATATAATTTCAGCATCTTTAATAGCAGCAGCCAAATCCGTAGTAAAATGTAATCGTCCTGCTTTTGTATTTCTCTCAAATAACAATGAAAGTCCTGGCTCATAAATTGGCACTTGTCCTGCTTGCATTTTAGCGACTTTAGCGGCATCAATATCCACACAAATCACTTGATTACCTGTTTCTGCAAAACATGTTCCAGAAACTAGGCCTACATACCCAGTGCCTATAACTGCTAATTTCATATTTTTAATGTTATAGTAAATCTATAGAAAGATTTGAAAAGAAAAAAGGTTTAAAACTTAGAAATAAACTTTGATATTTTATAGAATAATTCACTTATTTTACTTATTTACATGAACTTTCAAAATTAAATAAAGTTTATCTTCTATTATCTCCATAGTTATAATAATTCTCAAAAATAAAATCTTTTTCTCATAATGCAACAAGGCACTATTTATCTTTTTAGCTTTTTTATAGCTTTTATTACTTCAAGTAAACTTTCTGCACAAGGTCAAGTAGTACAGTATGAGTTAACCAATACTTATACATTACAAGATATTAATAGTTTTTTGAATAGCTTAAATATTCCACAAGGGCTTATTGTACCTAAATATGAAGTGGATATATATAGAGTGACTTATATAACAAGAAATGCTAGCAATACCGATACTACTCGTGCAACAGGAATGTTGGCTATACCCAAAAATGTAAGCTGTCCTTTACCTATAGCCTCTTATCAGCATGGTACTACTACTTTGCGTTATGATGTACCTTCTTATGGAAGCTCTGAAGGTAAATTAGGTGCAGTATTAACTTCGGCAGTAGGATATATTTCATCTTTACCTGACTATTTGGGTATGGGTGATTCTCCAGGTTTTCATCCTTATGTACATGCACATTCTCAAGCTACTGCAACTATAGATTTGATGCGAGCTATACGCCAACTACAAGATACATTAGATTTCAATCTTAACGGTCAAATAGCTTTATTAGGATATTCTCAAGGTGGACATGCAACAATGGCAACACATAAATACATAGAAGAAAATTTGAGTCATGAATTCAATATTGTTATTTCTATTCCAATGTCTGGTCCTTATGATATTTCTGGAACTCAATCTAGTGAATTATTCATTGGAGGGACTTATGAATCACCTGCTTATTTACCTTATATTATTATGGGCTATCAAGCTGCATATGGCAATATTTATCAAGATTTATCTGATGTTTTTGTATCACCTTACGATACAATGATACCAAGATTATATAATGGAAATTATAGTTTAGGCACTATTAATAGAAGATTACCTAATAATGTTGCTCAAATGTTACAGCCTGCTTTTTATAATGATTTTATACAAAATCCCAATCATCCTATGCGCATAGCATTGGCAGATAATGATGTATATAATTGGACACCACAAGCAAGAACACATATTGTTTATTGTCAAGGTGATGAACAAGTATTTGCGCAAAACTCTATTCATACTTATAATACTATGATAGCGAATGGTGCACAACAAACTACTATTAGCAATCATGGTAATCGCACTCATACAGGTTGCTTAATGTTTGCATTAATTGATGCCTATAATATAATGGGAGAGTATGTTGATTTTACAGGCGGCATAGAAGTTGATTTAGAAATTAGAGATGTAATTGATAATAACAACAATGGACAAGTAATTGCACAAGCAACTGGTGGTATAGGTGCATATAGTTATATATGGAATGATTTTCCCAATATAAACTCTAATACTATAGAAAATCTTTCTAGAGGCAATTATTTGCTAGCCGTAAGAGATGAAAGAAATTGTGTAGTATATAAAATGGCTATAGTAAATAAAATTGTAGCTATTCATGCAATAGATAATAGTAATATATCTTTCAAAGCTTATCCTAATCCTACTCAAGATTATTTAATTTTAGAAAATAATCTAGCTATAGATACACCTTATGAGATTAGAGTTATGAATACATTAGGGCAAATAATATGGAGAGAAGATAAAATTAATGCTTCACATTTTATGCTTAACACTTCTCATTTAAAAAGTGGCATATATTTTGTAGAATTAATTTATGATAGCCAAAGAGAAATTTTTAAAATTTTAATTGAAGATTAAAATAAAATAGCTTATTTTTATTCATTATAATTAAAATTTAAGGTAACAAAATTAATGCTTATAAACATTAAGGCTTTAGAAACTTACTCTTAATGTATACAGTACAAACTCTACTAAATCTATAAAAGCTACGATAATGAAAACAATTAATATTTTGCTTGCTACTTTTGCAATTGGCTCCGCATTATCTTTTGTGAACTGTAGTTCTTCTCCTAAAAAAAATGAAGCTGAAAAACAAATTATGAGTGCAACGATTTTGAATACAGCGCAAAGAGGTGTTCAAAAAACTCAAGCTAAAGAAATGGGTTATAAAACTTTAGCAAAATTTGAAAAAGGTATCTCTAATTTAACATTAGCAGAGATTGCTGCCTTAACAGAAAAAGCAGTAAGTTTAGTTGTTTTTTATGAAAGCGATGCACCTTGGGCTGCTAATTTTAGCACAGGCAATTTCACTACAACGGGTAGCGACGTTATTAATGGTTTAATGGCTTCTTATGAATTAACTATTACACGACATTTTGCTATAGACGATATGAATGAAGCTATTATATTAGAAAATAGTACAGGCATTATCAAAGATGTAATGCAAGCTGCAACAGAATTTTCTATGGTAGAACACGTGTTAATGGTAGAATTAAAAGAAAACCCTACACCTGCTACAAATCCTGAAACAGTAAGTTATTAATTTAGCTTCCCAATATACGTTTAAGCCTAAACTATTACTTTATAGTTTGGGCTTATTTTTTTTAACAAAAACCATACTCCCTTTCTCAAAAGAAAAAAAAATAAGAACTTATAAATTCATAAAAATATGATTTGGAAAAAAGAAATATCATTAGAGCTTTTAAACGCTTTTTTGAAAAATACTATGTGTGAAACTTTAGGTATGGAAATGGTTGAATTTGGCGAAAATTATCTAAAAGCTACTATGCCTGTAAATAAAAATACTGTGCAACCTATGCGCATTTTGCATGGTGGTGCTTCTGTAGCTTTAGCCGAAAGTTTAGGTAGTATTGCGGCTTATTTTTGTTTAGAAAAAGCTAATACTTATGCTGTAGGTTTGGATATAAATGCTAATCATATTCGCAGTGTAGATGAGGGAAATTTTGTAACAGGGATTTGCAAACCTTATCACTTAGGAAAAAGCACACAAGTGTGGCATATTGAAATTATGGATAAGCAAAATAAATTAGTTGCTGTATCTAGATTAACAATGAGTATATTAGAAAAACATTAAAGAAAATAGCGCAACACCTTATGTAAAAAGTGTTACGCTAAAATATTAATCTATTATAAAATATATATATGATTTAATAACTCATCTCTATATTTTTTGCTCACAGGAAGCGGCTTTTCGAGTATATACACTGTATTATCTTCAATACGTTTTATCTGTTGTAATTGTACTGCATAAGAACGATGAATTTTTACAAAATGGTTCTCTGGTAATTGTTGTAAAATATTTTTGAAAGGGGTACTAACTATAAATCTTTGTGTACCTGTAATAAGACAAGTATAATTATCATAAGCTTCTATCCAAAGTACATCTTTTACACTTATGGCGATTAATTTATTCTTATCTTTTACAAACAATTTGCTATCTAAAGAAAGCTGAATATTATTGTTATTTTTTATACTAATAGGATTAGCTACCAACTCACTACAAATGCTATTAATTTCTGCACAAAGCTTTTCGGGGCTAATAGGCTGTACAAAAAATTTATGATTTTCTTTAGCAAAAATATGTGCTGGATAACAGCCCTTTTCTTCTAAAAATAATACTACTATTAGCTCTGCAACAACTGTTCTAATACGCTGTAAAATAGTCCAATATTCGTCAAATTTTTTCTTATGATGTAATGTACAAAATACGATTTGTGGTTGCAATGTTTTAGCTGTTTCGAAAGCTATATCATGGCTTACCATTGTGACTGTATTGGGGTAATTCAGTGCTTGAAATAATTGTGTAAAAGCTAATGTGGTTTCATCTTCTTCTTTTAGTAATAAAAAATTTAAAATCGTAGGTGTCATTTTTTAATATTTAGTATATTGTATTTAGCTGTTTTCACAAGGTAATAGGTTAATTAATTCATAGGCAATTCTACTATAAAAATAGTTCCAGCGGGTTGGTTATCTTCTATACGAATAGTACCTCTATGCGCCTTTACAAACTGTTGCACAATATACAAGCCTAAACCCGTACCTTTGCTTGTGCGAGTTTGTTCGCTTCCCACTCTATAGAATTTATCAAACACTCTCATCTTTTCGGCATCAGGAATACCTTTTCCCATATCCATAATCTTCAAAACAAAGAACTTTTCTAGCTTATCTTTCTGTATTACGACATGAATATAAGGAGTTTCTTTGGCATATTTTATAGCATTTTCGATTAAATTAAAAATTGCAGACTCTAAAGTATATTTATCTGCATGAATTAGAGCTTCTTCTAGTGTTGTATGTAATTGAATTTCACCTTTAAAGTGCGTACGCAAACGCTCTATACAAGAGTGAATTAATTGCAATAAATCTAATAGTTCGAATTGATATTGATAACCATTTTCTATGCGTGCCGCCAAGAGCATAGTTTCTATATGTTGATGTAATCTTTGAGCTTCTTTAAGTGATTGAGTAGATAATTTTTCTACTTTATCATAAGGTAATTGGTGTCTTAAAAAAGTTTGCAAAGAAAGCTGTATAGAAGCTAAAGGAGATTTTAATTCATGTGTAATAGAAAGGAGAAAATTTTGTTGTTGTCTTGCCAATGCAATTTCTCTTTTTCTTGCACGATGAATTTGTCCCATACCTAAAATTAATAGTACTAATAAAACAATAGCTTCACCTATTACCATCCAACCCTGTCTTTGGTATTTATCGTTCATTTGTACATATTCTGGCGCAGACAAATAAAATGCTTCATCATATATACCTTTGCTTTGCATTTCATAATGATATAAAGCTTTTTTAGCTTCCCAAGCATCTAGATTTTTTATGTATAAAAGATAAGACCACCAAGCACCTGCTGCTAATACATAAGTGGCGAATATCCAGAACCAAATATTTGCTTTTTTCCACATGAAGAATTAAGTTTTTATTTATATTTTAGTCTACAAAACTAAAGCATACTTTTATTTTTTTTAAATCAAATGTTTAGCATTTCCATATTATGAAAAAAATATTACCTTATTTATGCATGTTGCTCTTATTAACAGCTTGCGAAGAGGAATATACTCCAGAAAACTTCTTTAAAAATCCTGAAATTGTTGTTGAAGGCTATATTGAAAATGGTATTAATGCAATGCCTCCTTACGTGGTGCTTACTCAAACTATGCCCTATGCAGGAAGCATAAATTTAGAAGAAATTAGCGACCAATTTGTACATGATGCAGCTGTATATATTATTCATAATAATGACTCTTTAAGATTAACGGAATTTTGCCTTTCTGATCTAGCTGCCATAGACTCTACCCTTGCCAATACATTATTGCAAGGCTTGGGTTTCAATATAGATATGTTAGGCAATTTTGATTATTGTATGTATGTAGATATGCAAGGTTTTATACAACAACAATCTACTTTACCTATAGTAGAAAATGGGACATATCATTTATATGTAAAAACTAATGATAATAAAGAAATTCGTGCTACTACTACAGTACCTACATTAATTCCCTTGGACTCTTTAGTTTATAAAGCCCATCCTAATCCTGCCAATGACACTTTAGTGCAATTATTTGGCTATGTATCTGACCCTGGGCATGAAAAAAATTATTATAGATTATTTTCAAAACGCAATAGTGAACCAATGTATCCTGCTTCTTCTATGGGTACTTTTGCTTCTGTTACAGAAGATAATATTTTTAATGGACAGACTATTAAATTTGACATTTTAAGAGGAGAAGCACCTACGCAAGAACCTAATCCTGATGTTTTCGGCTATTTCTGGCGTGGCGATACTATTACTTTTAGAGCAGCTAGTATAGATTCTATGCATTTCAAATTTTGGCAAACTATAGAATTTAGTAGTACAGGTGCAGGTCCTTTTGGCACTTATTTACGTACGCAATCTAATATACAAGGTGGTTTAGGTATTTTTGGCGGCATTTCTTATTCTGATATTCGCATTATCGCAAATTAAAATTTCCTATTGCAATCAATTAATTCTTATGACAAGGCTCATTTTTATTTGCATTATATTATTTCAATGCTTTTCTACAATAAAAGCACAAGAAATTGATTATTCTATTATTAACATAGATACAATTCCATCTACTATTATAGAAAAAGCAGAAAATACCGAACTCCCTTTCCCTAAAGAAAACCCTTTAGATGCATTCAATACCAAGCCTATTTATTTTATAGATAGCTTAAAATCAGCGCAACCTAATTTTATTTTAGATAGTATTTTTGTGGAAGAAAGAGTATATAGTTTGGGCGAAGATTCTATAAAAGTTCTTATACATTGGAAAAGTAATAATGGACTTACCTATTTTAATATGCATGATGATGAAAATATTTGTGTTCAAGAAGGCTTAAAAATCTTAAATAATACGGGAGGAAAACTTATCGAAGTAAAACATTTTGATAAATTAGTAGATTCCGCTAGATATATTTCATTTAAAAAAGACAATAAAATATATACTTTCGATCCTAATAGAATTTTTTCTATTTCCGATAGCATAAGAGCTAAAACAATGATAGATAGAAGACGCACTTATCAAAGCGTACAAGTACTAAAATCTTTGCCTAATGCTCAAATTCCTTCCCCTAGTCAATGTCTAGAAATTTCTAAAACCATTGTCAAAGATTTTGCCGATACATTGATTGCATTAATTGATACTAATGCTACAGAACTTTTAGTTGCCCTTCACAATAATAAAGGTTTTCATGATAGATGTGAACTTTCACCTACTACCAAAAAATGGGAAATCAGAAATGGTTCTTATAGCATGAATAATTATATTAGAAAAGGTAGTATTGAAAATCAATCTTGTTCTGATATTTATATTAATCCAAGTCATAATTTATCTGGATTTTTTATAGTATTAAAGCATAGTGATTTTATGCATTTAGTACATGATCGTTGCAATGCTATTTTACAAAATGAAAACCCTATAGATGATGCTTCTTTATCTGTTTTTGCGGCTTTGCATGGCATAGATTATATGAATATAGAAGCTAAATATAATAATACTCAAGAGCAAATTTTACTCTTAGAGAAACTTGAAGCCTTATGGAATAAACGTCAAAAAAATTCTAATTAGACTTTTATAAAAATTACTTGCAATAGTTTTGGCGCATATATTTATATAAAAAAATCCGAATAGCAATTTATACTATTCGGATTTTTTTGTTTTATTTTTTTTGAGAAAGGGAGTATGGCATTTGTTTAAAGATAATCCTAAACTAAAATTACAATTTACTGCCCAATCTTCACTTTATATTATAGTATGCTTGTATAGTATTAGCTTAAATTTTAATCCAACATAATACCATTTTCAAAAGCGACTATACGTGCTTGAGGATATATTTTTTTCAACTCAGCCCAATCTATTTTTGCTAATTCTTGAGATTCAAATTGACCTAAAAGTATACTAAAGAAAGTCATTTCTTCATCTGTATACAGATAAGTAGGATTATAATTATAAAATACACCATCTTGTGTATTAGGCGCCTCTTCTTGCGAAAAAAGCTCTATAGCAAAGCCCGTAAAATTATTTTCTATAACTTGTGGAAGTACTAAATTTTTACCATCACCTAATTTTATAGAACTATGCCAAATATGATTTCCTTTATCATCTTGTCTACTTTGTATAGCTTCAGGCATTACAAATTCTGTAGCATTTTCCAAAATAGTTTCTAGATTTGCTTCATACATAATAGAAGCCAAAGGACGTTCTGCAATAGCATCATCTTTTAAAATTTGCACCACAGTAAATTCTGTACGACGATTTACTTGATACATTTCATCACTACATTTTACGCCATCTACACAAGAGTTTAAAGGTTTTTCTTCGCCCATACCTTTACCTGTAATTTGATTTTTAGCAACACCTTGTTCTCTCAAATATTGAACTACACCATCAGCACGTAATTGAGAAAGCGCTAAATTCTTTTCTTTAGAACCACGACTATCTGTATGTGAAGTTAATTCTATAATTACTTGCGGATTATCTTTTAATAATTCTGCCAATTTATTTAATTGTTCTTTGGCTTCTTTACGCAAAGCTGCACTAGCTACATCATAATATATATTTTCAATTTTTACAGTCTCATTTAATGTGACTTTTTTCATTGAAATATTAGTTACTAAAACTCCTACTGTATTATTATTAGTCAAATTATCGGCTACTCCTGGGGTAAGTGTTCCAAATCCTTCCATACACAATAAACAGCCATTTATATTTACATTAGCACGCATCCGTTTAGTATAAAAACCTTTTTTACGAACCATAAAAATGTATTCATTACCTTGTTCCATAAAAAAGTTAAATCTATAACTAGGATGTGCTACTAGACGTAATTCTTCTCTATGTAAAGTATTATTATACACCTCTATAGTTGCGCCTTCTATAGCAAATGCTTGTGCTGTTTTTTCATTTTTATCTTCTACAAATTCAGACAAACTAACATCTAACATATAGCCCATAGCTCTAGACATAGGTAGCTTTACATATAAAGAGGCATTATTTCTAATGACCGATTCTCCTGTTAAAGCAACCTTTTTTAATTTAAAACCTTTTAATTCTGCCAATAATTCATACACTACATTATTCTGATTTGGAATGGCTAGAGTTACCTTTCCTTTTTCGTCACTTATACCTGCAAAAGTATCTAGGCTATTGGTACTAAAAATTTTAATTTGTGTATTTGGCAAATAAGCTCCACCTCTTTCATCATAGACATAAACTTCTACTTTCAAACTATCTGTATTTTGTGCCAAAACACTTATAAAATTGAAAATACTAAGACTTAAAAAGGCAAGATACTTCAACATAACTATATGGATATTTTATTTTTTAATGGGATATAAAGCAATTTACTATAAATATTTTTGAAGGCTCAAATATAGCATTTATCAAAAGAATAAAGAGTGATTGAGGCTATAAATAAAGCTTAATAGATAAAATTGAAATAATAAAGAATTGTTAAATGCTTTTTCCTAATTCACAAAAAAAGAGCCAATTCTTTTTAAATTTTTGGGCTATACCTAATGCTGCTAAAGCCGCATCAGGTCGGGCTATCCATTATAGCAAAAGCAGTCTTTTTATTAATATAAAAGACTGCTTTTGCTTCCATTCCTATCCCTATAGCAAAATCCCTGTTCAAACCTTCATGAATTGATTTTGTTAGATTCCTATTAAAAATCAATTAGTTATCTATAGCAATCAAGATTAGAGAAGAGAGAATATGAGGGGATTAATTATTTTTCTTCAATGCTTAATGCTTATATTAGGCAATAATGCAGTACATGCACAAAAAGGTTTTAAAGGCAAACCTACTGGTTTAGAAAAAATAAGTAGTAGTAATCTTAGTTTTGAAAAACAAGTACTAGTTTTAGTGAATGCTGAACGCAAAAAATTTAATTTAAAGCCATTAAAATTAGATGAAAATCTTACTCAAGCTGCACGCTATCATTGCAAAGATATGGCAGAAGAAAATTACTTTGGGCATAGTTCTCAAGATAGAAATGGCAATAGCCTAAGTTTTGTTTGCAAAAGCTATGAGCGCATGATGAAATTTGATAATACTTTTACTTTATATGCAGAAAATATTTCAGCAGGACAACGTACACCTCATGCAGTAGTACAAGATTGGATGGATAGCCCTGGACATAGAAAAAATATTTTAGACCCTCGCTTTACGCATATAGGTTTGGCTTTTATAAAAGTAGATACTGGAGAATATTTTTACTTCTGGGGACAAGCCTTTGGCAGAAAATAACAAGTCTAATTATTTTATAATTATTGCACAAATCTTTTTAAATTTCCTGTCTCAAAAGTCCACTCTGGTGTTTGTAATTTTTCAAAAGCTTCTAGGCTATACCAAGGCGACATTTGTTTGTGATTTAAATTATTCAAAATATGAATACTTTGCGCTGGCATATAACTCTGTGCTAATAAAAAAACTTTTTGATTTTTATCATTAATAGCCACATCCATTACGATTATTGCATGTCCAGGAAATCCTCCTTTAATGAAAACATCTCCAGGTTGAACCTCTTGAATATTAGGTACTTTTTTAAGTTCTTTTTCTAAAGAAGCAGTACCTGCAAACATGAATACATTATTCAAATATTTTTTAAAATTATTATAAGAATAATCTTCTTTTCCATTGGGTGCAGAGAATGTTACTTTATTGCCATTAACCTTAGGTTTAATGCCTTTTGCCCAATCAGAAAAAGCTATTTTATGCCCAGAAGTATAATTAAAATGAATTTTATTAAACTCTTTTTTACTAAAATGATATTCTGCTTTTAGTCGCATTACTGCATCTGCACATTGTTGCAAATCTTGTTGTCCTATATCCATTTTAATTACAGCAAAAGCACCTGCTTGATAAGGCTTTTGTTTTCCATTAAATAATAGAACAGGTGTACCTTGTTTTTCTAAAGGTAAATTTAATAACCAATTGGCAAAAGAAGCATTAGATTGAGACATTCTTTTATAACCTTGTGGTGGAAGTATTCTTTCACCCAAGGTTTCTTTTTTAGATACTTTTTCAGACAACCATGGATAAGATAATTCAGTATTGCTTCTCACCTTTTTAATATCAAATGCCATACTCCCTTTCTCAAAAAAACAAAAAGAAAAAAAGAGAAAACCTGTAGTAAGGAAAAAAAATTTGAACATAAAAAATCAATATTAAGATTTCATAAAACGGAGCAAAGCAGTTTCAGCTAATAAAAAGAATAAAGCTAAAAATAAACAGTGTTTCCAAAGTGCAGTTCCTTTATTTTGTTTGCTAATTAGATTAGTAAAATCTCTAGCAGAGGAGCCTTCTATAATTTTAGCAGTACCATTCGTCAATTTATCCAATTGCTCAACAGTTAGAAATTTCATTTCTGATTCTCGTCTATCATAATTGAAAGCATAATGTTCTAAAATATCCTGTGGATTATAATATAATTTATAAATACCAGCCATTTTAATTTGATTATTAATACCAAATACTACACGAGAAGCCAAAGTACGTTGTTCAGGAATAAATTCACCATTTTCGCCTTGCATTTTATAAACTGATTCACTATTAGAAATACGATTTATGGTTTCTATAGTATTATCTACTCCTATAGTATAAGCAATTTGTTGAGTTTGTGCAGTAGATAATGCCATTCTATATAACATAGGCACAAAAATCTCGCCATTTTGTACTAAAGACGACATGGAAATATCTAAAGGCGCAGTACATATATACAAATGTCCTTTTCCTTGTATATGTTTCGTTAGAAAAGGCGAACCATCTCTATAACGCAAAATAGTTTCTTCGCTAGCACGACGGTTCATTTTATAATTTTGACTAGAACTTGGCAATTTGAGATTATCCTTACGAGATTCAAATACATCATTGAAAATAAAATCATCGTAATTGATAGTAGCAACCTCTCTATTGGTTTGATCTAAACTCAACCATTGATTGGCATTGATAGCAGTAGAAAGATTATTATAGTCGCTAAGGTTTGCTTTTGATGCAGGGAATAAGGCAACGTTTCCTCCATTTTTAATATAATTAGTCAATTCGCTAATTAAACCAGAAGGTATAGATTGCAATTCATTTAGAATGACTAATTTATATTTAGATAATTGGCTATAATCTAATTGATTAACAGATTGTGCCAAGTGTTGAAAATGCTGATTAGGCTCAAAAGCAGCTTTAATATAGTTGTTTGGTTTTTGGTCATATATTTCTAAAATTTCAACCTTCTCAGCTACATAAAAAGCAAAATAGAAATCATTATCAAATTCAATTGGGAAATCAGTGATATTCACCTTAGCCATATGCCAGCCTGTACTTGTAATGGTAAGATTAACACTATCAATAATAAATTCATTGGCTGGAATTGAAATAGTACCCCCTGGGCGCAGTTGTCCGTCCAATTCAATATTGAATCGTGCATTATTAACCATAGCATTACCATAGTTTTGAACTCTAATATAAAGCATATTAGCTTGATTTATATTAGGCACAGGAGTAGCAAACCAAACAGAATCCACGCCAATATTTCTATTTTGAATAGACTGTAATGGTACTAAATTAATTTGATAAGAGCTATCTAAATTGGCTGTTAGATCTGTACTATTTTCTTGAAAATCGGAAATAATATAGATTTCTTTATGATCATTTTTTCCCATTTCTAAAGCAGCTTTTTGTCTTGCTAATACTTTAGATAAAGGTTTAGTAGTATATGAAATTTGAATTTCAGAGATTCTAGAAAGGGCATCTTCTTTGGAGAGTAAGCGTTGATCTCTGCCTTCAAAATCTGCCGTGAGAATTTGAATTTTATCTTCTAAATCATAAGCTTGTACAATTTCTTCGGCACGCATACGAGCACGTTCCAAAAGTCTTTGATCTTCCATTTCGGCAGACATAGAAAAGGAATTATCGAAATAAATACTTACATCTCTATTACCTTGTTTAATATTATCATTTTGTTCGGGAATAAAAGGCATAGCGAAAGCAAAAACTAAAGCTGCTATAGCCAAAATTCTAGAGATTAGAACTAAAAGATGTTTAATACGAGAACGTGCTGCCGTTTGCTCTTTTACTTCTTTGAGTAAATGAACATTGGTAAAAAATACAGTTTTATAGCGTTTAAAATAAAACAAATGTATTATAACAGGCACTAAAACCAATAGTAGTGCCCACAAAAACCAAGGATAAACGAAACTCATGTATATAATTTAATAAATAATAATAGTAAAATCTGAAAGTGTAAATTTAATTAGACTTTACTAGATTTCATTCATTAAAAGAAGTCTTATTTAAAAAAAGACAAAAAAAAATAAAAAAAAGCTGCTTACTAGGTCTAGTAAGAC
>X137_Gaur__coassemble_152_pt1 | contig 17633 bp, 15 predicted proteins | sample X137_Gaur__metabat2_high_PE_006 | metagenome-assembled genome bin X137_Gaur | reverse complement strand
GTAGCGAAATTGAAGGCGAGATGGGAGATTCTAAAATGGGTTTACAAGCTCGTTTAATGTCTCAAGCCATGCGTAAAATGACGGCAGCTATTAGCGCACACAATTGTTGTTGTATTTTCATTAACCAATTACGTGAAAAAATTGGTGTAATGTTTGGTAATCCTGAAACAACAACAGGTGGTAATGCCCTTAAATTCTATGCTTCTCAACGTTTGGATATTCGTAAAACGGGTTCTGCACTTAAAGATAAAGATGGCGAGATGGTAGGTAATAACGTAAAAGTGAAAATCGTTAAAAATAAATTAGCGCCACCTTTCCGCACAGCTACTTTCGATATTATGTATGGTGAAGGTATTTCTAAAGCAAGTGAAATTATCGACTTAGGTGCTGAATTTAATATTCTACAAAAAAGCGGTGCTTGGTACGGTTATAATGGTACTAAAATTGCTCAAGGTAGAGAAGCTGCAAAGCAATTTATAATGGATAATCCAGAATTAGCAGCTGAATTAGAGCAAAAAATTCGTGAACATTTAGCTAAAGATGTATCAGCAGCTAAAGTAGAAGTGCCTTCTGAAGAGGATTTAGATGATTTAGAAGAAGACTTCGATGATATAGATTAATATTTTGGGAAAGGGAGTTCGGCTTTCTTTTAAACATAAAAAAACTTCATAAGACTGTTAATGTCTTGTGAAGTTTTTTCTTTTTACAAATATAAGTGTTATATAGTGATGCTATAGTTGATTGGTATATTATAAGCAAATTTTAAGTAGTTTGTTTTACTTTTTCTTTATCTAAAGCAAAGCCAAAAATAGCACCAAATACACCGCCAATAATATGCGCATATTGTGATACATTATCATTGCCAAAAGCACTAGATATTTCTCTACCTAAAAAGAAAATCATTACCAAAATAAAGGTCAGTGGAATACTACCTTTTTTTGCATCTGCAAAAGAAGTAAGTATTATAAACATAAATAGAATGCCACTAGCACCCAATAATCCAGTAGAGAAAAATACCATTTGCAAAATTGCAGTGATTAAAGCAGTAACTAGCATCATAATGGCAACATTTTTGCTACCATATTTTTCTTCCATCATAGGGGCAATTAGCAAAAACATAGACATATTGCTGGTCAAATGCTCTATATTTCCATGCCCTATGGTATAAGTAAATAAACGCAAATAATCTAAAGGATTACCAGCATCCCAATAGCTGCTAATAGAAAATACGCTAAGCGTAAGATTTGGGAAAACAGAACAAAGTCCATAAACAACAATGCAAGCTAAAGAAAAAGTTACAGTTACAGGTGCATTGTATTGTATTTTTATTGCCATAGGTATAAGTTCTCCAATTGTTTTTTAGGCTAATGAAAATAAGCTTTTTTATAATCTTTATATATTGCTTTCTATAATGAGTGATTTAGAAACACAAGTAGTGGTTAATAATTGGGAGCAATTGCTATTCGATGAACATACAGATAATTTAAAATTAGCTTTAGCTTTATCTAGTAGTATTTCTCCCTTTGATGTAAAAGTAAGATTACTCATCAAATATTTGATGCTTTGGACGCAAAACCAAGCGGCAAATTATAATGACGGCATATCTAAAACAGTAGATATGCAAAACATATACGAACATCTTCAGCATTTAGAGCTTGAATTTAGCATAGATGCTGATTTTTTTATATTCGGAGCGGGTATAGAGCAACGTTTTATCATTGTGCAATGGTGGCAACAATTTCAAAAACAAATTGGCAATGATTTGGCGCAAGCTGTATTAGCAAAAGGTTTGCCATATTTGCCTTGGTTGTATCAATGTTTTTTGCATTATAAACTTTGGCATTATACTATTCCTTTAGCAGATTTTCAAACTGCTTTGCGCAAATACGGACATTTACAAGCGGAAGATACTAAAATTATTTTTAAACAAGAAATTCATCTTACGCATTTGCCCGAACCTATTTTTAAAATTCCTACTCTAAAGACCATTCACTGCGAAAATTGTCCTTTACAATCTTTGCCTATGGCTTTATTGTATCAATGTAAAAATTTAGAAACACTTCATCTTATTAATGTTTCGCTCAAGGCTTTAAGTTTAGACCTTTATAATTTGCCTAAACTACAACATCTAGCTTTTTCTAATGGCGAAAGACGTTTAAATTTAGAATTAAATGGCGAACATCAACTCCAATCTTTAGATATTTCTTATAATTTGCTCAAACGCTTGCCTATGTGGCTTTGGGAAATGAAAAAATTGTCGGCTTTATCGCTCGATGATATGAATTTAACACAATTCCCGCCTGCTGTATTAGCCCTCACTCAGCTCCAAAAATTGAGTATGCGTTATACAAATTTTACTAATTTTCCCCAAAAATTTACACGCTTTAAGCAATTGAAATATTTGGACTTATCTAATAGTCATTGGTCACAATTGCCCGACTTTTTCAATGCCTTAGAAAGTTTAGAAGTATTGAAATTGAATCATTGTAATTTTAAAAATTTTCCGCATATACTCACTCAAATGCCTAAATTGAAATATCTAGAAATGGACGATAATTTTATTCGTTTTATAGATGAAGATATTTTATTACAATTATGCCAAAAATTGCGTTTTTTAAGTGTCAAAAATGCTTTTTCTACTACCCCTAGAGCAGAAGAATTTAAGGCTTTTGTAGAAAAAAATGCACCTAAAAATATAGAAATTATTTTTTGAGAAAGGGAGTATGGTTTTTGTTTGTTTTTTTGCCCTAAGCATGATGATAAGGCTGATTGTTCATAATGGCAAAAGCTCTATAAATTTGCTCTATATAAAATAAACGAATCATTTGATGCGAAAAAGTCATTTTAGAAAGTGATATTTTACTATTAGCTCTTTCATATACTGCATCAGAAAAACCATAAGCGCCACCTATAATGAAAACAATTCTTTTATAAGATTGCATTTGCCATTGTTCTAAGGTTTGAGCAAAAGCTATAGAGTCATATTGTTTGCCTCTTTCATCCAATAATACGACAAAGTCGCCATCTTCTAATTTTTTTAGAATGAGTTCGCCTTCTTTTTCTTTTAATTGGCTTTCGCTCAAATTTTTGGCATTTTTAATATTTGGAATTACTGTCCAAGAATGATTGGCATTTAAATGTTGTAAACGCTTATCATACAATTCTATACCTGTATCCAAATAGCTAAAGGCAGTTTCGCCTATACATAAACAGTTGATTTTCATAATATATTTAACTTTAAAATGCAAAATTCCCTTTCCCAAAAAAACATAAAAGTACAAAAAAAGGTAAAAAAATGGCTATTTGAAAGAGTGCTCATAAAAAAACGATAAAAACATGTATATTTGTAGCCATTAAATACTAGATTATTTATATTAATAATATTAACATTCATTATTTAGCACCTTTTATTAATGTCTATTGCTACTATATTATCGCGTTATAAGCGTTCTTTATGGATATGTGGGGTTTGTTTATTGGGTACGCCCGCTTTGCAAGCGCAACATATAGATTTGGAAAATGCTAATGCGTATTTTTCATCATATTTATTTAAAGATGCCATTCCTTTGTATGAAAGAGTTATAGAAAGAGAGCCTTCTTCTTCTATAGCAATTTTGCGTTTGGCAGAATGTTATCGTTTTATTAATGATTTGCCAGAGGCAGCAAAATGGTATGAAAAAGCCCTTACTTTCCCTGAAAATAAAGCTGCAGCTTATGAATATGCACAAACTTTAAAAGGTTTAAAACGCTATGATGAAGCTAAAGCTTTGGCTGTGCGTTATGCTGTAGGGGTAGATTCTATACGTGGTTATGCTTTGGCAGCTACTTGCGATTTTGCCAAATCTAATATGCACAATAATAGAGCAGTTCCTTTATTTAATGTAACAAATTTACAAGAGATTAACTCTAAAAGTGCAGATTTTGCACCTGTTTTTTATGGCGATAAATTATTATTTGCTTCTAGTAGAAGTGTAGCTGTAGAAAAAGAGAAATCTGTTACATGGACGAATGATGCTTTTAATCAATATTATTTGGCTGTGCCTGCACAAGGTAAAGCTAATGCCTTTTCGGAAGCCACTCCTTTACGCAATATTATTGCTAAAGATATTAATGATGCGCCTATGGCTTATGCCCAAAATGGCAATATAGTGGCTATTACTTCCAATAACTTTATGGATGGTATTCGCCATATTAGCGGTAGTGGTATGATGATGGATATTTATCTCTATCAAACGCAAAGTATGAGTGAATGGAAAGAGGGGAGTGAGGTATTTTTTCCTTATAATGCTTCAGTAGATGAAGCTACACCATTTTCTACAGGTCATCCTTATTTAACACAAGATGGTAAAGCTATATACTTTACTTCTAATCGTCCTGGTGGTTTTGGTGGTTATGATATTTATGTATCATATAAAACAACGTCTGGTACTTGGACAGCACCTAAAAATTTAGGTTATCCTATTAATACGCCAGGAAATGAAGTCTCTCCCTTTGTAGATGAGAAAGGACGTTTATTCTTTTCTTCGGATTTTCATGCAGGATTTGGTGGCTTAGATGTTTTTACAGCGGAGCAATTGCCATTTGGTTTTACGAATGTACAAAATTTGGGTAATGCTGTCAATTCGCCTAATGATGATATGTATTTTATCTATGATGCTAAAAAGCAAATAGGTTATTTTACTTCTAATAGAGCTGGCGGCAAAGGTTTTGAAGATATTTATATGGCACAGCAAATGCGTGCTTTCCCTGCTCGTCAAACACAAACTTTAGCTTTAGGAGAACAAACAACATTTTACGGTATAACACATACTAAAAATAATGAATTAATTCTTTCTAACGAAGAACATGAACGTTTGCATGAAGTATTGTTAGCTTTATATGATAATCCAGATGTATTAGTACAATTGCATGCTTTTACAGATAGTAGAGGTGATGATAATGAAAATAAAGCAATTTCTAAACAAAGAGCAGCTTTATTGAAAGAGTATTTGCGTAATAAAGGGATTAATGAAGATAGAATTTCTGCACAAGGTTATGGAGAAGAATATTTAGTGAATAATTGCACAAATGGTAAATCTTGTTCTGAAACAAAACATTTACTCAATCGCCGTATAGAGATTACTTATGTAGGTAGAAAAATGGCAGATGGTACTACTAAAATGGAGTATGATGCTACACCAGATACTAGAGTGTCTTCACGTCGTCAGTACATAGACCCTCATACACGTACTCGCCCTCGTCAACTCAATACAGTATCTTCTTTTGTAGTACAAAATAATAATCCTGTTTTACCTAAAACAGAAATTGCTACTATTACAGAAACTGCACCTACAAAACCAGTAGAACAAGCTAAAGAAACTGTAGCTGAAAAACCACAAAGACAACCTGTAAAAATAGAAGCAAGTCCAGCAACTACTCCTTCAAAAAATACAACAGAACGTAAACCAATTCGTAAAGAGCATTATGCTATAGGCGATAAAATTGATATTGCTAATATTTACTATGAGCACAATAAATCTAATGTAGATGAAAATAATTCACCTGGTCTCAAAGAGATTTTAGAAGTGCTAATAGACCAACCTTATATTCGTGTAGAAATTGGTGCGCATACAGATGCTAATGGTGCAGCTAATTATAATTTGGAACTTTCTAAAAAACGTGCGCAAGCCGTGAAAAATTATTTAGTAAAGAAAGGTATTCCTGCTGCGCGTTTGGTAGCTAAAGGTTATGGCGAAGCGCAATTATTGAATCGTTGTAAAGATGGTGTAAAATGTTCTGATGAAGAGCATGCAGAAAATCGTCGTACAGAATTTAAAGTAATTGGTCAGCAAGGACATAAAGTAGGCGATATTATTCAAGTTGCTGCTATTAATTATCAAAAAAATAGCGTAAAATTTGATATGAATAATTCTGCTGGTTTGCAAGAAATTCTAAAACTTTTGAAAGAGAATGCTAACCTAAAAGTAGAAGTACGTTCGCATACAGATGCTAAAGGTTCTGATAGCTATAATTTAGAAATTTCTGAAAAACGTGCTAAAGCTGTTTATGATTATTTAGTCGAAAATGGTATAGCTGCCAATCGTCTTACTTATAAAGGTTATGGCGAAACTATGCTTATCAATAAATGCAAAAATGGTGTAAATTGTACAGAAGCACAACATGCAGCCAACCGTCGCACTGATTTTAAAGTAATGGCTATAAAATAAAGCAAAACTCAATAGTTTTTTGCACAAAAAAAGCACAACGAATATTTTTTCGCTGTGCTTTTTTTATATAAAATAAAATACTAGTAAGTAACTTTTTGTATAGTAGTTGTCCATTTTTCGAAGGCTTCTAAAGCCTCTTCACGCATTAATTGTTGTGTGAACATTTTGCGTTCAGAAACAGGTAATGCAAGCTCTTCATAAATAAATTTGTCATCGAAGTTGATTAGGGCTGCATCTTCTTTTGTATTGGCAAAGAAAACAGCCTTTGGTCTAGCCCAGTAAATGGCTGCTAAACACATAGGACATGGTTCACAACTAGTATAAATTTCGCAACCATCCAATTGGAATGATTCTAATTCTTGACAAGCTGCGCGAATAGCTACAACTTCTGCGTGTGCGGTTGGGTCGTTCGTTCTAGTAACGCTATTTGCACCACGAGCTATGATTTGACCATCTTTAACGATTACTGCGCCAAACGGACCACCTCTACCATGTTCTACATTTTCAATTGAAAGGCGAATGGCCTCTTTCATGAAAATTTCTTTTTCATTTTGCTGACTCATGTCTTGTGCTTTAATTTGAGATTATATAATCAATACCGACAAATTTATAATTTTATTTCTGAATATAGAGATAAAAAGTCTTGAAGTTACTAACTTTGTGGAAAATTTAATTTATATGGAAAATACTATAAAATATATTCTTACAGATATAGAAGGCACAACTACTTCTATTGATTTTGTACATAAAGAATTATTCCCTTATTTCGTTGAGCATATTGATTTGTTGCGCACTACTTTGAGCCAAGACCCTAAAATTATAAAAGCTCTAGAAGCTGTAAAAGCTACAGTTTTAGAGGAAGAGGGAATTGTTTTGGAAAGGGAGTTTTGCATTGATAAATTAGTTTATTGGTGCCAAACTGATCGTAAACATCCTGCACTCAAAGAAGCTCAAGGTATAGTATGGAAATTAGCTTATGAAAAAGGCGAAGTAAAAGGTCATTTTTACGAAGATGTATTGCCTGCTTTACAAAGTTGGACTGCACAAGGTTTGAAATTAGGTATTTATTCTTCTGGTTCTGTTGGTGCTCAAAAGCTTATAGTAGCTTATAGTATCTTTGGCGATATTAGTGCATATTTCTCTAATTATTTTGATACAGCAGTAGGACATAAACGAGAAATACAATCTTATCAAAATATACAACAATCTTTGAATATTCCAGCTGAAAATATACTTTTTCTTTCAGATATTACTCAAGAATTGGACGCAGCAAAAGCAGCAGGTATGCAAACTATTCAATTAGTGCGCAATGCACCAGTAACAGATAGCATACATACACAAGTTTCTTCATTTGCGCAGATAAAATTATAGAATTTCTTATGAAGTATATATATACTTTAGCGGGTATATTAGCCCTTTTTGCTATAGTTGCTTGCAATAGCGACCAAGCTTCCAATACTACTCATCTTTCAGAGCAATTTTCTTCGGCAGATACTACCACTATTACTAACTCAAGTGCAGATAGTAATCTTATTACTTCTACAGGTAATGCAAAGATGGATTCTTTTGTTAGTGCAGTGCCTAAAGATAGAATAGTACATCATGCTAGTGCTAATGCTACAGCAGCAGAACGTGCAGCAGTAGATTTGTGCAATTGCACACATTTTTATACTAAAATGTTGGAAATTACTATGGAAATATCGCCTAATGATGTAGGATTTAGAGATGCATATTTTAAGGTAATTGAGAAAGAAGCTCCTATTGCAGCCAAATGTATGTCAGATGTAAGAAGAAGTTTTGAACAAGAGCCTTTGAATAAAGAAAATCCTCAAGAATTTGGTGCTCAGGTGGATAAATATATAGAACAATATTGTCCGAATCTTATTAAAGTAATGGCTGCGGCAGCAGAAGGGAAAAAGAGATAATTTTATTTGAAAATATATTAGCTTCATGTTTTATAAAAAGGCATGAAGCTATTGTTTTTTGTGCTGAAAGTATAAGTTTATGGCAAATGCTGTAAAACTTGTAAGAAAATCATATATTTTTGTTCTACCTAAAAATTCAATCCTATAGAGAGTAAATATAAAAAAGATATGCGCATAAGATTTGGTTTAATGTTTCAGGAAGTAACTTATCCTGAATTTGTAGATGGCTTCGAACATAGTTTTTCGGAAAGTTCTTTCTTAGTATGGGCAGAACAGCAATTAGGTTTGGAAAAAACTAGACCGCAAGAACATTTGCGTATTGAGCAATATAGACAAATATTGGAAAGCTATGTAGTACAACATCCAACAACTTTCTTTGCCCAATCTTTTGCAGCGGATGCTTTCTCTACAGCAGATTTGCTTTTGCAAATGCATGATGAATTATTGTTATCGGGTTGGGATTTTCAAGTACAAGAAGGTATGCCTATGCGTTTGCGTCAATTTGCAAGTATAGCGCAATATAGTATAGGACGTTTGGAAGCTGGTTTTTCTGAGCGTTTTTTAGCTGTAGAAAATGCTTTGAAAATTCATACTTTACCGCTTACAGAAATTTATATTAATGAGCCTTTGCATTTGATGCCGCAACATTGGCAACGTTTATTTCAGCAATTGCAAAAGCAAGGTGTACACTTAGTGCAAATCACTTTGGAAGAAGATGAAATGCCAAACTCCCTTTCCAAAGATTTAGATATTTTTAAAGAAAGAATTTTGAAAGGAGCGCATATAAAAACACCTTTGAAAGGCGATGGTTCTTTAATTATTTTGCAAGCTAATCACGATACAGATGCCGCTTATTTTTTGGCAAAATGGCGTAGTGAAAATCCACAATATGCGCCAGTAATGTTGCTTGATAGACAGCATTCTAAAACCTTGGATATAGCTATGATTCAGGAAGGTTTGCCTAGTTTTGGTTTGCAATCTATTTCTTTGGCTAGACCTATGGCGCAATTGCTCAAATTAGCTACAGCTTTTTTGTGGGAGCCTATAGATGTATATAAAATTCTAGAGTTTTTGAGTTTGCCTAATAAACCTATTCAAGCATCTTTGGCTAGAACTTTAGCTGATGCTATAGCGCGTAGACCAGGCTTATTTGGACATACTTGGAATGTAGCCGTAGCGGCTTATTTTAGTAAAAAACGTGAAGCCGTTCAAAGTAATATTGAAGAGGAAAAATCTTTGCAAATAGCAGAGGAACAATATGCTTTTTGGTTCTCGAAAAGAATGCGTTTTAGTCGTCGAGTAGGGGCACCTGTAAAAGATTGTATTCAGCTTTTTGAGTATTTGAAAAAATGGGCTTTGCAGGAGATTGATATAACGAAAAATAAAATACAGAATTTAGAGGAAATTATAACTAAAGTACTTTATCAGGATGAAGCGGATTTGTTGCGTTTGCGCGCTAAAATAGAAACACGTCAGCAAGCACAAATTTCTTTAATGGCTTTGCGTACACAAGCAGAACGTTTGTTGCAAGTTATGGAAGTATTTCCTGAGAAAGAAAATATAAGATTAAAGCCTTTAGAGTTGGAGCGCATTATAAAAGCATTGGAAGAACCTACGCCTTTGGTATTGCGTCCTAAAGAAGTAGGATTTTGGCAATATTTTACCCATACTAGTGCTATTACTTCGCCTACAGATGCTTTGATTTGGTGGAATTTTGTAGAAACACCCAAAAGTGCTTTATTCTCAATTTGGTATCCAAAAGAACGTATGTATTTAGAAACTTTAGGTTATGTTTTGGATAATATGCAGGATAAACAAAGTTTGCATATTTGGCAAAATAAACGCACACTTTCGGCAGTGAAAAAACAGCTGATTTTAGTGATACCTAAAACTATACAAGGTAATAATACTGCGCCACATCCTTTTTGGTGCGATTTGGAAGCAGCATGGGATAAAAGCGTAAAGAAAATTATTTATCCTATCAAACCTTTTGTAGAAGATGAAGCGCATATTATAGCGCAAAAAGAAAGTATATTAGGATTGTATTTTAATTTACCAAAATATAATACTTTACAGGCGAGTAAGAGTAGAGAAGTAAATACTTTTTTACATTTGCCAGCAATAGCACCAGAGGCATGGAATAGAGAAAAGGAATCTTTCACAAGTTTGGAAAATTTAATCTATATTCCTTATCAATGGGCTTTTGAATTTAATATAGGATTAAAACGTTCTTCGATTTTAAGTGTTAGTAAAGATAGTACTATAAAAGGTAATTTAGCACATAGTATGATTCAGGATTTGGTGGATCAAATTCAAAGCAATAAAATCGAATGGAATAGAGCTGCTATTAGTACATGGTTTTATGAAAAATTTCCAGAATATCTACGTTCGGAAGGGGTAACTTTGCAAATGTTTGGTAAAGAGGCAGACCGTACTAGATATCAAAATGAACTGCATAATGCTATATTACATTTGATGGAAACTATATATGAAAATGGTTGGTCATTTGTAGCAGCAGAGCAAACATTGGAAGGGGAAATTGCACAACAAAAAATTATAGGTATTGCCGATTTGGTATTGGAAAGACCTATAAAAGGAAGGGCTGGCTATAAGGAATTTTGTATAGTAGATTTGAAGTGGATGAAAGCTAAAAGATTGCAAGATCAAATTATGAGTAATCAGGATTTGCAATTGATAATTTATGCTAAATTGATTCATCAAACTAAAGATGAAAATACAAATAATTATGCTTACAATTATCAAGATTGGGCGCATAGTAGTTATTATTCTTTAATAGATGGTAAATTTATAGCACGTACTAATTTGGCTTTCAAAAATGCAGAAATGACAAATCCTGCTATAGATAATAAAACTACTTTAAGTATGCCTTTAGAGCAATTGTATATACAACAGTGCATAGAGATTTGGCAAAAAATTGAATATACTTATCTATGGCGTATGCAACAACTTAAAGCAGGATTTTTGGCACTAACGGACAATCATATGAATAGTGAAGCGGAGGAAATACCAGAGGTATTGCATATGCGTGATTTTGAAAAAATAATTGAAACTGTAGATGCTAAAAAACACGATTATAGCATTTATAAATCACTTATTAATTAACAAAATACCATACTCCCTTTCTCAAAAAAAATATATATTTAAAATGGCAAATATTATTGAATTTCTAGACTTAGGTCGTATAGATTATCACAAAGCTTGGGATTTGCAAACTCAATTATTGAAATTGAGTAGTGATACTAAACAAAAAAATAAAAATCTAAGCGAAACGGAAAGGATAAAACCTAGACATTATTTTTTGACTTGCGAGCATCCACATGTTTATACTTTGGGCAGAAATGGCAAAGAAGAGCATTTGCTAGCTGATGAAGAAAAATTAGATGCAATTGGCGCAGAGTTTGTAAAAATTAATCGTGGTGGAGATATTACTTATCATGGTTTGGGGCAATTGGTTGGTTATCCTATTTTGGATTTAGATGAGTTTTTTACAGATATAGCTAAATATATTCGTTTTATAGAAGAGGTAATGATTCGAATGTTGGCAGAATATGACATAAAAGGCGAAAGAATTGCTGGCGAATCTGGTGTTTGGATTGATGCACAAGTGCCTGGTCGTGCAAGAAAAATTTGTGCTATAGGCGTGCATTTGAGTCGTTGGATTACTATGCATGGTTTTGCGCTAAATGTAAATACTGATTTGTCTTATTTTTCGCATATAGTACCTTGTGGTATTGTAGATAAAAGCGTTACTTCTATGCAAATGGAATTAGGACGTGAGTTGAATGTAGCGGAAGTACGTGAGAAAGTTGGTAAACATTTTGCTGCATTATTTGAAGCAGAATTAAAGAATATTGTTTTGGAAGATTTGCCTGTAACAATGTCAGTAGAATTATAAAAAAGACTTTTAAAAACGTCAATAAAGCTAAAAAAATGTTAATATTGATTCTGTCTTATATTACAAGGCTTTTGTTGTACGTTACTGAATCTATACTTATAACCCTAGATTATTATTTTAATGAAAGGAATTATTCTCGCAGGTGGTTTGGGTACGCGTTTGTATCCACTTACATTGGCTGTAAGCAAACAATTAATGCCTGTATATGATAAACCAATGATTTATTATCCATTGTCTACTTTATTGAGTGCAGGGATTAATGATATTTTAATTATTTCTACGCCATACGATTTGCCTAATTTTGAAAAATTATTGGGCGATGGTGCTGCTTTAGGCTGTAAATTTTCTTATAAAGTACAAGAGGAAGCTAATGGTTTGGCACAAGCTTTTGTATTGGGTGAGGAGTTTATTGGTAAAGATGATGTAGCTTTGATTTTGGGCGATAATATTTTTTATGGTACAGGATTAGGCGAATCTTTACGCAATAATAATCAACCTAAAGGTGGCGTAATTTTTGCTTATCAAGTATCTGATCCAGAGCGTTATGGTGTAGTAGAATTTGATAAAGATTTTAAAGCTATTTCTATAGAAGAAAAACCTGCTAAACCAAAATCAAATTATGCTGTACCAGGTTTATATTTCTATGATAATTCTGTAGTAGAAATTGCTAAAAATCTTAAACCTAGTGCACGTGGTGAATATGAAATTACAGATGTAAATCGTTATTATTTGGAAAATAATAAATTATCTGTAGTGCCATTGAGTAGAGGGGTAGCTTGGTTGGATACAGGTACACATACTTCTTTAATGCAAGCTGGTCAATTTATTGAAGTGATTGAACAAAGACAAGGCTTGAAAATTGGTTGTATTGAAGAGGTAGCTTATCGCATGGGCTTTATGTCTAAAGAACAATTGAAGGCAGCTGCTACAAAATATCAAAAAAGTGGCTATGGCGAATATTTATTTAGATTATTGGCAGGCGATTTTGACTAATCATAATTTTATAATGGCTTGACTTATTCCTCAATATTAGATGCAGTATATTTATTGTTTTTTTTTTGCTTTGTTTGCTACTTTTTCTATGCTTCATGCACAAGAAAATGTATCGCCTAAAAGTAATTTTAAAGATGGCGTTTATGAACAAGCAAAGCAATTTTTTAGCAACAATCCTACGCAATCTACTAGCGCATGGATGAAATTATTTACGCAATCCAATTCTGAACAAAATATAGTGAAAATAGGCGCTCAAACTATAGCTGATTTTGAACAAGACGGCATAGATTTGAATAATGCTTGGGGCATTTGTCTCAATAAAATTCCTTATATTCGTTTGCGTGATACTGCTTTTTATGGGAAAGGGGATATGGTTTTTGTTCGTTTATATGTGGTAGGCAACTTATGCTACTATTATCATAAAACAGAATCTATACAAGAAGTGATTATGAATATTTATAATCCACTTACACAACAGCAAATAGGACGCAAACCTATAGCCAATCGCAAAAAAATAATGTCTCAAAGTGTATTCCGTTTTGGCGAAGATAAAATTCTTCCTTTTACAGAGACCATTTTGAGCAATTATTTGAAAGATGATGAAAAGGTATATAATACTTGGAAAGCTTTACCTAAACCTATTAGTCAAGAACAGCTTTTCAAATTGCTACTGGTTTATAATGATAGAAATCCTATACAATTTTTACCTATAGAGTAAAACGTTAGTTTCTTCCCCCTTTCAAAAAATAAAAAGTATATGGTAGAGGATTTAGGTGCCTTAAGAAAGTTCTATAATGACCATTTACATAAAGATTTAAAAGCATTTGAAAGTAAGCGTTATCGTTTGCTTTTAGTTGTATTTTCTTTTGCTTTTGTATTGATTGCCGCCACAGTATTGATTATTACATTGCGTGTATTGGTACTCACTATTTTCTTACTAATTCCTTGGTATGCTTGGCTGCAATATTATAGAAAACGTGTAAAAGCTTTTAGAGCAGAATTTAAGCCTGTAATCGTTAATAAATTATTGGCTTATATAGATCCTTCTTTTCGTTATTATCCTGAAGATTTTATTCCTAAAGATAGTTTCTTAAGAGCAGGGATTTTTCCTAAATCGCCCGATATTTATAGAGGCGAAGATTATATTATGGGAAAGATTGGCGATGTGAATTTTGAACTTTGCGAATTGACAGTTTTGGAGAATAATAGTGTAAAACATAAATTAGTCAATTGGTTTGAAGGGATTTTCTTTCATGCTAATTTTCATAATAATTTTCATGGACATTTAATTATTATTCCTAGAAGCGATTGGCAAGACTTTATTCCTGTTATTAAAGGTTTTACCAAATATGGCGGTGAAGAAGTGAAAGATTTAAAACACGATGCTTTTAATAAGAATTTTATGGTTATAGCGCAGCGCAATATTCCCTATAAAGAATTATTGCAAAAACGTCTATTAGATACTATTAATAATTATTATCAAAAAAGTAAAAAGAAGGTTTATGTTTCTTTTGTAGATACACATTTTTATATAGGTATTGCTGAACCTTACGAACTTTTAGAAGCGCATATTTTTTTATCTAATTTACGTTTCGATACTATAGCTTTCTTTTATCAAGAACTTTTATTATTTGCTAAAATTGTAGAAGATTTTGATATGCGTGTAGCACATGAATCTTAAAATATTTGTCTTATTTTTATTTGTTTTATATTAAAATTTTGTATATTTATTCATAGGCGAAAGCTTTTAAATCAATATACATTTTTTTTAATTATTAAAACTTCCAACAAATGGCAAATATTGAAGACATTGAAGGCATTGGTCCAAAATATGGTCAAAAATTAAAAGATTTTGGTTTAAATACCATAGAGAAATTATTGGAAAAAGGGAGTACGGCAAAAGGTAGACAAGAAATTGCTAACGCTACAGGTATTAGCGAAAAATTGATTTTAACTTGGACTAATATGGCAGACTTATGTCGTATTAAAGGCGTAGGTCCCGAATTTGCAGAATTATTAGAAGCGGCAGGCGTTGATACTGTAAAAGAATTGCGTCATAGAAGAGCTGATAATTTGCATGCAAAAATGTTAGAAGTCAATGCAGAAAAAAAACTCACTAGAGTAGTACCTAATCAAGAACAAATTGCAGGTTTTATAGAACAAGCTAAAAATTTAGAACCTATTATGACTTATTAAGTCTAAATCATAGCAAATAAAAAGACTCCAGCTTTCAATTTAGAAAGTTGGAGTCTTTTTATTTGCTATATTAAGAAAGGGATTCTTGTGTATTGCTTAACTCTAAAGCTTTAGATGTCCATGCTCTTGTTCTAGCAATAAGCTCAGGATCATTTTCTAAGGCAGTACCATAAGTTGGAATAAAAGTTTTAATAATCTCTTTCCATTCGCCTTGCATTTCATTAGGGAAACATTTCTCTAATAAATTCAACATAATAGAAACAGAAGTAGAAGCACCTGGAGAAGCACCTAAAAGGGCAGCTATAGAACCATCTTGGCTAGCAACGATTTCTGTACCAAATTCTAAAGTACCACCTTCATTAGGGACATTTTTGATAATTTGTACACGCTGACCAGCATCCTCTAATTTCCAATCCTCTGCTTTAGCTTCTGGGAAGAAAACTTGTAATTCTTTAATTCTATCTTTAAAAGATAAAGAAAGTTGTTGAATGAGATATCGCTCTAAATCAAAATTAGTAAAACCTACTTTCAACATAGGAATTAAATTCCAATATTTAATCGTTTTAAATAAATCTGTAAAAGAACCCTCTTTCAAAAATTTAGTAGAAAAAGTAGCAAATGGACCAAATAAAATAGAACGTTTGCCATCAATTTCTCTAGTGTCTAAATGCGGTACACTCATTGGAGGTGCGCCTACAGCAGCTTGACCATATACTTTAGCATGATGATGATTTACAACTGCTTCATTATGACAAACTAACCATTGACCACCTACAGGAAAACCTCCAAAAGGTTTACTTTCTGGAATACCTGATTTTTGCAATAAATGTAAAGCGCCGCCACCAGCACCAATAAAAACAAAATCAGTAATTACTTTTAGTTTTTCGCCTGTTTCCAAGTTTTTAACCTTAATTACCCATTTGTTATCTTTATTTTTCTTAATGTCAGAAACTTCATGAGAAAGATGTAAAGTTGCCTTTTCTTTATTTAAGCTTTCAATCATAACTTTAGTTAAATTACCAAAGTCTACATCTGTGCCTAAATTAGAATGCGTTGCTGCAATTTTTTCTTCATTATTTCTGCCTTCTATAATTAGAGGAGCCCATTGTTTAATAGTTTCACGGTCTTCAGAATATTCCATGTGTTTAAACAAGTTATATTGCTGAAGTGCTTCATATCTTTTTCTTAAATAAGTAGTATCTTTTTCTCCATGAACAAAGCTCATATGCGGCACTGTGCGAATAAAATCCTTAGGGTCGCCTATTTCATTGTTCTTTGTTAATGAAGCCCACAATTGTTTAGAAACTTCAAATTGCTCAATGATTTTTAAAGCTTTTTTAGTATCTATAGTGCCATCGGGTTTCTCTGGTGTATAATTTAATTCACATAAAGCTGAATGCCCCGTTCCGGCATTATTCCAAGCATTTGAACTTTCTGCACTTGTTCTGTCTAGACGTTCAAATATATGAATAGTTTTGTTGGGTGTAAGTTTTTGGAATAATACTCCAAGTGTTGCACTCATAATACCAGCACCAATCAGGACTATGTCGGTATTAAGTATTTTTGTTGCCATTTTATAATGAAATGTGTATAGAGTTTGATACGATTATTCAGAGCATATACGCTGAGAGTAATCTATAGTTACAATTTTATAAATCTGAATAGTGGTGATTGATATAAGCTAGCAATCAAATAAACATCTTTTTGCTTAGCCAAAAATAAATATCTTAATTAGTTTATTTATGCTTTTATTTAAACAATGTAATGTCTATAAAGTTGACATATTTTTACATTAATTTTCTATATAAGTATTGAATTAAAATATGTTGTAATTCAAATTTTTATAGTCTTATTTTAAAAGCTTTTTTTCTAATTCAGGAGTGGGCAACAAACAAAAATCCTCTTGCTTTTTACCAAACCATTTATATCTATTTTTTGCTACAAATTTATATATGCCGTCTCTAATAAAAGATGGGATTATAATAAAAATAAATAACAATGGATATAAGCCAGATAAGTGTTTGCAAATATGCAATATTGCTGTCGAATAATAATATTTTTTTCCTTTTTCTACAAAAATAATAGAATCTATTCCCAGTAAATCTTCATCTTTTAATAAATTTTTACCTACAGGCGATTGTAAAGAAGTAAAATGAAAATAATCTTGTTTATCTCTAGCTATAATAAATTGAACAGCACCATTACAAAGATTACAAATCCCATCAAATAAAACGATATTATATTGCGAATAATCTTGAGATTTATGTAGCGGAGACCTTTCCATAGGTATATGTAGTTTTTATACTCAAATAATATACTTTATTAAATACTTATTTGGCGGCTTATGTTTCATTTTTTCTATTTTATTTTTTGGGGAAAGGGAGTATGGTATTTTAT
>X137_Gaur__coassemble_148_pt1 | contig 18214 bp, 13 predicted proteins | sample X137_Gaur__metabat2_high_PE_006 | metagenome-assembled genome bin X137_Gaur | reverse complement strand
CTCATTTTTTTTCTCGAAAACAAAAATAAAAAACTCCTCCATTAAATTAATCATCTTATACATGAAAGAGTTATCTTTCTAAGTTAAGATAGACATTTAATTTATATATAAATTATGATTTTAAAAAAAATATATATCAGTATACTCCAACTATTTAGCTTTGTTGCTTTTTTTTCCTACAAAACAATAGCATTAAATGCACAGACCAATATAGACCAAGAAAATTTGAAAAAATATTGGACTTATCGTGCTAGATTTTTAGGACATGATGGCGAAGGAGGATTTATAAAATTAGGTCTAGAAAAAGGCATGAGTATACCAGCTAGTGGTAGAAATTTTGATTTAGATTGTCAATACTTTTGGTTAATGTCTTATGCAAAATGTACAGAAAAACCAGGGAAAAAAGGTTTGATGACTTGGGGCGATGGTACTTATTATTTAGGTTATTATTTACTAAATTTAAGTTTAGAATATGCCAATTTGAAACGTGCTAAACAAAATACTGATTTTATTATAGAGGAGATTTTTTATGCTTTAAAAGCTTTCGAACGTTTAGATTATGAAGCTGAATTAGCTTTAGGTTTGGAAAAGGGAGTTTTGAATGGTTTCTTTTTAAGAGATGATGTACCACAGGATTTTTTTGAAAAATATCCAGCTATGAATATAAAAGAAAAAATGTTTTATGGTTGTGTACATTCAGATTATTCTTGTCATAAAGTGCATGTGGTTAATTCTGGTGCTTATGTCAGTCAAGACCAAATTATAGCTTTAATGTTGGGTTTTGCAGGGGTAGTTCAATTTGTCGAAGATGCTAGTTATGAAGTAAATGGAGATTTGATTTCTTTGAAAGAATTAGCCGAATTGTATACACATAGAATGGTAGATTATTTAATCACTTGCAAATGGAAAATAAAAGCACCAAATGGCGAAAAAATAGGCGATAGATGGGGGGGGAATGTATTAGCTTTTAATTATAATATAGCAAAATCTGCACATAGAATTTGTCAAGGAAGATTTCAACCTACTTATCAAACAGGTATGAGTAAATTTACAGGAAGAGCAGCTAAAGGTTCTTTCAATTGGGGATGGGCTTTACAAGCTAAACATAATAAAGCTATGATTTATGTATTGACCATTTTGAGTAAAGAATGGAATATAGAAAAAATAGAAAAAAGAGCTATGGAAAGCGATCAGCCAATTTATGCGCTTATGTATGCTGTATTGAATAATGAAACTTTAACGCAAAAAGATGCTAAAATTTTCTGGGAGAATTTTTTCGCTACAGCACCTACAGATGGTCCTTGTCATAATTCGCCTAATTGTGATGCGCCTTTAGGGTGGCGTAGTTTCGATCGCTGGTGGCATGCAGAACAAAAAGATGGAAATACTTATGGTTTACCATTTGAGTTTTCAGGATTAGACTATATGTTGGCTTATAATTTGTATCATTATTATTTTGCAAGTGACTTACCAATATATAAAACCATACTCCCTTTCCCAAAAAATTAAATAAAAAAAAGAACGTCCGAAAATATCTTCGAACGTTCTTTTCTATTTTATAATTAATGCATTAATTATTTGCTTGCAATAACTTCTACCCAAGTGCCTTTTGAGCGTGCTTGAATGCTTTCGTCATACATGTTTTCTACAATGATATTTGGTAAATAATATTTGCCAGTATAGGTAGCATTTAAGCGAATATAAAATGTCTTAGTTTCATCTTTTTTGAGATTAAAGAAAGTTTGCACTCTATCATCTTTTATATCTCTATAATTGAAAGAAGATTCTTTTTCATTGCTATTACTTGCCCAAGTGTTTTGAATAATTTCCCAACCAGAAGGCAATATTTACGTCATAGCTACTTCCGATAAATTATAAGCACTTGTATTTTGTACAGTAATTTTAGCTACAAAATTTTCGCTTTGTTTTATTTTATTAATGGCAAAAGTTTTGTTGTCTTGCAAATAGCTTACTTGTACTACTAAACCATTTTTATAATCTTTTTCTTCTCCTGCTATAGGCGAACCTTGACTAATAAGTCGTGCATATAAAGGCACAGCATTATTGTTGTTTTTTACTTCAATTTTTTGAGTTTCTTCAGGTGTTAATGCAAGGGTAAATAATACTTTATTACTATTATTTTTTTGCCATTGACCATTAGCAATTTTGTATTCAATATCCATTTGTTCTTGGTTATTGTTTTGTACATATTTTGCTAGAGCAATAATAGAAAAAGCAGTTTCTTGCGTATTCAAATAATCGTTAGAACCTAATCTTTGAGCTATTTTTGGAATCAAATCTTTAGCAGATTTATTATCGCCTAAATTTACAAAAGCTTGCAATAACATAGCTTCATTTCTAGCTGTAGAAGTGAAAGCATATGGCGCCTGATGTACGTTTATTTTATCTACTTCTTTTTTAGCTTTTTGAGTCAAAGTTTCTGCTACAGATTTTTGTCCAGCCATAGCATAAGCAGTAGCTAAATACCAAGCCCCTATAGCCGTTTCTTTCTCAATATTATGTGAACGCAATCTATTCATAGCTGCTATATCTGCTTTATTAGCTAAAGCAAGTACATATAAATTATAAGCTTGCATTTCATAAGCTATAGCGATATTAGTGCTAGGTTTGCTCCAATTTTTAGCAGTTTGTAATATATTATTTAAAGCATATTCTAGCATATTATTATTGATAGCATAACCAGCTTTTTGTGCCTCTAATAAGAAATTAGTGACATAAGTATTAACCCAATCATAACTATAATTCATGCCTGTCCAATAAGCAAAAGCACCATTAGTATTAATATAATTATTTAATTTACTAATAGTATTTTCTATATTTTTCTTTGCTGTATTTTTCTCTTCTTCTGTCATATCAGTAATATGATGTACGAAAAGTTGAGGGAATGCGCCAGAAGTAATTTGCTCCACACAACCGTAAGGATATTGTAATAAATAATCCATACGTTTTTTAAGATTAATGGCAGGTAAAAGAGAAAGTTCTATTACACCAGTATTGGTACCTTTTATACCTATAGGATTATAATTAAAAGTAAGTGTTTTTCCCTTTTCTATGATCTTATCTTCTACAATACTTTGTATAGGATTAGCATTGCGAACAATTAAATCTGTTTCATAATAAGCTTGATGAGTGCCAGATTCTACTTTTACTTTTAGCTTACCTTTGCCAATTTCATTTTTAGTTTTGATTTTAGCAAAAATTGTTTTTTCACCTTTTTCATTGATCGCTAAAGTAGCATTTTTGCCTTCCAATACTTCAAAAATATTATCATTTTCTATGCTAATATTAATAGATTTTATTTGTTCGTTTTGTACGAAAATATTAATTGGTAAAGCAAATTCTTCATTAGGTCCTATAACACGTGGTAAAGTAGCTAAAGCCATTAAATCTTGTTTTACAGCTGCTGTTTTTTCAGCTTGACCATAAGCACCTTTATGCGCAGCAACCACCATAACACGCACACTACCTACATAATTTGGCATAGTGAAAGTATGTGTTTTAGTTTCACCTGCTTTAAGAGTTATAGCTTTTTCGAAAAGCACAACAGGTTTGAATCTATCTTGCGTTTTTACTTTGTCTTTCAAGAAAGCTTCATCACCACCAATACTTAATAAACTTTTAAGTACACCGCCATAAGCACCAATTACTTCATTATACATATCCCAAGTGCGTACGCCTAATGCCATATGTTGGTAGAAATTTTGCCAAGGATTAGGTGTTTTGAAATTGGTAATATCCAATAGACCTTCATCAACAACAGCTAAGGTGTAAGTCATAGCACTACCTTTTTGTTCGCTTACCTTTACAGTGAAATTCTCTAAAGGTTTAAGATTTTCTGCTACCGTAATAATTGGTTTTAGTATAGTATTGGGGTCTTCAATATTTATATTTTTTACACCATACATACGAATAGGTAAATCATTTTTTGTTTGCGAATGCGGCTGCAATAAAGTAACATAAGCATAAATATTAGGAGTCATATCGCTAGTTGCTGTAAACTGATATTGTGTATTACCAGCTTTAGTTTCAATCCATTCTGCTTTTAGTATTTTAGCATCATTTTCTAATGTTACTAAAGCACGACCATTAAAGCTAGTAGGGAAGTTAAGTGTTACTGTTTCACCTGCTTTATAAGTGCTTTTCGAAGTATTGATATTTAAAGCTGTAGCTCCTTCATCTGTACCATCTGTAGCACGGTCATACCAATTTGCCCAATCCATATAAACTATTTCACCTGTACAATGCTTACTGCCATCGCAAACACGTACCAAGTAACGTCCCCAATGATTAGAAGGAATATTTAAGGCATAAGTTGCTTTACCATTTTTAGTACTAATTGATTTAGAGGTATACAGCGTAGCATTTACTTTTCCATTCCACGCAGGTATATCATTCATTTCATAAGAGAACCACCAAGCCCAAGATAATTTGTAAATTTCAACTTGTAAGTTTTTATCTAAAATCTGCCCTGCTGTATTTAAAGTAACTATATCAATTGTATGATTTTTATCTGTTTCTAAAAAGGTTCTTTCACTAGAACTACTAGCAGGCAAACGCATGCCAACATAAGCACTATATGGATGCGCTAAAATATTTTGTTGATTTACAGAAAATTCTCCACCTGTTTCAAAAACTTGCGTATTCAATTGCGCAAATAATGGGCCAGGAGCATTCATATATTCTTGCTCATCTTCAATATTAATAGTAATATTAGCTTTACCATTAGCATCTAAATTATCTTCAAAAATTACTGTTGGTTCGAATGATAAATTGCGTGCAGCATCTTGGAATTTATAATTTTTATATTCTGGGAAAGGGAATATGGCATTTTTGAAATTTAATTGAACATTAGCTTTCAAGCCATTTGCTGGTGCACCATGCAACCAACTAGAAACTAAGTGAATTGTAGATTTTCCATTGCTAATATTGATAGCGTTATTTGTAGCGTTTATATCAATTTTTAAACGATTAGGTTTAATATTTTCTATCTTAATATTTTTGCTAAAAGTGGCACTTCCTATTTTTACTATAGCTTGATAAGTGCCTGTTTCTGCATCTATATTTGTTTTAGTAGAAATGTCATAAAAACCATTGCTATGTTCTTGAATTGTACGTTTTGTAACTAGTTTATTTTTGTGGTCTCTTAGTTCAAATTGTATAGGATGATTATGAGGTAAAGTATTGCTTTTATCTTCCAAAATAAAAGTTAATAAAATATCATCACCAGGTCGCCATACACCACGTTCACCATAAATAAATCCTTTCAAACCTTTCTCATATTTTGTTCCACTAATATCAAAACGGCTCATAGAAAGGGCAGTGTTTTTATCAATACGTAAATAGCCTATTTGACTATCTTTTTTAGCAATAACAAAAAATGCTTTTTCATTAGTTAAATTAGCTTCTGGAATTTTTGCCATCCCTAGAGCATCTGTGCTTCCTCTAGCTATGATATCTTGATGATAATCATAGATTTCTAATGTTACATTACTTATAGGTGCATTAGTATGTAAATCATTTATAATAAATAAATTATCATTATCTGCACGTTTTACCATAATGCCTAAATCAGAAGCTAATACATTTTTACTAATCACTTTATCTGAATTGTAATAAGCATAAGAACATGGATTTTGGGACATTTCATAATAATCATCAAAATCATTATAGTACTCATAATCATACCAACTATTAGAAGGTATATCCCACTTAAAACGATCCAACATATCTTTGGCAATAATGTGAGATTCATCTAAAGCTTTTTCGCAAGTATAAGCAGCATATTCTTTCTTAAAACCTATAGCAATTTCATAAATAGCCCCAGCTTCTGTTTGCAATAAAGAAGCTAAATCTAGCGAATGCGTAGTCCATTCATTTGCTGAAAAATTATCCTGTTTATTAAGGGCAATTTTCTTGCGCATAATCTCTGTGCCTACGCGTTTCAATTGCTCATTACCATTCAACGTATTGACTTGAAAAAATTGTAAAACATGATTACTTTTAATTTTCGTTACACGCACATCTATAGCATTCAAATTAATAGTTTTGAATATTATAGGCATGGATTTTCCATTAGGTAAAATATTACCTTTACTCAACCATTCTGTGCTTGGTTTAGGATTTTCGAAAGTAATATCTAATGTAATTCCTTTGGATAATACATTTTGATTAAGTGCTTTAATACCAGCTGGTATATTCAGTTTGTATTGTCCAACTAATGCACGTTTCGGATAAATATCAATTTGATTGCCTTGTATAGAAAAACTCAATTGCTCATTTGCCAAAGTAATTAAACCTTGTAAATCTTGTAACTCATTCAAACTTTCAGAAAAACTCAATCTAATATATTGAGAAGGCGTATTATATACATAATGATTTAGTAATTTAAAATCATTATTAGAGGGTATTTCTACAGCAATATCAGCTATAGTATTACTGGCAAAAATAGCTTTAGGATTACTTTGTAAAACCAATTGATAAGGACTTACATTTCGTTTAATTTCATGAATTTGAAAAGTATGGTTTAAATCATCTTCATGTTCCCAAATAATGTCATATTTTTTATCATCAAATTTTGCAGTTAGCAAACCCTCTATTTCCTCTATTTCTGCTATATCTGTTGTACTAACTTTTCCTTTGAGCGTATAAAAACTCTTGTCGCCTTTTTGGTGGGCAATATGTTCAATATTTTTAATAGAAAATATTTGTGGTTTGGTTTGTACTTGAAATTGAAAATTGCCCAAATCCTTGGGTAATTTATCTATCAAGGATTGTATTTTTATGCTAATCGTATAAAGCGTATTAGAAGCTAATTTTTCTTTGGGTACAAATCTTAAAGTACTTTTATCTGCCCATTCCAAATTGCCAGCTACTTTAGGTTCAATACTAAAAATATCTTCAGTAATAGTCATATTTCTATCCACTACAATATCTTGTGCAAATTGAACAATAATAGGCGAGTTTTTAGAAATTAACCCAGCCGTATGAGCCGATAAATATTCCTCAAAACGTTCATCATAATTAATTTTAAGAGGCTTATTATTACAACTGCCAATAAAGGAAGCTATAAGGATAATCCAACAGTAAAACATAAAGTTTTTTGTATTCATGGATAATGATTTTAATAAAACTTAATAGAGTAATAGAGTAGGTATAAATATATCAATAAGGGGTTATTTTTTTTGGGAAAGGGAGTATGGTTTTTGTTCTTATTTTTTTATTTTTTTTAGTGCTTTTTCAGCTTTCTTTCTTTCCTTTTGAACTTTCTTTCCTTCAGCTTTAGTTAAAGGTTGTATTGCTATTTTTTCACTTGGAAATATAACTTCTAAAGCTGTTTTAAAATTATTATCATTCGCTATATAATAAGCTGGAATAAAGCCTTTGATAGTATCCATACCATGTGCATTCTCATTAGCCTTATTATTAGAAAAAAGCATTACTTCAAAAAATAAATTATTAGCAAAAACACTATTTTTATCTTTACATTTCTGTGTGCTATTATCAAATGCAAAATTAACTAATTGCATTTTAGTATCTGACATACTAATAGCGTGTATTACTGGTGCATTCAATGAAGCTTCTTGATAAATAGGTGCTTGCGATAAGCCTGTAATAATTTCTGATGGTAAGCCTTTAGTTTGTGCATTAAGGTTTAAAGTTGTAAGTAAACAGCCTATAGAAAAAATAGCTTTTTTTAACATGATTATATTTATTTAAAATTTGTAAAAAGAAAATAACTATTATTGATTATATAATGGATGAAAACTACGAATAGTTTTCTTTAAATAATCAATATTTAAGTGTGTATAAAGTTCTGTAGTAGTAATAGAAACATGTCCTAATAATTCTTGTACAACGCGTAAATCTGCACCAGCTTCTACCAAATGAGTAGCAAATGAATGTCTGAAAGTATGTGGAGAAATTTTTTTATCTATTTGAGCTATAGCTGCCAATTTTTGCACTTCCTGAAAAATATATTGTCTAGTCAAGGCTTTTCCTCTTCTATTTAAGAAAACAATATCAATAGCTTCATTGCTAATATTATTTTGATGCTTTCTTTCTTCTAAATAATAAGACAATTGATCTATAGCATTTTGAGAAATAGGAATTAATCTTTCCTTATTTCCTTTCCCCAAAACTTTAATAAAACCTACCTCCAAATAAAGATGTGATATTTTTAAAGAAATAACCTCAGATACACGTAATCCACAAGCATAAAGAACAGCTAAAATAGCTTTATTTCTTCTGCCATCTGCTTTCGATAAATCTAAAGCTGTAAACAATTTTTCTATTTCTTCCACAGCGAGTACAGCAGGAAGTTTACTAGGTAATTTAGGACTTTCTAATGCGGCAGCTACTTGCGTTTCTATTTCTTCCTCTATCCAAAGGAAATCAAAAAATGCCTTTAGTGTAGCCACAAAACGGGCTTGAGTTCTTTCGCTCAAACCCATTTCTTGCAAAAATTGTATAAACTTCTGTAAATGTGGTGGTGTTACTTGAGCAACTTTTTTTACCTCAGGATAATAGTCCTCTAAAAATTGAATAAATCGCTTCAAATCTAGTCCATAATTAATACAAGTATTTTGCGATAATCCCTTTTCTAATTTCAAATAACTATTAAAATCCTCTTGTTGCACCGTCCACATAAATTTTTAGTTTTTTATTGAATAATAAGTTTTTGTATAGATAAATAATCTTCAGCAATAGCACGAATAGTATATAAGCCTTGTGCTAAATTTTGCGTTTGTATTTGGAAGTTTTCTTCGCCTTGGAAAGTGTAATTTTCTTCATGTACTAAACGACCTTGAACATCGAAAATTTGGAATATAACTTGCTCTTGTGGTAAAGAATTTGTAGCTATATAAAAATTACCATTATTAGGATTAGGGAACAATTTAAAGGCTGCTGTATTGATAGCAAATTCATTAATAGAAACATTTTGATTTACAGTAACTTGATAATATGCTGTATTACTTTTTGTTTGTGCTGCATCAACTGCTATTATATTAAAATAACCTATATTATTGCTATTCCATTGTATAGTAATGCTATTGTTTTGTTGTGCAATAATTGTACCATTTGTTACTTCCCAACAATATTTATAATCTGCTGTATAGTTGCCAACAGTATAAGTATAAATATTATTCAAATTTACAATCATTTCCCCATTTACTCTTGGTGTATTCGGACGCATTAAATCATAGATAAAGCTAGTAGTTTTGGCTATCATATCAGACCAAAAAGCATTAGGTCCATTGCTGCCCCACATGCCATTTGTAACACCCCAATATTCATGTCCTTCGCCTTCAGCCATATAATATTCATGTGGCAGATTTAAGCGATTTAAAGCTTCATTCATAATGCGTGAGCCACAAGTTGTAGGGGCAGTAAAAAGAATACCAGAAAATGGTCTTGCACAATCAATATCTACCACAGCATCTTCATCGCCATGAAACATAATAATAGGTGCTTTATTGTTGCCTCTAAACATAGCTGTATCGGCAATAGCACCCCAATAGCCAACAACACCATTTGCTATAGAATCCACATCATTTCCTAATGCGCTAACACCGCTAAAATCATTAGTATTATTGATGCTTACTATAGGGCGAGAATGTAATTCTCCTAAGTCTGTCATGACTATAGCAGTTTGATGATGACTTTCAGCAATACGTTCATCTCCATCTACAAAAGTAGCATGAATAGCAGCAAAAGCACCTGCACTACTACCACCAATAAATACTTTTTCTGTATCGATTTTGAATACACTTGCATTTTTTCTAAAGAAGCGAATGGCAGCACTCATATCTTGTGAACCACGCCAAACTGCACGCTTCACACTAGTAGTAGAAAGCATATCAAAACCAGTTCTATATTCTATAGATGCGGCTACAAACCCCCAATGTGCTAAAGTATCTGCCAAAGCTTGTATATCTTCATTGTGCATAGTGCCAACCAATAAAGTTCCTCCCATAAAAGCAATGTCTACAAACCCTCCACCATGTGCTAAAATTACCACAGGTCTTTTTACTACTGTATCCGATATAGGTGGCATAAAAATATCCATTTTCAAATCTCTGCGAGAAATGGTTTCTACACCTAAAGCAGCTGCAATTACTTTAGGTGCTTCTTTAGTATAAACTATATCTCTAATAACTTGAATAGAATCAAAATAACGTGCTTGATAACGATGTGTACAAGAATTATTTTGAGCAAATAAAACCGCACTCCCTTTTAAAAAGAGCAAGGCATAAAAAAGGAAGAAAATTTTTTTCATCTTAATAAAAATTAAAATAAAGGTTTTGGGAAAGGGAGTATGGCATTTGTTTTTTTTTGAATAAAAAATACGACTATTTAGTTTCTCTAACAAGCAATATTTCTATGCGTCTATCTTTAGCGGCTTCTATACCATAAACAGACAATTTATTTGATTTATCATTAGACGCTTTACTATCTGATAATACACCCATAGGCAATTCATTAATCATTAATTGTTTATTTTGCAAATAGGATTTGAATGCGCCTTGTCTATAAGTTTGCATATAGTTTTTGATGCTAGCAATACGACGAGCAGTAAGTGCTTTATTGTAAGTACTATTGCCAAGCGGACTAGCCAATCCTCTAATTTGCAATTCTAGTACAATACCCATATCTAAAGCTTCTAAAATACCATCTAAACATTGATTGAGTTTTTCATATTCTCCTTCAATTGTATCATCAAAGAATTTTTCCATTTCTGCTTTCGCTGCGGCTTGCTTATCGCTAGCAAAAGTTTGTGTATATTCTCTAATATAATCTGCTTTTAATTTCATATAACCGTTGAATGTTTCTTCATAGGTTAAAGTGGTTGTAGTTTTAGTAGTATTAGGATCTGGAGAATCATTGTGGAAGTACAAATAAAGTGGCAATAAATAATTGACATTTTTTACTTTTTGTTCTTTTTCAATAATAGGATTTAGTACCTCTTTTTGCGCTACAACAGGTGAAATGGTTGGTATAATATCATTAGGTAAAATAGATTTTTCTATTGTTGCAATAGTAGTAGTATCTTTACTTAATTCTGGTTCAAATATAGGATCAATATTAGGTTGAGGTGCAGATATTGTAGCAATAATTTCGGCTTCTTTTTTCTCTTCTTCTTGCCAATGTGTATTAGGATTTTGAGTAAGAGATAAAGGCATAGTAATGGCATAAATATCATTGCAACAAGATTCGCCAGTGAGCGCCTGAGAACCAACACGATTAGAAGCAAAATAACCAGTAGAATCATTAGGACTAATCCATAAATAAATATCATTAGCAGCAGAATTATAAGGTATGCCTAAGTTGCTTGGAGTGGTCCAACCATTGGCTGTATTTTTTGATTTGAATAAATCAAAACCACCTAAACCTTTATGCCATTTGGAAGCAAAGAAAAGCGTCTGAGAAGCAGTGTGAAAGAAAGGGGTTGCATCTGCATCAATAGTATTAATTGTAGAACCTAAATTGCTTACTTCACCAAAAGAAAGTGTTGCTATATCTTTAATATCAGCGCGCCAAATATCCATATCTCCACTGCCACCAGGACGATTAGAAACGAAGAATAATGTAAGTGTTTGACGTAAGCTATCATAACCAATATTAGGATGTGTACTAGTGAAATTGGGTATATTAATAGGTTCTGGTAAGTATTGTGGTTTTTCCCAAGTTCTTCCTTTGCGTTTGGCAGATTGAATACGACAAATAGTATGTCCTTTTTTATCTTCTGTACAATGCGTAAAGAAAATATATTGACCGTCTGGAGAAAGGGTAGCATTGCCTGTACTTTGATAACGAACATTGAGTGCAGAAATAGGTGTTGCTGCTCGAGTACCTTTTTCTTTAGAAGTGAAAAGTTTACCTACTAAGAATTTTTCTTTAGCAATAGTGGGGTCTCTTCTTCCTTGAAATTGACGTTCGAAACGCAAAGAAGAATAATATAAATCTCCTTCATATTCGAAAGGAGCAAAATCAGAATATTGTGTATTGACATTTTTACCTAAAGCTTTTGTTTTTACATTATGATCTGGATATTTTACCCAAATTTGAGCTTCTTGGCAAGCTAATATTTCTTGAGCAGCTTTAGGCAGTAGCTTTTTTATTTTTTCATGATTGTTATTTACATTTTTATTGTAAAAAGCTTGGAAGGCTTCTTGCGCTGCTGCATATTTAGCATTATGTTTGAGTGTATAGGCATAGTAAAATTCTGCATCTATGAAAGGATGTTTTTCTGTAGATGCAGTAACTAAAGCATAATGTTTTTCTGCTTCAGCAAAAAGATAAGTATAACGACAGGCTGTAGCATAATTATAATTGAAAACGACTTTTTTGGCAGCTTTTAGCTTTTCATGTTCGTTTTTTTTGATGGCAGCTTGATAGGCTGTCATGGCAGTATAATAGTCTTCGTTTTTGATGGCTTTATCGCCAATTTTAATATTTTTGCTTTGCGCTTGGAGAAGGGGAAGTGTACAATAATTTGAAAGGAATGCGCAAAGAAAAAGTAAAATAAATTTTTGAAAATTCATATTTGTAAATAAAGGCAGTGAGTAATCTTAATATAGAAAGAATTTAAGACAAATATATAAAAAATAGCGTTGTTTTGAGTAGAATTGCATTGCTTTTGAATAAGGATTTATTTTTATAAAAAGCCTGTCCTATGATTAGGAAATAAGGACATATAGAATTATTTTTGTGCAGTAGGGAGAAAAATAAAAAACAAAAACCGAACTCCCTTTCTCAAAAAAAATAACTTCCTTTGCAAGGGAAAAAGTCTTATTTATATAAAATATTAAAAAAGCGGGTATTTTTGACATCAAATGCCTGATTTTATTGTTTTACTATATATTAAAAAGCATATAAATACTATCATATAAACTTATAATATATTATCATGGATTTTCAATTGAACAGTATCGAAGAGGCGTTAGAGGATCTCCGCCAAGGTAAAGTTATCGTCGTAGTGGATGACGAGGATAGAGAAAACGAGGGGGATTTTATTTGTGCCGCTGAGCTGGCAACGCCTGAGATTATTAATTTTATGTCTATTCATGGTAGAGGGCTTATTTGTACACCAATAACAGAGCAAAGAGCTAGAGAATTAGACTTGCGTTATATGGTGCAGGAAAATACAGCTTTGCATCATACAGCTTTCACAGTATCTATTGATTTGTTGGGCTTTGGTTGTTCTACAGGTATTTCTGCTTATGACCGTGCTACAGGAATTAGGCATTTGACAAAAGCAGAGGCTAAAGGTACAGATTATGCTCGTCCAGGTCATATTTTTCCTTTAATAGCAAAGGATGGTGGCGTATTGCGCAGAGCAGGTCATACAGAAGCGGCAGTAGATTTAGCAAAATTAGCGGGTTTGTATCCAGCAGGTGTATTAGTAGAAATCTTGAATCAAGATGGTACTATGGCACGTTTGCCACAATTGGTGGAAATTGCTAAAGAGCATAATTTGAAAATTATTTCTATAGAAGATTTAATTAAATATCGATTATATAAAGAAACTTTAATTAAGAAAGAAATTGAAGTAGAAATGCCTACAGATTATGGCAATTTCAAATTATTGGCTTATACAGAAGAAACAACAGGTCAAACGCATATGTTGTTGAAAAAAGGCGAATGGTCAGAAAATGAACCTGTACTTTTACGCGTACATTCTTCTTGCGTAACAGGCGATATTTTTGGCTCTTTACGTTGTGATTGCGGCGATCAACTTCATGCGGCTATGCAAATGATTGAAAAAGAAGGCAAAGGTGCTGTATTATATATTCAGCAAGAAGGTCGTGGTATAGGCTTAATTAATAAATTGAAAGCTTATAAATTGCAAGAAGAAGGTATGGATACAGTAGAGGCTAATTTAGCTTTAGGTTTCCCAGCTGACCAACGTGATTATGGCATAGGTGCACAAATTTTACGTAATATAGGTATTTCAAAAATTCGTTTGATTACGAATAATCCTAAAAAACGTATAGGACTTACAGCTTATGGCTTGGAAATTGTAGAAAATGTAGCTATTGAAATAGAAGCCAATGAACATAATGCCAAATATTTAGGTACAAAAAGAGATAAATTAGGACATACTTTGTTTCAAAAAGGCTTAAAATAACTAGTCTTATTGGCAAGACCTATATAACTTTATACTAATTTAGTACGTTATACAAAAAAAGGGAAATTGAAGTATGATAAACCGCCTCTTTTCCCTTTTTTTATAGCTTGATATAGATGATTAATATCTATAATTAAATTCTGCATACACCTATCATAAGTAATATATTTATATTCAAACTTAAATTTTCAAATGGTAACGAAATTTTCGTTGGTGCACCAAGGCGTAACAAATCTTGAGGCAGAAGGCATTGTAAATGGTACAAATAATGCCATTGCAGGCAAAGACGCTATGTGTCAAAAAGCTGGTAAAGTGGTTCAGGACGCTTGCGCACAAATTTTATCTACACGTGGTCCTTTAGTGGCAGGGGATACTTTCATTACAGAAGGCGGTGCCTTGTCTGCTAAAAAAATTATCCATGTGATTGCACCTTTGTGGAATCCTACTGTAGAAGAAAAAAGCTTAAGTCTTCTTTCTATGACTTATTGTAATGTGCTAGATGCAGCTATAGAAGCAGGTATACGCGTATTAGCTTTACAGCCTGTAGGGACAATTATTGAAAAGTTTCCTAAGAAACAAGCTGCCAAAACAGCACTCAATACAGTGGCAGAATATTTGGAAAATAATCCAGATAGTTTCGATAGCATTATATTTGTTTGCGATGATAATGCAGAATTTAAGATTTATGAAAAGCGTTGGGATGATTTCCTAAAGCGTGTAAATAATACTAAAACAGTATAGTCATATACAAAAAAATAAAGCTCCTTAGTAAAATTAAACTAAGGAGCTTTTCTATTTTAGTAAAGTGCTAAGTTGCAAACTATTTTTTAGTAGTAATGACTTTAGCATTTGTTTTTTCTACTGTTTGTGGTGTTGGTGCAGCTTGTGTTGCTGTAGAGATATCTGCTTTTGCTTTTTTAGATAAATTGCTTAAATCTACAACAAAGGCATCTTTCATATTATGTTTTTGACGTAAACTTTGGCAATAGCTATTAGCTTCTTCTTTAGTAAAGAAAGGACCAAGAATTACTTTATAAAAGTTTTTACCATTCAATTCGTCTACATATACTAAACCACCTTTAAAATGATTTTCTTGTAAAGTAGAAAGTTGATTATAAACAGCTTCATAATCGCTATAACCTGCAATTTGTACGCCAAAGCCTTTTTCTTCCAATTGCAATACTTGCATTTTATATAAGTTGCCTGGGTTCATTTTGCCAGCTTCTTTTACCAAATTAGGCTCAGTTGCTTTTTTATTATTGTTGCCAAGGCTGCGTGAAGCAGTTGCAGGAGCTGTTTTTACTTCATTTTTGTTAGTAGCTTTTGGTTCTTCTACTTTAGCAATTTTTTCAGCTTGCGGTGCAGGAGCTGTAGTAGGTGCGTTAGCAATACTTGGCGTATTATTTACTATGGGAGCAGCTGTAGTATTATTTTGGTTTTGGGAAAGGGGGGCTGCGGCTGGCGCCATTGTATTATTTTTCTGAACTACTTCTATTTTTACAATAGGGTCTGTTTCTTTCAAAATATTGAGAATTTCGGCTGCTTTTTTAGATACACTAATAATTCTACCTTTTACAAAGGGACCTCTATCATTAATGCGTACCTCTACAGAAGCACCAGTAGCTAATACAGTAACACGAACAATAGTGCCATAAGGTAAAGTTCTATGAGCAGCGGTGAGTTGGTCTTTATCGTAGAGTTCTTGGCTACTTGTTTTTCTACCATGGAAATTATCGCCATAGAAAGTAGCAATTCCTTCTTCTGTTGGTCCTGCAAAAGCAAATTGAATACTTGCTAAAAGTGACAAGCAAAAGAATAAGAAGATTTTTTTCATAACTTTACAAATTTTTCGGTAATTAATAAAGGATGCGTTTTACGCTGTTTTTTTTAAAAGAATGATATTGGGTTTTTGGCTTGTGAGAATGCAGGTGGTTTAAGATAGAAAGGTTCAAAATGATAAATATTTGCCATACTCCCTTTCTCAAAAGCTTCTAAAGCTAAAGGCAGTAAATGTATAGCCGAATGTGCAGTAAACTGTGTAGTTAAGCTCGGTATTTCAAATAAATAATCTTTCGCCCAATCTGTAGCATAAAATTTGGGTGCTGCATCTCCTACAAATATAAGCTTTTTATTTTTAAATGGCTCAAGAAATGCTGCATCAAATGTGTCGCAAGCCGTAGTTTTTATCAATTGCATATTATGGTTATATATACTATAATATGCATCCATACGACGAGCATCAATCATAGGCACAATAAGTTTATCTTGTAAATCTATACCTTGTGCTATATAAGCTTTTTGCGCAGCCAAAGCTAAAGCATGAAGCGAATCTATAGGGAAAAGAGGTAAATTTAAAGCAAAACAAATCCCTTTTGCCGTTGCTGCACCAATGCGTAAACTAGTATATGAACCAGGACCTTGACTAAGGCTAATACCTGCTAAATTTTTTAATTGAATATTGGCTTTTTGACAAGCTTCTTGAATAAGTAAAGTTAATTGACTAGAATGTTGCTGACCAGTTATTTCGCAGCAAGCAATGATTTCATTTTGATTAGAAATCGCAACAGAACATAAAGCTGTAGTTGTTTCTATATGTAATAAGAAAGACATAATTTTTTGGATATATTATACTTAATACTTCAACTTTTTATCTACTGTATAGCAGCTTGAATTTAGAATTTTCTAAATAAAATTGGAGTAAACAATAAGAAATAAGAATTAAATCAAGGTAATAAATTATTTTTGTCGTATATACAGTTTTTTATAATAGCAATGACACTAAAAACTTTTATACAATGCGTACAAAATTAGGCAAAAAAAGCTATATATTCAGTATTTGCTTCTTTTATTTCTCTGCTTTCATGCCTTGTTTTGGGCAAGAAGGCAATTGTATTTGGGAAAATGTAGGCGAGCATGAGCAAATGCCTTTAAGGAATATTATTCAGCAGCCATTGACTAAAGCGGCAAATTATTTTTTTAAAGGGGATATTGCTTTAATTGATAGAAAAGGTCATCTCTACTTGCAGCTTTATATACAAATCGATGATATAACAGCAGGGGAATTTTATGGTATAGTGCCAGCGGGAGCAAAATTAGAATTTATGCCTATGCAAGGGAAGAAAAAACTAAGCTTAAAAACAGATGCAGGAGCATCGCCTAAAATCGATACTACTGCATCCAAAGTGACTTATAATATAGTCTATAATTTAGATAAAAAAAGTGTAGAGTATTTTGTTAAAAATGAAATTAATACAATAAAAATACTTTGGACAGAAGGAAGCAAAGAATATGAACTGTATGATATAGATGCTTTCAAACGTTTAATGTATTGTATTAAAACTTTATAAAATACTATAAGACTATGAACCACTTACAGGTATAATTTGCGGGCTAATGAAAACACCATTTTGATTATCATTAGCAAGTAATTGGATTTTATCTACAGCACTTATAACTTTAGCATAAGCTTCTACATTGAAATCGCCTGCACTAGGTAAAGCTTTACGAATTTCTTCTCCTGTAAGCCCTATAACCTCTATACTATAAGTTACAGCTGCTTTTCCATATTCTACACCTGCGGCAAGTTTGGCTAAATCTGTAACCTTAATGCCACTTTGTAACTTTTTAATATGTAAGAATAATCTTGCGCCTACGCCATATCTTATAGCAGTATTATTGCAGTTATTGTCTTTATATTGCATAAAGTCTACAATTACCATTACTTCTTTTTTACCTAAAGTTCCATTTCCTATACCAAATAATTTTAAGTTAGCTTCATTATTTTTGGTAAATTGATAAAAGACTTTTTTCATACCACTAGATAAGTCTCGCATACTTTTAGGAATAGCACAAGCTGTATTAGGGTCAGGTTTGTAATAGTCTTTTTCTTCTGTTACTATAGGCTCTGCTGTTTCTACAGCGGCTAGTTCATCTTTTGATTTTTCGCTATTATTGCAAGCTATAAAGCATAGAAATAAAGATAGGATTATAACATTAATTTTAAGCATGATTTTGATTTATAAGCTATAAAATAAAGAAAGGGTTGATTTATGCTAAATATATATG